>JAEEGJ010032378.1_pt1 | contig 10043 bp, 9 predicted proteins | sample 8958761 | NCBI WGS metagenome assembly JAEEGJ01 (sample SAMN16246546, study PRJNA631951) | gut metagenome | biome: gut microbiome; feature: rumen; material: RS-attached | host: Bos | place: Iran: Karaj | collected 2018-10 | reverse complement strand
CTCCTGCATGCCCCGTCATCCTCCTGTCCGTTCATAACCGTTGACGTCGCGTGCGTGCACGGCATCCGCTTTATCACGTCCCTGGAAGTCGTCGGAGCGCGGTTTCTCCGCAGGAAGACCATATGGAGGACGGAAATCAGGATTACGACCTGTCCGGCATATTCGCCGAGGCCGGGGCCAAGTACGGATACGACGACGTCGAGGCGGAATACGCCGACTTCGACGAGCTCAAGATGAAATGGATGAGGCACGGGACTTGGGCCCGCTTCTTCGTCAGCGACTTCATGCGCGACGCCCCGAAGGAGGTCATGCAGTCCATGGCCGAGACCCTCCTGGCCAAGATCTGCTGCTCCGCCGAGACGGAGTACAGCGAAGCCGTGTGCAGCTGGCTGACGGCGGAGGAGTTCGTCAGGAGCAAGCAGCCGGTGTACCTGTCCAAGAGGGAGGGGATGGTCCCCGGGTCCAAGGGCAGGTTCAAGGACCTCGGAGGGTCCTACCGCAGGCTGGTGGAGTCCGGGATGCTGGAGGACGACCCGATGCTCTATATCGGATGGGACTACGGATACCCGGACAGGGGGCCGGGACGCGCGAGCGTGCTGATGAGGGTCGTGGGGGTGTCGCCCGAGCTCGATTCCGAGAGCCTGTCGGACGAGGCCCTGGACTACGCCTTGTACTCCCTGGTGCTCCACGTCTCCCTCGGATTCATCCCATGCAGGAGGAGCCGCGAGACGGATTACGAGGACATCATCGGCAGGTACCCGCGCAGGGACGCCATGGTGGAGGAGCTTCTGGAGCGCGGGATAAGCTGTCGAGGTGTCCCCCGGGCGCTAACACGCCTCATCACGGTCCGACGGTGACGCCGGCCTCCGGGCACTGACTTACGCCGGGGGTATGTGTCGGACCCTGCGTTGGCCTCCGGTCATCGCTGCGGCGACGCGCCGCCAACTCCCGCAGGAGCCCCAAATAATGGGATCAGGGCCGCTGTACGCCGTTCCGTGCACATGGCGTTCATGGTTCCCGCCCCTACGCCGGCCCGGCGGGAGGGAGGAGGAGGCTTTTGCATATAACACGTTCGCCAGTCCGACGTTCGACGATGAATGCATGCGTATGGAAACGATGTACGATTCAAAGTAAGGCTATTGTCGAACTTTTACTGATTCAATGAATAATATTTCGATATTTTACGTTATTAGTGGATATGGCTACGAAAAACGATAAAATACAGTCCTAAGTCCACAAAGGTTTATCATTGGATTCTTTCTACGGTTGCCCATGAACTCATTGCTGACTCCCTCGTCGGTTGCGATCATAGGCGCTTCCAATGACGAGACGAAGCTAGGCGGAATGCTTGTGAAGAACATGATCAACGCCGGATTCAAGGGCAAGCTGTATCCCGTGAATCCCAAGGGCGGGGTCATACAGGGTTACAAGGCTTACGCCAGCGTCACCGAGATCGGGGAGCCCGTCGATCTGGCGGTCATCGCGGTCAAGGCCGCGCTGGTCCCCGGAGAGATGGCCAACCTCGGCAAGGCCGGGATCAAGTACGCCACCATCCTGACCGCCGGCTTCAAGGAGGACAGCCCCGAGGGCGCGGAGCTGGAGAAGACCCTCAAGGCCGAGGCCAAGAAATACGGCATCAGGTTCTTCGGCCCGAACTGCTTCGGGAACATGAACCCCGGAGCCGGAGTCAACGCGACCTTCGCGCACCTCCTTCCCAAGCCCGGGAACATCACCATCTTCTCCCAGTCCGGAGCGGTCGGATCCTCGATCATCGACTGGGCCTACCGCAACGACATCGGGTTCGCCAACTTCATCACCTTCGGCAACAAGGCCGACATCGACGAGGCCGACCTCATAGACGAGGTCTCGAGGGACCCCAACACCAAGGTCATAGGGATGTACTGCGAGGGCATTTCCAACGGAGAGAAGTTCGTCAAGGCGATCGAGAACATGCCGGTCAAGAAGCCCATCGTCATCTTCAAGTCCGGAAGGACCCAGGCCGGCTCCGCCGCCGCATCCTCCCACACCGGTTCCCTCGCCGGATCGGACGCCGTCAACAACGTGATATTCAACAAGCTGAACATCCACAGGGCCTTCGACCTGGACGAGATGTTCGACGCCCTGAAGGTCTTCAGCAGCTACTCCTCCATGGACAAGGACGGGATCGGGATCATCACCAACGCCGGAGGCCTGGGGGTCATGTCCGCCGACGCCACCTTCGAGGCCCCCTTCATCCACGCCGTCAAGTTCTCTGACGAGACCATCAAGGAGATCAGGGACAGGGTCCCCAGCGTCGCCGGGGTCACCAACCCGATCGACGTCCGCGGAGACGCCAAGCCCGAGTACTTCAGGGAGGTCATCAGGGTCCTGTACAAGGATCCGCAGGTGGGAGGGCTCGTCATCATGGGATCCCCGCTGGACACGGCCGATCTGGAGTCCGTGGCCAAGATCCTGGTCGAGATGAAGGACGAGATCCCCGTCCCCGCCGTGGCGTGCTTCGCCGGCGGATACAAGTGCGGACGCGCCAGCGACATCCTGAGGGCCGGAGGGTTCCCCTGCTTCGACACCCCCGACAGGGCCGTGAAGGCGCTCTCCATCCTCAGGAAGTACACCGTCCGCTCCTCCATGAAGCACGACCCGCTCCAGGTCCCCGCCATCTCCGGAAGGAAGCAGACCGAGATCATAATCAAGAAGGCCAGGGAGGAGGGAAGGAACTCCCTCTCCGAGGCCGAGGGCAAGCAGATCTTCGCCGCCTACGGCATCCCCACCCCCGGCGAGGGGACCGTCAGGAGCGCCGCCGAGGCAGCCTCCCAGTGCGACCAGATCGGATATCCCGTGGTCATGAAGATCCTGTCCCCCGACATCAAGCACAAGACCGACGTCGGCGGAGTCGTGGTCGGAGTGAAGAACACCGAGGAGGCCAAGGCCGCCTACGAGAAGATCATGAAGTCCTGCACCGAGAAGGTCCCCGGCGCCAGGATAGACGGAGTCTCCATACAGCAGATGGTCTCCGGACAGGAGGTCATCCTGTCCATGATCCGCGACTCCCAGTTCGGGCCGGTCGTGTCCTTCGGTCTCGGAGGAATCTACGTGGAGATCCTCAGGGAGATATCCCAGGCCCACGTTCCCATGACCGAGCAGCAGCTGGACGAGATGATCAAGACCACCAAGGCCTACAAGCTCATGTCCGGCGCCAGGGGGCTTCCCGAGGCGGATATCGAGGCCATGAAGGACACCATCAAGAGGATCGTCCTCATCGCCATCGAGAACCCCGAGATCCACGAGCTCGAGATCAACCCTGTCATCGTCGGCCTCAAGGGCAAGGGATGCTGGGCCGTCGACGCTCTCGTCACCCTGCTCAAGGAGTGAAGTCAAACCCCGGGGCTTCGGCCCCGCTTTATTTTTCTATCGGCTTCTGCCGTCATCTATTCTTTATACGATGTCCGGGACTCCCCCATCATGCTGACCGCGACCGAAGCCGAGGACATCCGCGACGAAGTCTGGGACCTGTACCAGGCCTCCTTCAGCGACGTCGAGAAGATCCCCAGGGAGAATCTCCAGCGCGCTATGGGGAGAGGGGCTTCGCTCGTGGAGTACCGCGACAACGGCAGGTTCGTGGGTTTCACGTTCTGCTTCTCGGACCGCGACATGTCCTTCCTGGTCTATTTCGCCACAGCGTCGAATCTGCGCGGCAGAGGCTACGGCTCCAGCATCTTGGAGCTGTTCCGTTCGATGAATCATGGGAAGAGGATCTTCCTGGTCACCGAACCATGCGACGAGAAGGCGTCGGACTACGACATGAGGGTCAGGCGCCAGGGGTTCTACAGAAGGAACGGATGCAAGGACACTGGTAAGACTATAGTTTCTGACGACGAGATCTTTGACACCATGCTCGTCCAGGGATACCTGTCCAACGATGAGATGGAGTCCCTGGTGGGGCTCTACGAGGACATCCACAACGGAAGAATCTGAATATCACCATAGTCTATCAAAAGAAGAAGGGAGCCGAGGCCCCCTCCGGTTTCAAGGGAACATGTCGTCGAGCATGACGCGGGCCAGCTCGTCGGTGTCCTTTATGTCGATGTAGTAGAAGTGGCCGTTCTCGTTCGGGCGGAGGAAGGTCCTTCCGCGGAACTCTCCCGTGTCGACCTCTGCCGTGCAGCGGATGAAGTCGTACTGTTCGGGATGGATTATCGCTTCAATCGCGTTAGCGTCGTACATGGCGACGTAGCCTTCGCCGGCGGCGTCGTCCCTGTATCCGTCGAAGACCTTCTCCAGCATCTCTCCGAACTCGGTCCCGCGGCTGCTGTCGAGGATGTCCTTCTGGGAGAGCCTGGCATCCCTTCCGAGATGCATCGGGACGAAGACCACCTCCACACCGGAGCGGATGACAGCATCCAGGGCTTCGGGGTCGCAGTAGGCGTTGAACTCCGCGTACTCGGTGATGTTCCCGGTCCCGTCGACGGAGGCTATCATCGCATAGATGCGTGAGATCCTCTCTTTCGCGTCGGGATGCTTGGAGAACAGCGTGGCGATGTTCGTCAGAGGGCCCAGCGTCATGATGATGGCAGGATCCTCGACCGTCCTCAGCACCGAATATATGGATTCCACGGCGTCTTCCGAGTCCAGCCTGTATCCGTGCTCGGGGATGACGTACTTCCCTATGCCGCTGGCTCCGTGCACGTGGGACGCGTCCGTGGCCGCTCTGGACAGGGGGCTTCCGCTTCCTTTCGCGACGGGGATGTCCCCGTAGTACTTCTTGGTCAGATAGAGGGCGTTGGCTGTGGTCTTCTCGATGCTCACGTTGCCCGCGACGGTGCAGACGAGGCGCAGGTCGAACTCTGAGCTCTCGAACGCTATCTTCAACGCCAGGGTGTCGTCCACGCCCGGATCGGTGTCTATTATCAGAGGGATCTTTCGAGACATGTAGACCTTGTTCAGCCTGTCGACGAACTCGCTCTTCTTCGCCTTGGAGACGACGGACACGTTGCACTTCCCGATCTTGGGCATCGAATCGTAGGTGAATCCTTCCTTGTAGAAGATGACCATGCCGTACGTCTCTCCGGGCTCCGTGATGCAGCTTCCGTAGCACTGGGTGGTCTCCTCCACGAAGTCCGGCCACACCAGGCATCCCATGGCCACGGCGTCGGGCAGGTCCACCGCGGGGATCCCGTTGCCCTTCTTGAACTCCAGGAGCTTTCTGGTGGCGGTGGCTATGAAGCGCTGGATCTCGCTCCCCTTGCTCATCTCCGCCAGCTTGGCCTCGTCGGTCCAGGTGGGCTCGTCGTCCATGTCTAGGCCGATGACGGTCACCGGGACGCCCAACTCAAGCATGACCTTGTACGCCGGCGCGTCCTTGTAGACGTTGAACTCGGCGACTGGAGTGGCGTTACCGGGACCGAATCCGGCGGTCCCCATGGACCAGATGCGCTTGACCTTCTTCATGGTCTCTCTGTCCTTCTGGATGGCGAGGGCGATGTTTGTGACCGGCCCCAAGGCCATAATCTCGATCTCCCCGGGGTTCGCCTTTATCGTGTCGAGGATGAAGTCGATGGCGTTCTTCTCCTGGGGCTTCCCCTTAGGGTGTATTATGTCGGCTTCGCCCATCCCGTCCTTTCCGTAGACGCTGAAGCATTCCTTCTCCTCTCCGGACAGAGGGGTCGTGGCGCCGAGGTAGACCGGGGCGTCGGAGCCTGCGAGCTCCAGCGCGGCCATGCAGTTCTTTGCGGCCTGGTCCAGGCTGACGTTCCCTGCGGCCACAGTCACTCCGAGGATCTCGACGGTGTCGCTTTTGGCTGCGAGGATGATCGCGGCCGCGTCATCTCCTGCGGTGTCGCTGTCTATGATTATCTTGTGCTTCTCTGTCATGGGTGTCGCACCTTGCGGTTGGAATCTTCATTATATGTCTTATAACTATCAATCTTGATTCGGAGATGTTGCGTGCGCCCACAGATTCCGTTGTGCAGGCCCATGGGCCAGGAAGAGTTTCGTACAAGGTTCGGAGTCGGATAGCAGGGAAGCCTTCCTCCAAGGATGCCTGACGATCACATTCGTCCGAAATAGGTTTAAGACAGTGGCCCTAATCGGGTCTTATGACATCCGAACTCGTATTCGTCGGGCTGGGCCTCAGCGGGACCGACGGAATGACCGTCAAGGCGCTCAACGCCCTGAAGGAATGCGAAATCATCTATGCCGAATTCTACACCTCCACCCTCATAGGCACCTCTCCAGAAGACCTGGAGAAGGTCATCGGGAAGAAGATCAAGGTCCTTTACAGGGCTCAGGTCGAGGAGTGCGACGACATCATCAAGGATGCCATGGAGCACAGGGTCGCCTTCATCACCGCAGGTGACACGATGCTCGCGACCACCCATGTCGATCTCAGGATCCAGGCCGCCGAAGCCGGGATCCCGGTGAGGGTCTACCACGGCGTCTCCATCTTCTCCGGATGCCCCACTTCTCTCGGCCTTCAGCCGTACAAGTTCGGAAGGACGGTCACCCTGCCCTTCCTCGAGCCCAACTATCATCCTAAGTCTCCTTACGACCACATCATGGAGAACAAGTCCCGCGGTCTCCACACCATGATCCTCCTCGACATCCGCGCCGACGAGCTCAGGTACATGACCGCCCATCAGGCCATCGAGTGGCTCCTCGAGGGCGAGAAGAAGTGGGGAGAGGGGCTCGTCACCGACAAGACCCTTCTTTGCGTAGCATCCAAGGTGGGCTCTCCCGAAGAGAGGATCTTCGCCGGATACCCTCAGGACCTCATGAAGATGGACCTAGGAGAGCCTCTGCAGACGCTCGTCCTCCCTGGAAACCTGCATTTCATGGAAGCATTCGCATTGGTCAGATTCGCCAACGCTCCCGAGGAGATAATCGAGGATGAATGACCAAATGTATGTTGGATGATACTGGTAACAAAATTCCTAATTATAGGTTTCACTATCCATCCAATACCACTGGATAGTGATTCCTATGGATAAGAAAAATCTCGCAATTCTGACTGTCGTAGCCGTTGCGATAATCGTTATCCTTGCAGCTCTCTTCCTCTACGGGAACAATGACTCCAAGGACAAAGACGATCAGGGCGACGACACTCCTGTCTTGCCGAAGTACGACTACTATGTCTACCTCGACGGCATGGGGGACATCAACGGATGGTACACCTCCAAAGCCACCAATCCTGTCGAAGGATTCACCAATGCTCTCGACGAGGGCGGAGTCGGATACGTCATCAAAGACGGTTACATAAAGGAGATCGCTGGAAACACCGGAGACAGAACCGCAAAGACCGGATTCGGCGTGTTCTTCTACGCCTCCAAGAGCTTGGAGTACAAGACCGCCGACTACTTCGCATCCTTCGCCGCGGTCGATGACGTCCCCGGAAACATAATCTATGTCTCCTTCGGAGGCTACACGCTCGACGAGAACATGAACGCCGTCTACGCTGTGAACCCCACCGTCAACAAGACCCTCATGACCACCGGTCCCTTCGCAGAGGGAGCCAGCTACGCTCCTCTGCCCTACAGCGGAACCACCTGGTTCTACCTCGACGGAATGGGAGAGATCAACGGATGGTACCACGGCGCCGGTGCAAGCACGATCGACTCCTTCAAGGACGCGATGGATGTGGCCGGAATCGCCTATTCCCTCAGCGATGCGGGATGGATCAACTACCTCGGCACCGAGGAGAGGACCGGAAGCGCTACCGAGGGCTTCGCAGTCTATCTCTACGCCTCCAACAGCGTCGGCAACGCATGGAAGTTCGGATACTTCAACGGTCCCGGACTCGCCGATGTCGTCAGCAACATCGTGTACATCTCCTTCGGAGGATACACCTACAACGCTGAGACCGGCGTCGTCACCTACGATGTGAACCCCTACGTCAACGATGCGAGCATCGTCGGCGGACCCTTCACGGTCAACGTGTGATAAAAACGCGGGGGACTCCCCGCACCTTACCTTCTCCTACCCTTTCATTTATCTAAACGCACCCTATCCAGGTGAGCATGGCCGTATGCATCCGCGTCCCCAAGCCTCAGGGAGAGGCAGTCAGGTCGAAGCTCATCTCCGAAGGGAAGCTCGACCTCGGCTCGAGGATCCGCTCCGACGGGGATTTCCTGCTGATACCTATAGTCGGGGGCTCCTACGAGGACTTCGAGACCGTGGAGGCGGAGGTCGAGTCGCAGGAGCGGCATCCCACCGACTACAGGGAGATCGCGGAGGTTCCTGACGATCTGAAGGACATCCTCCCCTCGTCTTTCGACGTCGTCGGCGACGTGGCCATGATAAAGCTTCCCGAGGAGCTGCTTCCCTACAAGGAGAGCATCGGGAAGGCGTTGATCTCGGTGAACAGGAGCATCCGCACCGTGTTCCTCGATTCCGGTGTCAAAGGGGAGTTCAGGGTCCGCGACCTCGAGAGGATAGCGGGCGAAGGGCCTTCTGAGACCGTCCACAAGGAGTTCGGGGTCCGTCTGTGGACCGATCCAGCCAAGGTGTACTTCAACCCCAGGCTCTCGTCCGAGAGGTCCAGGATAGCCTCCCAGGTCAAGGACGGGGAGATCGTCATCGACATGTTCGCCGGCGTGGCTCCGTTCGGCACGGTCATCTGCAGGATGGCCAAGCCTGAGAAGGTGTACTCCATCGACCTCAATCCCGAGGCCGAGCGCTTCGCCCGCATCAACGCCGAGAAGAACCATGCGGACAGGCTGGTGCCCATGACCGGGGACTCTTCCAAGCTTATCTACACGCTCCCGATGGCGGACCGTGTGATCATGAACCTCCCGCAGATCGCGGACAGGTTCCTCCGCTACGCCATGGACAGGCTGAAGGTCGGCGGCGTCGCTCACATGTACAAGATCCTCGAGCGCGAGGCCTTCCCGGAGTTCTGCGAGAGCCTTGTGAAGGAGATGGCCGGCCTGGGTTTCGGGATCCGCATCGAGAGCTCCGAGCTCAAGACCTACTCCCCGACCATGAGCGTCTACTCTCTGGATATCGTCCGGGAGTCCCGACGTCGGCCACAGTTTCCAATAGTGGATGTTTATATACAATCAACACTCCGGAAATACAACGGAGAACAGTTATCTTTAAATACTAACATGTCAAATATCACATGTTGAGTCGTCACAGAAAATACGACGGACAACAACAAAAACACAGAGAGGTCGATATAAATGGTCACCATCATCACCGCAGCCATCGTCGCAGGACTCACCCTCGCAGCAGTCGTCGCAGTCACCTACGCAGCGTTCAGGGCTGACAACGCAAAGGGAGAGGCCGTAGAGCACTACTACCTCGGTCAGAACGGCGTTTCTTCCGAGTGAGTTCAAATTACAGTAAACAACCGGAGGAGCAATCATCCTCCGGCCTCCAATCTTTTCTTTTTCATTCTTCTTTCTTCATGTCTATCGTTATAGGCCCCTGCTTGGGGAAGATCCTCTTCGACAGCATGCCGCATTCCATCCATGCAGCCTGATACACCATTATGGGCGCCACGCAGATCATCGACATGTTCCCGCGGACCTCCTCCTTGTTTATGGTGCTGGTCTCGAAGTTCATTATGTCGTCCATCGTGATTGTCTTGAGGTTCTGCGAGAACCCTTCGATGGCCTGACAGTCCGATTCTATGTCGACGGCCATGGTCCCGTCGCCGTTGTCGGAGACGGTGACTCTGATCTTCTTGTCGCAGATGGTCATATCGGATTCGATCGTTGAAGGCATGAGCCCTGTGATGCACATCGTCCGGTATAAGATTAGCCAGTCCGAATCGGTCTGCGAATGGTGTTGGACAGAACAATTTAAATAGTGGATATAGGAATACACTTTATTGATAACTCATCAAAATAGATGAGCAGTTCAATAAACTCCTTTGTTTTCCTCCCTTGGGCCGGGGGCACCCGGACCTTCCTATCATTTCAGGTCCGGCCCCCGTACGTTCATTTCTTCACTGGTTCCAGCGTGACGCCGGTCTGGCCCTGGTAGTTCCCGGACCTCTGGGCGTAGTCTTTGAGGGTTCCGGAACTGAGCGTCTCGAACACCATCTG
>JAEEGJ010032376.1_pt1 | contig 10044 bp, 6 predicted proteins | sample 8958761 | NCBI WGS metagenome assembly JAEEGJ01 (sample SAMN16246546, study PRJNA631951) | gut metagenome | biome: gut microbiome; feature: rumen; material: RS-attached | host: Bos | place: Iran: Karaj | collected 2018-10 | reverse complement strand
GAACAGAAGACCCTTACAGGCCCACAACAAATATATATATGGAAGTAGGCGGTGGACATCATCAGAAATGGTGGTGTCCTTTTTTCATGCTCTTAAACTACAGCTAATCTTCAAGATTGATGCGGTGAATATCTCTGCCTAGTTCGCAAGAATGCGCGGATTGTCGGGCATGTTCATGACGAGATCATTCTGGAGGCAGAAAAAGACACCGGCGTGGATCCCCGGCTCGTGTTAAGAGCTGACGGGTATGAATGTGAGTATTGCAGGAAGGACTGAAAATAAAAAAACAGAGCCAAAACGGCTCTGTTTTTATAACCTGCGCAAAACAGGTTTTATGCAGCTTCTGCTTTCTCGTTCATCTGCATGCCATAAGCAGCGGCATTTTCGCCTGCGATCTTGCCGGACGTAAAGCACCAGCCATGAGCAACACCACCGTAGTCAATATAGCCGGTCTCTTCCGTAAAGAAGACGCCCATGGAATCCGTGCCGCAAGCATACAGGCCTGGGATTACATTACCGTCAGCATCCAGCACCTCGATATTCACATTTACATCCAGTGCACCGTTGGTGCTATAGCAATAAGGTGCAGCCTTGATGGCATAGACAGCACCGCTGGCTTCATCAATCTTCTTCAGGAATTCCGCATCTTTGCCAAACTCTGTATCCTCACCGCTCTCGCAGGAAGCATTGTATGCTTCAACCGAAGCGCTCAGTTCTGACGCACCGATTAACTCGGCCAGCTCTGCGACCGTACTTGCCTTATACAGATTCTTTGCCGCGATAGAGCCTTCGATCAACGCATCCATATCCGTGATCGGATCGTTCTCGAGGAGCGCGTACTCATTGTTTTCGGAAATGAACGGATACCACATGGAATTGGAGAAATCCTGTGAGTTGATCATCATATACACGCTGTCAAATCCGTTTTCTTTCAGATTGTCCATGTAAGCCTGATCAACAATCGCATAATAATACTGTGTTCCACCACGCCAGTAATTTTCAGCAACCGTCATGCTGCCTGCTTCGTTTGCAAAACGCACGCCATTTTCATTGACGGCCAGAATATCATAGTTGTTTGCAATCGCGGAAAGAGCCTTATTGTGTCCGGGCGTCACGCCTTCGATCCGAACCAGATTGGCAGTGCGTCCCGAATGGCACATGCCTGCTGAAGACATGGAATAGGTACCGGCATTGAAACCATCCATGGCCGCCTTTATCATTGTACCATCGTTCTGATACATGCCGTGCAGCCTGATCGGATAGCCGTAAGCTTCCGTCGTCATCTCCCTGTTGCCTCCGAAACCACCGGTGCAAAGAATGACGGAAGGCGCATAAATCTCATAAGTGGTGCCATCATAGGCGACAGCCTTTACCCCGGCAACCGCACCATTCTCATCCTTGAGGATCTCCTGCCCTTTCAGTTCGAGCATGTAGTCATTCTTATCGTTCAATGCTTTGCGACTTTCGATGGCGTTCACCATCATATCGTGGATCGACCGCTCTTCACAGTTATAGGTTGCCCAAACCGCGAGATCAGGATAGAAGAAAGGCATGGTCGGGTAGAACGAGTATCCGAGCTCATTAATTGCATAGTCGAGAGCCTCACCGGATCTGTCCACGATCAGATCGATCAGTTCGTCCTTCGCACCGCCGGCAGTATCTTCCTTCCAGAGAGCTTTGAAAGCCTCTGCATCCACAGTCTCGCCGCTCTGCACGCTCTCAGATGCAGGATTTACAGCCATCGGTCCGCTCGTCTGCGTGGATGTGCCGCCAATTCTCGCCGCGGCATCAATGCCAAAAACCCTTGCGCCGGCATCAGCGGCATTGCAGTATGCCATGACGCCGGAAGCACCGAGGCCGACAACGACGACATCATAGCCCTCGATCACAACCGTTTCCATGCTCTTTTCCGGCTTCATCTGGAAATCCTTCACGTCACCGCCGGCTTCTTCAATCGCCATGCGGACAGCATTGCGGATACCGGCAGAAGACAGTGTCGCACCGGTCGTTGCATCCACAGCAATGCTCTGCGCCTCGATAATCCGCGGAATGAAGGTGTCTATCGCGGACTGAAGAATGGAATCATCATATTCCGCCCATTCGCCACCGCGGTCAGTCACTTCAATTGCAGTGATGGCGTTATTCTCGAAGGTAACCGCAACTTTGAACGGAATCGTAAAGTTGTTTCCATAAACAGTTTCTTCATAAGTGCCGTCTTTCACTGTAGATTCTGCACCTGCCACCCCACAGCATAATGACAGCAGCATGACAGCCGTCAGCAGCAATGCCAATACTTTTCTCATTCTGATTTGACCTCCGTAATCTTTTTTTCGATGGGGATAATCACTTCAAGAAACTCTTCAGCCGATGGTAAAGAGACTGGCAGAATTCTTACGGCAATATCGGAAGAAATCTCATAATCCTGAGCCAGATCTGCGTTTGACAACAGTTCACGAATCTTCCTGAACACAATCAATTCCTCTGGATCGTCTCTGCTGAACTGTAAAACGCCATGCAGAACCGTTTTCCATCTGAATTTGCGATCCCATTTGATGTTGCGGACACTTTCCGGTAAAACATCACAATCCGAAGTCCGCCAGAAGATTCCGCTGGAATCCGCGTTGCAGTCAGACGACAGAATCTGATCTCCGCATGCCTTACGGTCTAAAACCATCCCGTAAAAAGAAATCGGAAGCTCAGCAGTCAGAAGCTTCACGCTGTGATTCCGCTCTTCATCGACGATCGGCAGCCAACCATGCAATTGCTCAAGAAAGAAAACCTCCTCGTTCCACTCTTCAACACGGATAAAGAAGCGGTTTTCTCTCCAGGCCTGTGATAACGTCTGAAGATCTTCAAGGAGCTGCATCTCCCTTTTCAGTTTACGGATTTCGACCTCAGTGCGAGCGATCTTCTGCTGCAGTTTTTCCTCAAACGCTTTATCACCGAAGCTGATCTTGGCCGAAGTGGCATCTTCCAAAGAATAGTCATATGCTCTCAGCATCCGCAGATAAATGAGGGTCTGGCAATCATATCCGTCATAAGCACGATAACCGTTACTGGGATCACGTTTTGGCTCAATGATGTGCTTATCCTCATAATACCGCAGCGTTTCTTTGCTGATACCGAGAACATTTGCCAGTTTGCTTCTCTGATAATAATTATTCTCCATCTTTCATATCCCCATCTTACAGGATTGTAGTACTACAGAGTCAAGCTTTAATATAGAAATAATATCACAAATTGTAACATGCGTCTATAAAGCATAAGATGACGAAATCATCATGGAGGCAGAAAAAGACGCCGATGTCCAACACATCTGTAAACAGATGGGCAGGACACCGGCGTGGATTCCCGGGCTCGTGCTTCGGGCCGACGGGTATGAGTGTGAATATTACAGGAAGGACTGAAATAAAAAGAGTTTGAATGAATTACATAAAAGACGGTAAATCAGCGACTGTTCATGTTGAATTCACAGTTTTCTAAGGTATTTCAAAAGTACATGGCATATGCTCTGAGCAGCCAAAAAAGAGAACGAGGTGAACAAGAGCAATGACAAAAAGAGAGAGAATCATGCAGCTAAAAAGAATCAATGAGATTCCTTATCTCAACTAGTGTCAATTTCCTTATATTCTTATTATTTGACTTTTGCCTTGGTCGGGGAAAGGAATAATTCAACAAGAAAGTTAATTGATCACAGCATCCTGTGCTGTGATACCGATCTTCAGAGAAAGGGCATCTCTTCGGAGGTGCTCTTTTCCCATCACAAAGAAAAAAGCGACGGAACGGTCCAGCCTGTAATTTTCATCAGGCTAGCCGAATCCGCCGCGTTATCTTAGGATTCCTGCATGTTGTGCGTGTGTGCACTTCCGGGCTTGACTGCCATTCTTCGGCAAAACGGAGTCCGTTTTCCCCCACCCCCTTGTGCCACAACATGCATAAGCCCTGATTTTTTCCCCCGGTGGAAAGCGTCATTCAAAACTCGAAAAAACACATAAATCTGGCCTATCAAAAGCGCGAAATATATGTCCGGAAAAGAAGCCGAGAGCCCAGAAAGCCCCAATTTACGGGCCTTTTGAGCTCTCGCTTTTTGCCGAAGAAACGATATTGAACACCGGGAAGATGCCCGGTATGGAGAACCGTGCCGCAGGCGGTCAGCGCACCTCGATGTGTTCGCGTTCACAGAGCAGGACCAGCTCGCTGTTCAGGGTCCTGCTGACCTGCAGGAAGTCCTCTTCCTTGCACTTGGCTGAAATGCCGACAGTAATGGTACCGGGGAAACCCGCAAGGTTCGTCACGCCGATAAAGACGGGCGTGCCGATGATCTTGTCACAGCGCGCACCGATCGCGGGCAGCTCACGGTCCATAATCTCCTTCACATGGGAGAAGGGTTCCGTCGAAGCAATGCGAATGTCAACATAGCAGGTGGACATGTAGTGGGACTTGTTGATGACATTCCGGATCGCGGAATTGCTGAAAATCCGGATATCCCCTCCGAGCCCCAGGATCTTGACCGAGCGTATGCCGATCTCTTTTACAACCCCGCGGTAGTCCTCGATGGAGACAATGTCGCCGACCTGGAACTGGTCCTCCAGGACGATGAAGATGCCGGCGAACATGTCGGTGACCATGTCCCTCGCCCCGAGGGTTACCACCAGCGCAGTCACGCCCACCGAGGCGACGATAGCGCCGGGCGAAAAGCCAAGGTAACTGAAGGAGAAATAGACCACCGCGATGAGAACGGCGTACTGCATCACGCTGCCGAGCAGACGGCAGATGGTCTCTCCGCGGCGCCCCGTGAAGCTGGAGATCAGTTTCAGGAAATAGCGGAGCACGGACATAAAGAGATAGGCGCCGCCGCACAGAATCAGGATGCTGCAGAGAGCGAACAGGTTGAAGCCCCGCATCCAGTTTCCGTTCAGGATAAACAGGAGAATGGAATTCCCGGAGGAAGTGGTCCTTGAGAGATACGAGACATAAGCCGCATAGATCAGCATCAGAAGGAAAAGCGACAAGCGGAAGATGATGCCGGTTCTCTGCTCCGGACCGGCTTCGTCCCAGTGCAGCGACTTTTTCACTGCCTTCCAGAACGTATCCCAGGCCCTGCGCAGCCAGAACAGCAGACTGCGTTTTCCTCTCTGCGGCGCCGGGGCCTCCGGCGGTGCAGGCGGAGGAGCGTCTTCTGTCCTGGCCCAGTCTTCAAACTGTGTATCGGTATAATCCTTCAGCAGGAAACGGGTCGTCGCCAGCAGAGCAAGGGCAGAGGCGAGCGCAGAGACGATGGCATACGCCCAGATCTGTGAGAACAGATAGCGCGTTTCCGTCGAGCAGTAACAGATCAGCGGATCCATCTCTGTGGTGACGGCGTAGCTGCGGACATTGTTCAGCGTCACAAAGTCGGTATACGAATCCCGCAGCGTATCGGCGGACAGGCCGCAGTTCTCCACCGTTGAGCCGATCATCGAATCGGTGCTGGCATAGCGGATCAGACCGCCTTCCTTCTCCGCGGCGAAACACTGCCTTCCTTTCGGCGTCAGGATCGCAAGCCGGGTGTTGAGGTCCTCGTCCATATCCAGGCGCTGGGTCCAGCCCGGCTGGATCGACATGATCAGCGCGCCGTAGCCCTTTTCCTGAGGAAGACAGACGCCGACGATCTGTCTTGTCAGACCCGTAAGACTGTCGACAGCGGGTTCATGCACGACACTGGTAACGCCGTTGAGAAGCTTCATGAAATCGGCAGAATTCTCGCCGAAGGCAGAATCCAGCTTAAGGCCTGTAAAGCCATCGGAGCAGACCGTCTCCTGTCCTTTCGTATCAAAGAGCATGATATAGTCCGCGCCGGTCATCAGGCAATAATAATCCAGGTTTTCGGGGGTGCCGACCTGCGGATGTTCCCCGATCAGCGAGGCAAGCCGCTGACCGTAATAAACGAACCAGTCGGTTTCCAGATCTTTGGATTTTTGGATCTGCTGCCGCGCTCTTTCCTGCAGTTGATTGAAAAGAACATTGATGGTCTCTCTGGCGTTTTCCGTTTCGGACTGCATGGCGGAGAGAGACTGGAAAATCAGCGCAAAGAGAAAGATGACAACCGTTCCGGTCAGGCCGGCGGCTAAGGCGCGTATACGCAAGCGCCGCGGCCGGTACATGTCAAGCGTCTCCATGTCCCTGCTGATATCGGTGCGACGGACGTAGCGGCGCACCGAAAGAATCCAGGTGCCGACAGTCACGAGAAGCAGCAGAATCACCGTAACGGTCATCATCGCAGTGCCGATGCTGTGCAGGACGGTAGCGGTAAAAGGCGAGAGATAAATCAGATTCTTCCCGAGATGAGGAAGCGTCTGATACGAGCAGTGAAAGAGCCTGCCGCCGATCCTGATGAGGCTGCCTTCCGCGTTCAGATCCTCATGGGTGATCCCAAGCTCTGCGGCACAGACGGCATTGGGGAAAAAGCCGGAGGGAGAGAGCAGCTTCAGGTCTTTGGTGTCCGTATCTACGACCAGGATGCCGATGTTCAGAGCCTTTTCCACCGCGGCGAGCAGGTCCTCGGTCTCTGTATACCGGCCGATGTATTCCTCATACTCCTGGACTCTGGTCCAGTCGACATAGTAGAAGCCGTTGCCGATCTCGGCGAAGTTGATACTGACACGGTTGTCGTCAGGCTCATCATCTGATGATTCGTCTCCGTCATCGGAGCGAAGGTCGACGACCGTGCTCGTACTCGCCTCCTTGTAAAGGCCGTCCTTCAGCATCTCCATCGTCACCTCGGGGCAATTTGCGGGCTTGTCATCCGGGTAGAGAATTTCATTGTCCCGGACCTCGATCACGACCCCGTCTTCAAAGGAACGGGGTCCTTCATAACCGTCCTCGGTGAGAAATTCCTGAAGGGCGACAGCCATCAGCGACAGATTGACCTCGATGTTCTCAAGGAACCAGTCTGTCGCAACCTTGCGCCTGTCCTCTGCATTGTTCAGCAGCTCGGAAACCATCTCCATCTTCAGGCGGTTCATCTCTTTTTCCCTGGAGGCAGCCTGGCTGATCCGAAGCGCCACGAGCACCGCGGTAATGGGAATCAGGAGAACAAGGATCAGGAGGATCCATTTTCGGAGTGTTTTCTTTTCGGTCTCCACGGAAACACCTTCCTCATGGTCTGTTGACTGTCTGAATATTACATCATCTGCGGGCATTTGTCCATAAGCGAAACCGAAATCCTCTGTCTGTTTTGCGGCAAGCGCGGCTGACAGAAGGTATTTAGAAAAAATTCTAAATACTTGTTGACAAAAGCCCGTTTCCGTGATAGCATCTATTTAGATGAAATTCTAAATGCCTGCCGTCAAGTTGCTGCACCACCGGCAATGACCGGCAAATCCGAAAAGGAAGGGATGCTCTATGGGCTTCAGCGAGACCATGAAAGCCCTGTCCGACCCGGCCCGCCGCGAAATCCTGAACATGCTCAAGAACGGACGCATGACGGCGGGGGACATCGCAGGGCGCTTTGACATGACCAACGCGACGGTTTCCTATCACCTGTCGCAGCTGAAAAAGGCCGGCCTCATCTTTGAGAGCCGCGAGAGAAACTACATTTATTACAGTCTCAATGCCTCGGTCCTGGAAGAGGTTCTGCTCTGGCTTCAGGGCCTGAAGGGGGAGGAAGAACATGAAGATTAACCGGAAAACCCTGATCCTGACCACACTGGTCTGCCTGCTGCCGATCCTCGCCGGCGCCCTGCTGTACAGCAGACTGCCCGAGACCGTCCCCACCCACTTCAACCTCAACGGCGAGCCGGACGGCTGGTCCAGCCGTGCCGTCGCGGCCTTTGCGCTGCCGGCATTCATGCTGGTGATGAACTGCGTGCTTCAGTTTGCCCTGAATACCGATCCCAAGCGGCAGAATATGAGCGAGGCCCTGATGAAGGTGGTCGTCTGGACGGTCCCGGTGCTGTCCGTGCTCTGCTCGGGCATGACGCTCGCCAAGGCCCTCGGCTATAACGTGCGGATCGAAGTGGTCCTGCCCGTCTTTATGGGACTGCTGTTTATCCTCATCGGCAACTATCTGCCCAAAACCAAGCAGAGCTATACCATGGGCATCCGGCTGCCCTGGACCCTCAGCAGCGAGGAGAACTGGAACCGTACCCACCGGCTCGCCGGCTTCCTGTGGGTCCTGTGCGGCGTCCTCTTCATCGTGATGAGTTTCATCGGCTGGTCGCTCCCGCTGTTTCTGATCCTGCTGGCCGTGATGATCCTCGTGCCGCTTGTTTATTCCTACCTCCTCTACCGCAAAGGGATCTGACCCGGCCCGCCTGCACGGAGCAGGGGCCTGCCGCAGCAGAATACAAGAATCATCGTGCAGCAAACCCGAATTTGAAACAGGCTCTGTATGGCAGAAGCACACCATACAGAGCCTGTCTTTTCATGCCTTCTATCGCTGCTCGATCCAGGAAAAGAATTTATCCAGTCCTTTGTTCTCTTCTCTGGTCTCGAGGAACATCCCGGCGGTATACCATGAATGCGTATTCTTCCGATCCGTCACACTGTAGAGTTCACATTCGTTGCCCAGTTCCTTTGCCCTCCGGGCAAAATCTTCGGCACAGGCGTACCCGACCAGCCCGTCATGCCTGCTCTGAATCAGCAGCATGGGAATACGGCTCGTGCCCATCAAAAACACCGGCTCGGCGTTTCGTCTGTCATACCCCTTCTCAAAGAGCTGGTTCAGCAGCAGCTTCAGCGCCAGGCCCTGATCATCCCGAAAACTGTAGGGTCCGCCGGTACCGATAAAACCGATGATGTCTGAAACATCGACGCCGTATTCTTCCTGGACCTCACGGCAATAACACAGGATGGATGTCAGATGCGCACCGGCAGACGGCCCCGCGGCAATGATCCTCGAGGTATCCACGCCTTTCCCGGTCAGATAGCGGATCGCGGCATTGTATGCCTCGCAGACATCCCGGATCTGACAGGGATACTTATGCTTCGGAGACAGTCTGTAGCCCAGAGAAACAAAACGATATCCCTGCTCGCAGACACACTGACCGACAAAATCGAAGAACCGGGGATTACCGGCATTCCAGCCTCCGCCGTGAACCCATACAAGGATCTTGTCACTGATCCGCTGATCCGGCTCATAGTACAGGAAATACTGTTCCCTGTCTGTCCCATAGGAGACCTTTACCGGCTCAAACTTTTTCCTGACCTGAAACATCTTCCTGTACAGGCCGAAGTAACTCAGGCTTTCCCGGAGAGAATCATTCATCGGTCACTGGGCCTCCATTTTCTCTTTGTTTGTCATCTTGTTTGCCTCCTCACGGTATTTTCAGCCAACGTTCAACCAGTCTGCTGCCGATCCTATGATCAGACAAGCTTGTTGATCTCACGTTCTATCTCCTGAATTGTGGTCAGAATCTCTTCAAACTCCGGTTTCTCCCCGAAGATCATATTCTTCATGTGCTCATAGTCATTGCGAAGAGCGGTGAGGCAATCGTCCGGCGGCATGAGGCGCAGGGTGCAGGGTTTGGCCAGCTCGTAATGGGCAGAGGCTGCTGGATAGAAGCGATCCTTGAACGCGACTACCTGCTGGAGCAACTCCAAGTCCTTGAAGGCAGCCTCTCTTACTGGGCTCTGCGCCATGCACCAGAGGTCATAATAATGCCGGGAGTAGCGCGGCGGGATCTTCCCGTTGGTGCGGAAAGCCTCTTTGTGGAGGATTGTGACCTTTTCCCAAAACGTGCGCTCCGGCGACACCGTGCGGAGCGTGGTTCCGGGCTGTTCAAAAACCTGTGGATACTGCTCGGCGGCAAAGGACATGATTGTGGCTTCCTGTGTCGGCGTCCACGCGGCCAGCGCACCGATCTCCAGCCGGATGATCGGAAGGATGGTGCCCTCCGAAAACAAACGCGGATAGGCAAAGCAAACTGTCTGTGGATCAGTCGCGTCGATGGTGATTCGAAAGCCATCCCTCAACAGCTTATGGAAATCAGCCTCCAGATCGGGTACAAAGCTTTCCGCAAGGAAGGTCTCCGTCCGGGCGTTGACGGCCTTATTGTACTTATC
>JAEEGJ010032373.1_pt1 | contig 10045 bp, 6 predicted proteins | sample 8958761 | NCBI WGS metagenome assembly JAEEGJ01 (sample SAMN16246546, study PRJNA631951) | gut metagenome | biome: gut microbiome; feature: rumen; material: RS-attached | host: Bos | place: Iran: Karaj | collected 2018-10 | reverse complement strand
GATAAAAAGCATACACATTTATTTTTTCTTTTATATAAATTAAAATTAAATATTTAATTAATGAATTTTTTTTTTAATTTTATTTTTACCACAATGATATCTTTATATACAAAGATATTATTATTGATTTTTCGATAGTAAATATCTTCCTTATTGATTAAAACCCAATCATCATCAAACAAATCTAATTTTATATGAGTAAAAACATTGATTGAGTTTAATTCTAAAAAAAATATTTGTCATTCACTTATATCATTCACCATATTTTTTATATTATTTCAATAAATTAAAATAGTTTTGATGATATGATGGATTTTTTAAAATACATGAATTTTTTTTGAAAGATAAAAATTATTAAATGAATTAAAAGACTTTTGACAAAGAAATAAATTTAAAAATAATGGTTTCAAAATATATGACTTTAATTAAAAGCTCAATAATCATATTTAAATCTTTAATTAATACAAACAAATCTAATAAATTTAACATATCAAATATAGTTATAAAAAAATATGTATTTAAATAATATTAACTTCATAAAACATTACAACTAATCTTTAACAACATAATCATTTATTTAACTTTAATTAATATAAATAGACCAATAATTGTTGGAAAGAATTAAAAGAAATAAAAAATATTTATATTTTTTTTTTATTTTTTTCCTTAACTCTTTTGACAAAATTATATAGTTCTTATTTTTTATTATGAAAAATGAATTTTAAATTTAAAAAAGAAAATTCACTTAAAAATAGACAATTAAAATTACAAAATTTCAAAAACAAATTTCCTGATAGAATCCCTTTAATTATTCAAAAATATAAAAATTCAACATTACCAGAATATCAAAAAGACAAATTTTTAGTTCCAGACTTTTTTACAATGAATGATTTGATAAATGATTTAAAAAAAAGATTCGATATAGGTGCCGAATTTGAACTAATATTATATTTTAATGAGGATGAATATGTTGAATCCAAAAATCTTTCAATTGCAGAAATATATGATCAATATAAAGATCAAGAAGATGGTTTTCTTTATTTATATTACACTAATTCATTAATAGAAAAAGATAATAAATAAAAAATAAACTATCAATAAATAGTTAATAATGCTCAATTTAAAAAAAATAAAAATTTTTTAAAAAATCCTAATTTAACTTAAAAGTTATTATAAAACATTATTTAAAAAAAGTAAATATTTTTAGAATTCATCATCTACATCTTTTCCATAATCAATTTCTTCATCTTCAGCCCATAATCCCAATCCATCTTTATTTGCTTGATCTTCAATATTATTTAATTCTTTTAAATAATCAGGTAATTTTTTTTTCCTATCAATTTTAGCATAACCAATTTTCAATAAGCCTGCATGATAAGTAGAATTAATATCATTATCTTTTAAATAAATAACAATACCATGTTTTTTTATACCATTATCATTATAATCATAACATAATTTTCCATTTAATGTATTATCAATATCAACAAAATCAGGATATTTATCAACAGATTTTTTCATTGAATTTTTAGAATATTCTAAATATGCTAATTCACATAATTTTGCTTGAGGTTCAATTGAAGTAATATCACTATCTAATTTAATTAAATCCTCAGGTTTTAAATACTCTTCATTTCCATAATCAATAAATTCTATTTTATATTCATTATTCTTTTTAATATATCCTCTTATAATTCCTCTATAAAATCTATCATCATCAGGAAATCTTGCAGCACATAAAGTATTAATTTTAATAGGTAATTCTAATTTAATTTCTTTTTTTTCTCCTTCATCATATTTACTTAATATATTTTCAATTTTATCTAATTCTTTATTTGGTAAGAAATTAACATAAAAATTATGCATATCAATTTGTTCTGTTATTCTTAATTTAATATCTTTATGTATTTCCTCATATTTTCCAGAATATGAATCTCCGAATTTTAACATATGAGCAAGACCTTCATCTTCCCAAAGACCAATTTTTTTTTCTTTTGCAAATTTTTCAGCTTCTAATAATTCACTTACATTAATATTTGAATTTTTATTTTGTTCATCAACAACAGCATATCCTTTTTTTAATAATTCAAGAGCAAAGTTTTTTTTATTAAAGTAAAAAGTACCAAAATAATTTCCCATTCTATCTGCAGTTAATATATCACAATAGCCATCTCTTTGTAATATTATTTCATTAACATAATCTAAAGCTTCTTGATAATATTTATTAATAACTTCAGTATTATTTTTATCTTTTGTAAAAGTTTTTATTCCTATCATTCCGAAATTTATATAACATTGTTTTTTTTCAATCCTTAATTTTAATTTATATCCACTAAAGCAAAATTCAACAGTACATTCAATATTCTTTAAACCTAATAAAAAAGATACAAATTCTTTTTTTTTTGCTTTATTTGCTCCAACTAAATCAGAATAATTATATATAATTGGAGTTTTAGGAGAATAAATTCCATTTTTTTTATCTTTTGCATTTTGTTCTGCAATTCTCATATTATCTAATTCTTTAGTAGGTTCTCCATCTTCAATTTTAAAAGTAACTATATTTGCATAACCATTTTCAATTAAATCAACATTTAAACATCTTTCATTATTTTTATCATCATGATAATAAACAGTATAAAATCTCATTTTCTTATTAATAGTATTATTAGTATTATTATTACTTTTATTAGTATTTTCAATTTTAGCATTTTTACCATAATTAAATTCACATTTAATTTCCTTTCCAATTAATTTTTTCCTTAAATATTCCTTTGCTTGAAAAGCCCATGGTTTATCAGATTCATCTGAATTTAATTTAGCTAAAGAAGGTGCTTTTAAATTAGATAAAAATATTCTTTGAATATTGCCATTTTTATCTTTTACTGAAATTGAATCCCCTGAATGTACCATTATACATTTTACTTCACCTAATTCATCTCCTTCTTCTTTTTCATATTCTTTATTGTCTATTATTTTCTCATTTTTCCATATTCTCAATCTATTATTTCTATCTTCGTTTTGGAAACTTTTTACTAAATTTAAATCTTCATTAGATATATTTGAACCAATATATATTTTAGCATAACCTTCTTTTAATATTTGACCAACTAAAAGTCCTTTTTCTATTTTAATATCTCCTACTATATTTTTCCTTTCATCAATTGAATATATTATTAATTTCGCATTTTGATGCAAAGCTATTCTTTCAACATATGCTTTTCCTTGTTTATATAAAATTTCATCTCTTTGATTTGGAATAGCTAAGAATCTTAAATTCATTTTTGAATATAATGTAAATTCTGGAATATAAATAGTAAAAAAAGCACAATTAAAAACATAATCAATAATAACATCTAATTCTTTTTTAGTTTTAATATATTCTTTTAATTTACTTAAATCAAATGAATCATCAGTAATTAAATGAATATTTCTTTTATGTTTATTAACATCATCATCACTCCATATATTTAATTTAGCTTTTTTAGCTTCTTCTTCTCCTTCTTTTAATTCTTTCCAATATTCACTATTATAAATTTTTTCATGTGATTTAGGAATAAAACCAGTTTTTCCAAGACCATTTCTTACAACTTCAATTCCAATATTTTTTTCATCTAAATATATTTGACCATAATTTCTTTCATTTTGTGTAAAATCAATTTTATAATTAATAACTTTTCCAATAAGTAATTTTCTTAAAAATTCTCTTGATTCAAAACCATATGGTTCATCTTCTGGTTTTGAACTATTTCCTATTTTTGGTGATTGAATGCCCGTTAATATTATTGTGGGTTCTTCAGGAATTGAATTTGGAGAATTTTTAGCAAGTTTTCCACTTAATAATAATGTGTCTCCTGAGAGAACTCCTTTTACTAATGCTTTTTTTACTTTTTCCATTTTTTTTTTTTTGAATAATATTTTTTATTTAAATTACGTGGCTTTTTATATTTTTTTTGGAGGGCAAATTTTTATTATTGTTTTCAATTAATATTATTATTATTTTTATTATTTAATGTAACTTTTTTTATATTATATTTTTATTTTTTTTGAATTAGTTTTAAAAAAATAGGGTTTTATTTATTTAATTTATATTTTATTTTTTTTTCTTTTTTATTTTAGTTATCACTTTCATAAATGAATTCTTTTGAATTTTCTTTATTTTCATTTAGTCTTTTCCCATTATCAAATATTTTTTTTATTTTTTTCCTTTCATCTTTTTTGATTTTTTTTTCTTCTTCTTCTTTTTTCATTTCTTTAATGAAAAAATTAAATGTATTATCATCATCTTCCTCTTTTTCAATATTATTTAATTTTTGTAAAAATTCTTCTCTACTCATTAATTCTTCTTTTTTGACATTAGCATTTAAATAAGTCTCAGTATCATTTTCATTACTTTCTTCGCAAATTTCATTATTATTTTTATTATCATAAAAACAATTAATATTATGATTAATATCATTATTTAAATTATTATTATCTTTATTCGCATAAAAATCTTGTTTAGAGTTTAAAAACATTAAATCATAATTTTTTGAACCTTGTTTTACTTTTATGTTATAAAGAGTTCTACTCATATTTTTTTTCTTCCCATTATGAATATTTGATACATTTTGATTAAAATAATTTGCATTTTTTTTTGTTCTAAATGAATATATTTTATTTTCAATTAAAGATTTATTATTTTTAATATATTTTATAGTTTTTTTTTTGGTATTTTTATTATAATTAAAAAATAAATCATTTGATTTTTGTAAATTTAAATAATTTTTATCTAGATATAAATTTGAAAACATTAAATCTTGAGATATATAATATTTTGCTTGTTTAATTTTATCATTTAAATCATCATTTATTGGAATTGTTATTTTTTCTTTATTTTTTTTATTATTTATTTTTGGAGTACAACAAATTAAAAAAGGGTCAATTTCTCCATTGGAAAAATCAATAAATTTTGAAATAATTGATTTTTTTAAAAAATTTAAATCATTTTGCATTTCTAATATATAATTTTCATCAATTTTATATAATGGATTTATGTCTTTTAAATTATATTTTCCTTTTTGAATTGAATATGATGATAATTCTCTTACTTTTACTAAATCATTTATAATATTTATTGAATTTGTTCTTATATTTTTTATTATGTTTACTATATCTAATATTATTAAATTATTATCGGTTTCTTTTTCATTTGTAAAATTATTTTTTATTATATCTTCATATTTTTTTAATAATTGGATATTTTTTTCTCTTGAACGCATTTCTTTTATTAATTTAATTAGTGAATTTCGAATTCTTTTTAAATTTCTTTTTTCATTTTCAAGATATAATTCTTTTTCTTCTTCATTTAATGATTGAAATAAATTAATATATTCTTCCCTATAATCATTTGTAACACCTAAATCATTCCATAAATTTATGATTAATTCAATTTCTTTATTAAGATTTTCATCATTTAAATTAAATATATTATTAGTTGAATTGCTTTGAGAATAATTTTCTCCGATTTTCTTTATATTATATTTGTTATTTTTATTTAAAGATGTTAACGACTTAGGAGTTTTACTCCTATTTTCATTCATTATCTATTTAAAAAATAATAAATTAATTTCTTTACAATTCATCATATTATTTTATATCATTAATTTTTTATTTATTATTTTTTTTCTAATATAATAAATAAATAAATGAGATTTATTTTTATTTTTTATATTATTTCAATCCAAAAAAAATTTTATTTTAAAATATTTTCAATTTAATTTAAACTCTAAAATAATCTCCAAGCCCTTAATATTAAAATTAAAATTATCATAATAAAACCTTACTAAAAACTATATAAACTTTATCACTATTAAAAATAAAAATTAATCAAATTAAAAAAATAAAACCTTTTAATAATAATTTATAAACATTCCTCAAAAATTAATTTTTTAAATTCTTCATAATCAATTGGATTAGGATGTTCAATAAAGAATTTATTAATATCATCTTGAGAATCTTTAACAGGTAAATTTTGTTTATAACAAAGTCTCATAAAACTATATTTAGTTATAGTCTCAGGATCATCAAAAAAATCTTTTGGAGCAGGTTTAACTTCTCCATTAATATAAACAACTTCATTTTTTGGATTATCACATAAAGGTCTATCACAAAAAAAATTAAAAAGATATTTTATTTTCTCTTCTTCTTTTATTATATTTTTAATATCTTCAATATAAAAAAATGATAAAAAAGCAGCATATGATATTATTCCCCAATTTTTATATTTTAAACTTTTTGAAGAAGTGTTTTTTGTTAATTTTTTATCATCACTATCATCAACATTACTTTCTTCTTTTTTAAATAATGTTTTTGCTTTATTTGAATTATTAATATCTATAAAACTAAATATTTTTCCTCCTTCTTCTTCATCAATTAAATTTCTTCCTTTAAATTCTTCAAAAACTTCTCTTGATTTTAAATAACCTGAATAATTAAAATAATTATCAATTGCCATAAACATTTTTTTAAAATGTTGTCTTTTTTCAAATGGACTAAACCAAACATATAAATAAACAAATGTTTTTTTTAATATACTAGATTCAACAAATTTAGTAATTAATTTTAAAGTGTTTTCACTGAAAAATTCATCAACATATTTATCAATAGTATCATGATTAAAAAAATTTTTTTTCACAATATCAAAAACTTCATTTCTAATTGCAGAACTAGCATTAATTCTATTTTTATGATTTTTTTCAAGCATTTTTTTAATTAAATTAATATCTTTGTCTTCAACATCATTAAATCTTCCATTCACATAGTCAATTTCATCATTATTAATTTTTTTAACTAAATCATCAGTATTTTTCCCAATAAAAGGTAATTTCCCAAAGCAAAAAATATAATAAATAACACCAATACCCCAAATATCATTTTTATAAGAAGCAATACAATCAAAAGCTTCAGGAGCCATAAAATTTGGGCTTCCAGCAAAAGAATTTTCATTAATATTTTTTAAATTACATGATAATCCAAAATCAATTAATCTTACTTCATAATCGCTTTCTAATAATATATTTTCTGGTTTAATATCTCTGTGAACTATTCCTCTTCCATGAAGGTAACATAATGCTGAAAGAATTTGATATATCATTAATCTAAAATCTTCTATTTTTATTTTATTTCTATTTTCTGTTATTGATTTATAAAAGGAATTATTATTACCAAAATATTCCATTAATATATTAAAGTTTGAAGGGGTTTCAAAAGTACAATAATAATTTACTATATTTGGATGATCTAAGTTTGATAATATTTCTATTTCACTTTTTATATGATTAAATTTTTGAGTTGTTAATGTTTCTTTTGATATTGTTTTTAAAGCATATTTTGCTTCTGAAAATGTTTTGTCATAATATAATTTTACTTGTCCATAAGCTCCTTTGTTTAGAATTTTTATAAAAGATAATTTTTTACGAAAATCATAATGATATGCCATTGGGATTAAAAAATCAGGATCTTTTGTTTTTATTGTTTCTTTCACTTCTGGACTGTTACTACATAGTGATCCCATTTTTGTTTTATTTTTTTTAATATTAATTCTTTTTATTTTTTTTACATGATATGAAAAATATTTCTATATTTTTATAATTGATATGAAAATATTTATGTGGGATTAATTAAAAATATTTATTTCTTTTGACTTTTTCTTTTTATTTTATCTTTCTCCAATATATTTTTTTTGAAACATTTTATTTCTAAAAGTCTTTTATCCGAATTATTTAATAATATTATAAATAATTATTTAAAATTCAAATTGTGAATATTATTGTTTCTTTTTATTGAAAAAAATAAAATTAAAAAATGTCAATAATAAAAAATATATGTTATAACCCAGATAACGGAAGATTAATATTATCGGATAGTGAAAATAATCATTATTTATGTGATTTATTTGGAAGAAAACACCCAGAATTTTTACCAGATTTATCAGGATTTATAAATGGAAGACAACGAAAACAATTATCAACTTTAACATTTTCATCAACAGTATCACTCCCTTCTACTGAAAATTTCATTGAATATTATCCAACAATAAGAAGATTTGAAGGATATAGTAAATTTCCAAGACCTTTAGTTCCCCCTTTTGCAAATATTCCTAATTATGATTTAAAAGATAATTGTAAAAAAGAATTAATTAAACAGTTACAAAAATATTTTTCAAATAATGAAGCAAAAGTTTTTATTGGGAAAGAAAATGAAAATAAAGGATTAAGTTATTTAACATGTGATTTAAATCAATGTGATGTTGCAAAAGAAGATTCATTTAAAATTATAAAAATAATAGATGAGACATTTGAAGAATATAAAAAAATATATAAATATCAATTAAATACATTAAAGACAAATCGAGTTTTAGTTGCATTAAATCAATTTAAAGAAGTTTTAAAAAGAAATGATAATATGAAAATAATAAATGGAAGATTATTAAAAATTCCTTGTGATGAAATAATAGAAAAATATAATTATATACATGAAAGAATGAGAAAAATTGGATTAAAAAGAATGAAAATTGTAAAACAAGAATATTCAAAAACAACTAGAAATTATGTACCTGATATTAATGAAATTACAAATAGTTCTGATATTACTTTAGGAAAAAGAATTTATGGGAAATTTGGTATATATTCTTATGAGGAAGAACAAAGAAAAAAAGAAGAAGAAGAAAAAAGATTAGAAGAAGAAGAAAAAAGAAAAGAAGAAGAAGAAAAATTAAAAGCTGAAATGGAACAAAAAAGATTAGAAGAAGAAGCAAAAAAAAAAGAAGAAGATGAAACAAATAAAAATGTTAATGAAGAAGAAAAAAATGATGAAAATAATATTAAAGAATTAACTGATAATTTAGCAATAAAAGAAGAAGAAAAAAAAGAAGAAGAAGAGAAAAAAGTAGAAATAAAAGAAGAAACTTTAGATGAAAAAATAAAAAAAGGTGATATTTCATTTATTTCAATAATGTCAGAAAATGAAAAAAAATTTAAAAAAGAACATATAATAGAACCAATAAAATCTTTATTTTTATTTAATAAAAGGGTTAAAGCAGAAAATTCTTTATTAAATGGTTTTATTGAAAAACCTTATTTAGAACCTCCTTATTTTAGAAAAGGAATTCCAACAAAAATGAAAACAAATGGTCAATTAATGGATGAAGATTTAGAATTATTAAGAAAAACTAATCCAATTGCTTTTAGTGTTCAAGATAGAAAAATGGAAGAAGATTTTAGACAATTAAAAAGAAAAGTTATGTTAAATAGAATTACTATTAGAAATATGGAAAGACAACATAAAATAAATGAAAGAGAAAAAGAGAAAGAAAGAGAAAGGGAAAAATTAAAATCTAAAACTGATGGGAATTTTAATGTTGATGGTGGAAGGAAGAAATTATCTTTGGTGGAAAGTTAATAATAAAATATAATATTTTAAAAAAATTTATAAAATAGATTGTTAATAAATTTATAATAATATTTAATAATTAAGTTGAAATTTAATTTTTTTTAAATGTATTTCTCTTTTATATCAATAATGAATAATACACCTTTAAATAAAAGAATTTCTCGAACAAATAAAATAATAAAAAAAGTTGATAAATTATCTAATTCAATGGATAGTAGAATTTCTAATAAAAGTATAGATAGTGTTTCAAAATCTTTTTTAAATGATGACAATAAATCAAAATATTTATTAAAGGGATTAATTTATAATAAAATTTTTCAAAATGGAAGCATGAAGAATTTACATAAATTAATTCTTAAACAAAATTTAATATATCAACATCCTTTAGATAAAAGTTATAATTCTCATTATTCCTTTTATAAAAAACAAAATAATTCAATTGATAGTATTAAAAAATATATGAATAATAAAAAAAACTTCTCTTTTAAAAATAATTATAATATATCTTGCTATAAAATAAAAATTAATAAACCTCCATATTTTAATCAAAATTCAAAAAGTAAAAGAGCAATAGATGAATTTATAAAATTTTCTCCTATTAAAAAGTATAGTAATT
>JAEEGJ010032372.1_pt1 | contig 10045 bp, 10 predicted proteins | sample 8958761 | NCBI WGS metagenome assembly JAEEGJ01 (sample SAMN16246546, study PRJNA631951) | gut metagenome | biome: gut microbiome; feature: rumen; material: RS-attached | host: Bos | place: Iran: Karaj | collected 2018-10 | reverse complement strand
CGCGGCTGCAGTTCCCGCATCTCAAGGTGACGGCTTTCGAGATACGCGCGCAGGGCTGCGGACTGATGGAGCACAACTCCAGAAAGTTCGGCGCTCCGGGCATAACTGCCGTCATCGGTGACTTCCTGGAGGCTGACCTGGACGCCCTGCCGGCGCCTGATGCCGTTTTCATCGGAGGTCACGGCGGCAAGTTGGTGGAGATAGTACGCCGCATCGACGAAGTGATGCTGCCCGGCGGCGTGATAGTATTCAACGCTGTCAGCGAAGAAAGCCAGGCGCTGTTCCGTGAAGCCGCCACCGCGGTCGGCCGCCGCATAAGCGGTCAGATGCGCGCAGCCATCGACAATTTCAATCCCATCACCATCCTTAAAGCAGAATGAAGAAGATCGTCATAATATCAGTTTCCGAGTCGGCCCTGCCACTGGCACAGACGCTGCAGGAAGCGCTGGGCGCGCAGGCAGAGGTGGAGATATGCAGCAGAGCGGCGCTTAAAGACCGCTGGGACGCCCTCGACGCAGTGGTGTTCATAGGCGCAGTCGGCATTTGCGTGCGCAGCATCGCTCCTTTGCTGAAAGACAAATACAGCGACCCGGCAGTGGTGTGCGTAGACAGCACCGGCAAGTTCGCCATACCTGTGGTGTCCGGACACGTGGGCGGAGCCAACGACCTGGCCCGCGGCATAGCTGAGGCCATCGGTGCCGAAGCCGTGGTCACGACTCAGAGCGACAATGAAGGTCTCTGGGCCCTCGACACCCTGGGCAGGGAATACGGCTGGCAGACAGAGGCCGGCCATACGCAGATGAACCGCGCGGTCTTCGCTTTCGTGGAGAGGCGTCCGACCGCCCTGCTGCTGGAAGTGCGGGACGCGGGCACTGCTTTCCTCGAGAGGACCCGTCCGGAGCACGTGGAAGTGTTCCACAGCCTCGATGCTGTGGACCTTAGCCGCTTCGACCTGCTGGTGGCCGTCACTCCGCGTCTGCTGCCGGACCTTCCCAAGGGGCTTGCGGTGCTGACCTTCCGTCCGGCCGTGCTGCATCTGGGCTTCGGCTGCCGCAAGCAGTGCGATCCTGCCGGCATTCCGGAGTTCATCGACGGTCAGATAACGCAGGCCGGCTATTCTCCGCTGTCCGTGGCGAGCGTCGGCACCATTGAACTGAAGAAAGACGAGCCGTTGCTGGGCGCCCTGCTGGAGCGCTGGCCTCAGGCTCATTCCGAGATATATTCCGCTGAGACTCTCGCGGCCGTCGACGTGCCCAATCCTTCGCAGAAGGCTCTTGCAGCGACAGGCAGTGCAGGGGTGGCTGAGGCCGCAGCCCTGCAAAGCTCGGGTTTCGGCCCGCTGCTGATAGAGAAGTACAAGGGTAAGCTGACTGAAGGCGGCGACTTTACGTTCGCACTCGCGCAGCAGGCTGGCTCTTGTCTGGCCGGCCACATCGAGATTGTCGGAGCCGGTCCGGGCGACCCCGAGCTCGTGTCGGTGCGTGGCAAGCGTTTCCTCGAACAGGCCGACCTGATCCTTTATGCGGGCAGCCTGGTTCCCGTTGAGCTGACGCATTACGCAAAGCCGGGCTGCACAGTCCGCAGTTCCGCCTCTATGGATCTTGAGGAGCAGTTCGCCCTGATGAAGGAGTTTTACGACCGCGGGCAGCTTGTGGTGCGTCTTCACACCGGCGACCCTTGCATCTACGGCGCCATCCAGGAGCAGATGGCTTTCTTCGACCGTTACGGTATGCGCTACCACATCACTCCCGGCATTTCGGCCTTCCAGGCGGCTGCTGCGGCTCTGCGCTCGCAATTTACCATCCCCGAGAAGGTCCAGACCATTATCCTGACCCGCGGCGAAGGCCGCACTCCGATGCCTGAGAAGGAGCAGCTCCACAAGCTGGCTCAGTCGCAGAGCACGATGTGCATCTACCTGAGCGCTGCGATTGCCGAGGAGGTGCAGGCGGAGCTGCTGCAGGCCTATCCTCCCGAGACGCCCGTGGCTGCCTGCTACAAACTGACCTGGCCTCAGGAGCGCATCTACCGCGGCCAGCTGAAGGACCTGGCGAAGATCGTGAGGGACAACAATCTTACCCTGACCACGCTTCTGGTGGTCGGTGATGCTATAGACAACCGCGAGGGACTGTCCCGTCTCTACGCGCACGAATTCAAACATCTGTTCCGCAACTAACGATGATACTGATACTCGGCGGCACGACTGAAGGCAGGCTGGCGGTCAGGGTGGCCGATGCGGCGGGATCGCCGTACTGGTACTCTACGCGCAGCGACCTGCAGCAGGTCGAGTGTCTCCACGGCACGCATATCACCGGTGCTATGGACGAGGCTGCGATGGCTGCGTTCTGCGCCGCTCACGGCATCCGGCTGCTGGTGGATGCGGCGCATCCTTTTGCGACGGAGCTGCACCGCACGGTGGCGTCTGTCGCCGAGTCGCTGGATCTGCCGGTGGTGCGTGTGGAGCGTGTCTACCCCGACGAGGATCCTGCCATACGCTGGTGCTCTGACTTTGATGATGCTCTTGCCCGTCTTGAGGCTGACGGCATCGGCAGCCTGCTGGCGCTGACAGGGGTGCAGACCATCTCCAAGCTGCGGCCCTACTGGTCGCGCCACGATTGCTGGTTCCGCATCCTTCGCCGCGACGAGTCTCTGGAGAAGGCTGCGCGGGAAGGGTTCCCTGCCGAGCGGCTTGTTTATTATGAAGAGGATGACGAGGCTTCGCTGATTGCCCGTCTCTGTCCTCAGGCGATTATTACCAAGGAGAGCGGCGAGTCGGGGGGCTTTTCCGGGAAGGTGGCTGCTGCGCTTGCGGCTGGTGTCGCGGTGTATGCTGTGCGCCGTCCTGCGCTGCCGGGTGGTTTCGAAATAGTTACCGGTGAGTTTGGACTGCGAAAGGCTATCGAGCGGCTGGTGCCCGGGTTCTTCCCGCTTCGGAGCGGCTTTACGACTGGCGCCTGCGCTACGGCTGCAGCCAAGGCGGCGTTGCTATGCCTGCTTGGCCGCCCTGTGGGGGATTCCGTGGAGATAGGCTTCCCGGACGGCGAGCGCCTGGCTCTTCCTGTGGATTCTGTCTGCTCCCGGCCACAAAAAGGGGCCGAGACGTGGCCGACGTGCAGCGCGACGGTGATAAAGGATGCCGGGGACGACCCGGACGTGACGAACGGCGTCGCAATCGTGGCCACCGTGGCTTTCAGTGAACAGCCGGGCATCCATTTCCTGCAAGGGGAAGGCGTGGGGCGTGTGACCCTGCCCGGCCTCGGCCTGCCCATCGGCGGCCCTGCCATCAACAGGGTGCCCAGGCAGATGATGGAAAGGGAGCTCTCGGCCTTGTGCGACCGCGGCCTTGACGTTACCATCAGCGTGCCGGCCGGCCGCGAGCTTGCGAAGCGTACTTTCAACCCTAAGCTGGGTGTGGTGGACGGCATCTCTATAATCGGCACTTCCGGCATCGTGAGGCCTTTCTCGAACGAGGCTTTTCTTGAATCGATAAGGCGAGAGGTGGAAGTTGCAATTGCTGTCGGCTCTCCGATGCTGGTCATTAATTCAGGCGCCAGGAGCGAGGCTTTCCTGAAGGCTCGCTATCCCGACCTGCCGCCGCAGGCTTTCGTCCATTACGGCAACGCCATCGGAGATACGCTGAAGATTGCGGCTGAGCTGAAGGTCCGCAGGGTGGTGATGGGCATAATGCTCGGCAAGGCGGTGAAGCTGGCCGAAGGCCATCTCGACACCCACAGCAAAAGCGTGGTGATGAACAAGGCTTTTCTGAAGGAATTGGCTGCGGAAGCCGGATGTTCTGCTGCTGCTTGCGATGCCATCGACCGCCTGACTCTTGCCCGCGAGCTGTGGGACGGTCTGCAAGCCGCAGACGCCCGCCGTTTCTTCAGCGCCATAACAGCGCGCAGCGCAGCTGTCTGCGCTGCCGCCTATCCGCCTTCGGCCGGAACCCTGACCATCCTCCTGATGGACGAGAGGGGCAATTTCCAAAACGCCTGATCAGAGTTCGATGCGGATGATTCCGCCGAAAGGGGGGAGGCTGGCGAAGGCGTCTTCGGGTTTGACGTGGCCGGCGTAGATGAGGGCTGAGACCAGCACTCCGCCGTGGGCGAAGACTGCAACCCGCGAGAAGGGTTTGCGGCGCAGCTCTTCGAGGAATTGGCTTACGCGCTGATATTGCATCATAAATGATTCGCCGCCGGTTACGGGGACGTGTATGTGGTCGGCATACCATTCCTGCAGGTGCGGGTCGTCAATTTCGTCGAAGAGTTTCATCTCCCATTCTCCGAAGTTGATTTCCATTATGCGGGCGTCCCGCTCGGCGTCGCCGTAGCCGCAGTACTCTGCCAGGCGGAGGCAGCGGGACAGCGGGCTGGTGTACGCGTAGTCCACCGGCCCGTAGGTCTCAAGGGCTGCCTTTGTCGCCGCGGCTTCTTCTTCGAAGCTGCCTCTCAGCGGCACGTCGGTCTGTCCGTAGCAGGTCCCGGCGGGCACATCCACTGAGGTGTGGCGTATGAGTATTACTTCCATTATATGTTCTTTCCGTCGACTGTCGAAATGCGGATGGTCGATGATTCTTCGTCACGGCCCTGGTGTACCTTGACGTTGCGGTAGATGTACGATCCGACCTTGGTGTTGGGGAAGTAAAGATACAAAATAAAGTCGTAGCTTTGTTAGGTAACGATGCTTAAGATATGAAAAGACTGCTTATTCTTACAGCGGGGATGATGCTCCTGCTGGCTGCCGGCTGTGCGGACCGCAATTCAGACAATCTTCCTGACTGGGCGCTGGGTGGCTTTGAGAGGCCGCAAGGCGTCGGCCCGGTGATCAGCCCTGACACGTCTGCACACTTCTTCTGTCCGATGCAACAGGCAAACGTCGGCTGGATGGAGAGCGACACTTTCAATCCGGGAGCAACAGTAATTGACGGCAAGATTGCAGTCGTTTTCCGGGCGGAGGACAATTCTGCAACTGGCATCGGAAAACGCACGTCCCGTCTTGGCCTGGCCTACACTACTGACGGCATCCACATGGACATCCAACCTGAGCCTGTGCTTTTTCCTGCCGAGGACGAATGTAAGGACTATGACTGGCCGGGCGGCTGCGAGGATCCGCGCATTGCCGTGACTGAGGATGGATTATATGTGATGATGTATACTTCTTGGAACCGCAAGGTGCCGAGGCTGAGCGTAGCAACTTCCCGCGACCTGGTACACTGGACGAAGCACGGGCCGGCTTTCGCTGATGCCTGGGACGGCCGCTTTGCTGACACTCAGAGCAAATCGGGGTCGATTGTGACTACTTTGAAGGACGGAAAGCAGGTGATTGCGAAAGTGGCAGGAAAGTATCTGATGTACTGGGGCGAGCACATGGTGAACATCGCTGAGTCGCAGGACCTGATCCACTGGACGCCGCAGGTTGACGCGGAGGGCAAACTGAAGGGCGTCCTCTTCCCGCGCGACGGTTTCTTCGACAGTGCGCTGACTGAGTGCGGCCCGCCGGCGCTGCTGACTGACCGTGGCATCCTGCTGCTCTACAACGGCAAGAACCGCAAGGACGAAAGGGGAGATGCCCGCTACCCCGCCGGCACCTATGCTGCCGGGCAGGTGCTTTTCGACGCAACCCAGCCCTACCGGGTCCTGGAGCGCCTCGACGAGCCTTTCTTTGTTCCGACCGCAGACTTTGAAAAGAGCGGCCAATACGTCGACGGCACCGTCTTCATCGAGGGCCTGACCTTCTACAAGAACCGCTGGTACCTCTACTACGGCTGCGCCGACTCCTTCGTCGGCGTCGCCATAAGCAAGAAGGTTAGAATCTAACTTGAACGGCAAGGCCTGCGCTCGGTCTCATTGAACCGGACTGAGATGGAACGAATGATACTGCAGGCGAGAATGCCAGTTCAATCGGTTTGTCTTTGCCAATGAGATCCTGGTAATACATATTCTTTACTTTCGCTATTCTGCTGGCGTCTATGCTTGACCAAATTGCAAGCCCAAGATCTACTCCAAGGGCGCTGAGCATTACTGCCATATTTGTCTTTCCTTTTTTTTCGTCAGTATAACCGATAAGGAAACCTTTGTCATTAGTTATTGCAATCTCTTTGATGGTAGATGCGGTCTCTGCAACAATAGACATCAGGATAACTTCTCCAGCTATGAAAGCAATGCCTCGTCCTACTTCGCCTGACAGGAGCTGGCCAACTCCGGGTACAAAGAATGATGCGCACTCGTACCAACCAGCGTTATACGGATCGGTTGCTTGCTTTTCATACTCTTTAAAGTTGTAACTACCCTTAAGATCTCTATAGTGGGTACTGTTTGCAGATTGTGCATTAGCCGTTGCAAATGCTGATAAAGAAATGAAAATGATGATGAATAAACGTTTCATGGTATTTGATTTTTATGATTATTATCCTTGTCGTTTGCTGATGCAAATATGAATACTGAATCTGCCCCTTCCAAATACCAGGGACAGACAGCTAAAATGCCGGACGAATAACTATGTGCCCGGACGAATTACAAGGGAAAAGGATAAGTCGCTATGCTATATACGACTTGAGTTTGGGGACAAAAGAGCGTGAGACGGGTACTGTGGCAAGCCCTCCGCCAAGCCCCAGGACATAGCCGTTTGAGTTTCCTTTGGCGGAAGTGATGTTATTCATATTTACAACAAATGAGCGATGGCACTGGAAGATGTTATGATAATTATCGAGTTCTTCCAGCAAGGTGGAAAGCGTGGTTTGAACTTCTTTTTGATTGAGCTTGCCTTCGTCAACATAGTAAACCACTACGTTGTTTTTCTGCGCCTCCGCATAGAGCAGATCGTTGAGGGGAAGTTGCACGTCATTTCCTCTGACCCGGTTATCGTGGATGGTTACTTGAATTCCTTCCTGCTCTTGAGTGGTTTTGTCCAGCAGAGAGTTCAACTGTCCACGCATATATCGCTGGTATGAAATTGTTGTGGACAGGACCGTAACGATGATGCCGATGAGTGCTGTCCAATAAAGGATTTCAAGGCATGACTTCAATTCTACAGGGAATTTGAAAAGGATGCAGGACAGTAGAAAATTGCAAAGCCCAATGATCAATATTTCTATGAAAAGGGTTAAGGCATGATGCCAGATTCTCCACGGTTTGGCTCGCTTCTGCAGGGGAACGACTATCAGCGAATCCATCGCTACGCTACATACGAAAGTGACCAATCCAAATGCCAGAGACATTATAAACTTGTTCCCCTCATACTCGCTGATACCAAACGGTTGCAGAAACAGCAAGATTAAAAACACAATGACAGCCGCCAGCAAACCTTCCTTTGCCGGATTGTCATTTAACTCAAACGGGTACTTTCTCTGAAGGATAGATGCCAAGCCTCTTTACTTTTCGCACTCCAAAGATACGATGTTTTCCCCGAAACTCATTTTCCTGTTGCGTAATTGCGGTGTCGCCATAAGCAAACGCATGCGGTAATTGAACTCGAACTGGTTAGTGACGCTAACCAGTTCGTCCTCATTGCAGATGTCGTGAACTCGTGAGTGACGCTCACGAGATGAAATCTCCGAAGACTTCTTGATAGTATTCTTCTACGGTATAAGTGGGGATTGTTGTGAATCCTTTGAATTTCTTATCGCGAGTTACGATGCAGTCGAATTCTTCTCCCATGGCGCAACTTAGCTGGACGGCATCTTCATAGTCGGGTATTGTGCTGCCGTTTGCTTTCTCGATGTCATAGCTCAAGACAGGATAAACCTGGATGATGTCGCAAATAAATGACATCGCCTGGCGGAAAACCTTCAAAGGAACTTTACCGGCTTGTGTTATGACGTATGCGGCATCCACGATTGATTGAGTCGTAGCGGCAAGTTTGATGGCACCTTTCTGCGCAGCAGAGAGCAGCAAAAGAGCTTTTGCATGATCTTCTCTTTTTCTGTCGAGTATATCAATGATTACGTTGGTGTCCAGGAATGTCATTTCGATAGAATGTATTGCGATTTGGGATCAAGCTTGTACATTTCCTCTGTTGTCCCTTCGAGCAACAAACCCAGTTCCAACAACTCCGGAGAGGGTTGATAATCCTTGGGATTCAATTTGGGCAAAGTGCTGGCAACTGCTTCGTCAAGCAGAGTGTTGATATAACCATTGACAGAACTGCGCTGTTTTTTTGCTGCTGCCTTGACTTTCTGGTATAGGCTCTCGTCCATCCGGACAATAGTCTGCCTCGTAACTGTTTGCATCTTGTCTTGAATTTTCGGCAAAGATATAAAATGTTATCATAATTTCATAAATATGATAACAAATTACTGGTACTCCAGTCATTATTTGTTTAATTCGTCTATTTCTTCGAGGAGGTTGTAGAGGCTGTCCTGGCCGAGGACGCTGCGGTCGACGGCTTTGCTGATGGCTCCGCGTTCGTCGGCTTCGTAGTCGTCCTGCCAGCTGGTCGTGAGGTACTGCTCGAGTGCGCGGATATCGGCCTGTCTGGCTTCGAGGGCTGCAAGGCCGTCCTGGGCCTGCTGCAGGGCGCGGCGCACCGCATTCATCCTTGCGCTCTGCGCGGCGACCCGCCTGTCTGCCTCGGACAGTTCAGCGGCAGCGCCGGGCTCTTCGAGATACATTACTTCTTTGCCTGTCGCGCGTGCGTATTCTATCTCTGACCGGGTGCTGGAGCCGATATAGCCGCCGACGTTGATGACGTAGATTGCATCGGCCATATCGATCTTGCGCTTATGCCTATCGTCGAGCATCTCTTTCGTCCCTTCGGTCCACACTTCGTCGTCGCCCGAGTGCCCGAACAGGCCCACGCTGATCACGATGTTGCCGGCGAGCGTAAGCTGTTTCTGCGCCTCAAAGAACTGCTCCTTGAAGCGCGTGCTCCCGCACAAGGTGATCACTTTGTACTTTCCGGTCATATCAAATAAACAATGTATAGAGAAAAGTTACAGGTTACGATTATAGTGCCCATATGTTGAGAGAATTAAAACCTCGACAGTATCATCATATATTTGGTATATCAGCCTATGCTCTTTTGTAATTCTCCTGGAATACACATTTCCGTCGTAACCTCTAAGAACTTCAACATGCCCTGATCCAGTGCGAGGGTGTTCGCGTATTTCTTCCAAAAGCTTTGAAAGCTTGTTTATGGCTTGTGGAGCTCCCTTGTGAAGTTCCTTAAAATCTTTTCTGGCTTCCTCAGAGAATGAAATAGTATACATAGGTTAATCCTCGTTGAGCATTCTTCCAAGGAAATCATCAATAGTCTCCCCCTCTTTCATCTTATATGCTTTGCCATTTTTGTAATCTTCAATGCCCTTACGGATTTTTGAATTCAGAGTTGCACTGTCCATAAGCAAATCATCTTCTTTTACAGGCACAAGACGATAACTGCCGTAGGATCGAGATGTGATCACGACATCATTAGTTTGAGCCAAGTCAAAGTATTTCCGCTGATTGGCTCGGAATTCTCTACTGCTTACTACAACCATAGTTATACTTTTTGCGGCAAAAATACAACATTTTTATAAGTGTACCAAATTGGTACACATTTATTCTGTGAACTTCTTGCCGGCGCCCCAGGCTTTGCCTACTTCTTCGCCGATGACGCGGTAGGACATCGCTGCGGCGTCGAAGACTATGGGCTGGAGCTTGGTCAGGTCGACCTTGCCGTCGGTGAGAATGCTCTCGGCGGCGCTCATATTGACTACTTCGCCAACGAGGATGCCGTCAGCCCAGCTGAGGACCTTGCATTCGAGGGTGAGGGGATACTCATTGATGATGGGGGCGTCGACGTTGGGGCTGGGGGTGACGCTGAAACCGACTTTGGCTACCTTGTCGGCAACTTTGTTGCCGCTCACCAGGCCGAAGTAGTCTGACTCGGCCACTGTGCGGGCATCTGCGAAGCTGACTGTGAAGGCTCCTGTGCTTTCGAGGTTCTTGGTGGTCTTGTGCTTCGACAGGCTGACGACGATCTGCTTGAAGTCGTACTGTCCTGCCCAGGCGGTCATCATCACGTCGGGAACGCGGTTTTCATCCCAGGTGGCGATCATTACGCAGGGCTGGGG
>JAEEGJ010032371.1_pt1 | contig 10045 bp, 7 predicted proteins | sample 8958761 | NCBI WGS metagenome assembly JAEEGJ01 (sample SAMN16246546, study PRJNA631951) | gut metagenome | biome: gut microbiome; feature: rumen; material: RS-attached | host: Bos | place: Iran: Karaj | collected 2018-10 | reverse complement strand
CTTATCAATAGGAATATCTACATCGATAATTCTATTCATTTCTCTAGTTACTAATTCAAGATCTTTTTCGGTAATATCATTACATTTAATATAAACACCCTTATCTAATGCATGTATTACTTTAATATCTTTATTAAATTTGTCATTAAATATTTTTACTAATATAAATATTAGTCCAAGTTCATATACTTTATTTCCTGTACTAGAATTTCTATCATAGAATTTAACATCACAAGATGACATAACAGGTGTACTTAACTCTGATAGAATACCATTAATTTCACCTATTATTATTTTATCCTTAAAGTCTTTTTGAAAATTCTTAGATATATCTAGTAAGGTTGTTCCTTTACTAAAAGCATATTTTTCACCATTGTATTTTACTTGAACGCTTAGCATACTATCACTACCTTTTTACCCTATAATCATTTTATCATATTATTGTCAAAATAAAAAGGTGTTATAAACACCTTTTATTAATTAAGTATATTTTTACTGTTAACAGTAATTACATATCTAAATACTTTATTTACAGGACTAATACTTGTCATTCCTACAGATGAATTACCTGCATCTACATATCTAACATATCCTGAATAATCAGTAGTTACTTGCCCATATTGATTATATTCTGCTGGAATTTTTACAGCAGTTTGTAAATAATAATCTCTATTTCCATATAACCATGAAACATCAGATAAGTTCATAGCAAGAATTCCATTGTATTCTTCTTCTGTTAATAATCTAACTTTAGAAGTAACATATTGTCCAGAAGTACATGGCTCATGATCTTTTAATGCTCCACCATGAGAACCATTAACTAGACCAGAAGCATCATCACAAATTATATTATCTGCAAATATAGATTTAACACTTTCTATTTGAGCATTTGTACCTATATTTAATGCACTGAATTTGTAAACATTACTGTTAAATCCACCATTTGTACTAGCAGATGAATCATCTAATAATAATGTTAATGTTTGATTATCACCATTAGGAGTAGCATTTATTACATGGAAGTTTAATCCAGCATACTCTACTTCTTCTCCAACAGTATAAACATTTTCACTATTAAATGTTGCATCATTTGCTATTGGTGTAGGATCTTCTTCTTTAATATCTAATGAAACAGTATTTAAGAATGATCCAGCTTCTTCTCTACTTGGCATATTAAGTGCTATTTGAGCAAATATACTTTCACCAGGTCTAATTAATCTATTTTGGAATGAAGTATTTTGTAAGCTATCACCTACTAGAACCCATCCAGCATTATATGGATCACTAGAATCAAATATTAATCCATCAGGAATATCTTCTAATATGTTTTCAACATATCCTGCAACTTGTGAATTATTAATTATTTCAAATCCATAATATACTTTAGCAGTAGCTTTTAAACTATTTCTAACACTAAGTAATACTTTAGATTCATTATTATAATGTTTAGTATCAGTAATACCATTATAACTTAAATCTATCTTAGTAATATATTTCTTAATAGTCATACCAAATGGTTTTCTATTAATTAATCCTAAGTCTAAATTCTTAGCTTCTACATTACTAACTAAATCAATTCCATCATGTGAATATGGATCATGTTTATTAGTTATTTCTGCTACTCCATCAGATATCTTATATGCATCTGAATCTATATTAGTATCTTCTATAGCATATCTTAATGATAAATCATATAATTCATTATCATAGTTAAATCTTAATTTATAGAATCCTCTATCTAGATTATCAAATGTATAAACACCTGAATCTAATGTAGTTAATTCTTTAACTAATTCCATATTAGAATCATCAACCATTTTATATAATGTTACTGGAATATTAGCTAAACCAATATCATTACCATTTTGAACACCATCTTCATCTACATCTATAAATGCTTTACCAGTTATTTTTCTACTAATAACTTCAAACTTAAGAGTATTAGATTTAATAGTCATATATGTTGATGAACCACCTAATGCTTTAACAGCATATGTATCAGAATAATTATTACCATTAGTTCTAATAGTTACTTTAATTGGACTTGCTCCATTATGAGCAGGTACATTAATATTAGTTATCTTAAATGCAGTAACTTGTTTATAAACATCTTGATTAAAGATATCCATACATTCAACATATTCTGTTTCAGTATCACTTATTTCTTCATTAATAGTTTGTGGATTATCAAAAGTACAATATACTCTTGCATCACCTAAGTTATCACCATCTAAATGAACTGAATATTTACCACTAAATGTTGAACCTCTATCATCACCAGTAAATGGTAATACATTTAAAATTGTATAATCATTAATATCTGAATTTGTATTATTATATGCATTAATTACATAGCTAAAATCTGAATCTTTTTCTATACTAGTAGCAGTATCATTTGTTAATGATAAAACCATGTTATTAACACCGTTACCATATATTACTAATGCACTATAATCTGAAGCAGCAACTTCATCATTTACATTAGTTACACTTGCAAGTGAACCAACTATTATTTCATTTCCGTTACCACTTAAATCAGATGATAATATTGCATCGAAATAAATATCTGGAACAGCTTGATTAGCTTTATTACATGGAACTAAGAATCTTAATGTTGTTCCATTTGCAGTATTAACAACTTCATATGGATTAACACTATAATCATTTGGAACATATGTTAATGTTCTTGGTAAATCTACATTAACAAATAGATCTTTAATAAACCATGTATCATCAGCACCTACATTAAGTGCCATATCTGTAAGATTAGTAGCAACTTTAAAATGTATTGTTTCATTATCAACAGCATTAAAGTTAGTTTTCATCTTACCATCTTTATTAGTATTTGTAACAACTATATTTTGTTTTAATTCTACGTTAACAATTTTTAAACTATCTCCATTATTATTTGGATTAGTAATGATATCACTTGGATCATCATTATTAACTACTCTTGGAGAATAATAAGTAATCTTACTATCATAATCAGAAGATGTAGCTAAAGCATTAACTTGATATTCTTTAGTAATATCATTAACACTTCTAATTCTAAGTTTAGTTTTAATAACTACTTTAACTTCACTTGGAAGACTAACACCACTCTTAGTTTGAACTACCATCTTAGATAAAACTATTTCTTCATCCCCATTAGTAGCATCACTTAGTTTACTATAAACAGTAGGATTATTTTCACTAATACATGGTCCTCCATATAGATTCATTATTTGATTAGTGTTATAGTTTGATAAATTATTTTTAATAGTAGTACATCCATTTTGAATAGCACTTCTATTTTCATCTTTAATTCTAGTATCTAACTCGCTATAGTTAGTAGCAGTATAATTAGCATTCTTGAAGTCTCCATCAATAAATTTAACTTCAAAATCATCACTACTTATATTAGAACATTCTTCTTTTCCACAATATAATTTAATTTCAATGTCATTATCATTTAACGACATAAATCTATATGCATTAGGATCAATCTTAATAACTTCTTTTAATCCTTCATTTGAATTAGATGAAACATAATTAAATGTTGTAACATATAAGATTTCAGAACCTTTAGATTTAGATGTTCCTGTTATCTTAGTAGTACCATCTAATTCATATAAATCAGATACAAAGTTATAATCATTATTTACATATGCATTATTAATAGTAGATGCATTAGCACCATCTATAGAAGTTACACCACTAACTAAATCTATATTAGTACCATTTAAACTTAAATTAACTGTAATATCATTATTACCATCAGATGAAGATCTTGGTGAGAATAATGTTATTGCATAAGTTCCTATATAAGATTTATTTGTACCACTTCCATCAGCATTTGTACTAGGATATGAATAAGACATTCCATAATTACTAATAGTTGCTACAAATGAATTATTTGTTATATTACTTGCAATAATACTTCCAGGTTTTCTAGTATACGAACTTGAATTAGTTAAGTTTGTATTACTATATGGAAGATTAACTTTAACTGAGTTTATAACTCCAGTTTTTGATTCATTATATAATCTAACAAATTCTTGTTTTAAAATTGGTTTTTCAGAACCTGTTTGATTAAATGTACCATTAAGAACTATTGGTCCTGATGGCATTGATTTACCTTTTTTATTTGTTTCAGAATAGAATCCTAAAACAAATGTAACATATCTACCTTCTTTAGAATCTAGATTACCTTTTTGTGAATCACCTGATACTAAAACAATACCAAGATCAGAAGATTCAACACTAGATACTACAGTAGGCATATAATTATAAAAGTTAGCTGCTGTACTATATTGATTAGATTGTAAAACATCATATTTATAATTATGTTTAGTTCCTGTATTACCTAAAGTAACAATATAATTATCATCTGTATTAGTAGATTCTTCTATTTCAAATTTAGGATCTATTATAGTTCCATTAGGAGCCCCTAAAACGTAAATTGAAACAGATGCATTTGCTTTACTACCATTTATTTCATTAACATTATTAATTTGATAAGTATATGATGTAGAACCAGGATTACCTTTTTCATCAAATGTTATATACTTAGCGACATCTTCTGGAACAGTAACTGTAATATTTATAGTTTTATTAGTATAAGCAGTTAAACCTGTTGTACTAGTTAACTCATCTTTATTCTTTATTCCAATTTCAAAGTTATAAGTAATTTTATCAAATGATCTAACTATTGCATTATCTGCATTTGAATCATTACCAGCAGTATAACCACTAGTAACATGATAGTTAGCAGTATCACTATAGTTTAAACCATCATTACTAAAACTTTCTGTACCTGTATTAATACTAGTCATTTCAGCATAACTAATACCAATTTTATTATCATCACTATTAGCTTTTATTGTATAAACAAAAAAGATTACGCTTGATAATAAAAGTACAAAAGCAAATATAAATAAAAGATATTTCTTTACAGATTTCATACACTCACCTATTTTCTAATATACTATATAAATTATATCAAAAAAAAATATCTATTTCAATCGAAATTAGATATTTTTGTTTTCATTTTTATAATATAGAATCTTAGCATTATACTTATCTTTATTATCTGGAGATTTATTAATTTTAAGTAATAACTCTGTTCCTAATGTAATAGTTGGATCACTTGAGTATACCCTAAACATTCCACGGTCCTCAACATGCACTAAAACTCTTTCATGTTTTTTATCTACAACAACACCTTTAACAGCTTGTTGTAATTCCTTATCCTGTTCATTTCTACCATTAAGCGAATGTTCTAATCTTTCTATTGCACTATAATTTTCATTATATTCTTTGCAGATTCCATCTAATTCATTCTCAAAAGATTTCATTGCTTCTAACTTAGGATCAAATTCTTTATTATATTTATCAAATAAAGACAAATTAACTAAATTAACAAATGATCTAGCTGGTGAATTAATATGTGTATATCTTGGAACACCATATCTAAAATGTCCTTTATTCTTTGCAGAGAAAGTATAACATTCATTATTAAGAATATCTATTACTGCAAGTTCATATATACTAGTATGAGGTAATTTATAGAATGATAATATTCTTTCAATAATATTCTTTTTAACGTAGTTTAAATCACTAATAGGAGTCCATTCTTTCTTAGATAGTTGATTTACTTTATTTTCTATTTCTTTCTTAGTTGGATATCTAAACGTTTTATAAATGAATGGTAATGTTAAGAAGTGATTAGCTACTCTTTCATTAGCATATTCAATTATATTAATTAATATTCCATGCATACTATCAGTAGATGTACTATTAATTCCTATAAATGGTTCTTTTTTTATAAAACTATTAATTTGGTTTAATAATACAAACTCTCTTATATACTCTGGATTACATGCATCATTTGATTCATCATAACCTGCATCATATATATTATCTGCATCTCTAGTACAGAAGTTTTCTCTAACATTAATTACACTATCAAAGAAATCATATGCTATACATTCACCATCTCTATTAAATTCTAGACTAATAGTTTTAGCAAGTCTATCTTCACCTTTAACAAATGAACATATACCATGAGCTAACTTTTCAGGTAACATATTTCTAGCATACTCATAACCATGAGCATATATTTTTTTAGATCTTTTTCTAGCTTCTTCGTACATTGCCATTCCAGGCTTAACATAATGTGGAACATCAATTACATGAAAATAAAGCATATAATGTCCATCTTCATTTATTTCAACAGATAAAGCATCATCATAGGTATTCATTCTTTTAGCACAGTCTAAAGTAAATGATTTTAATTTTCTAAGATCTACTCTACCCTTCATATCTTCTTCATATACTCTATCAGGAGTAAGTTCTGCTTCTTCTAAAACTTTTTTAGGGAAATTAATATCATATCCATTAGCAGCTAATACTATTTTACCTTTTATATTTGAATCAGTACCTTTTCCAATAACCTCATAAACATAACAATCATAGCATTCATCTTCTTCATTATAAAACACATAAGCACTAACTATTTCTCCACCATTAAATTTTAGTTTATCTATATCTTTAAATCTATATTCTTCAAAACCAGGTAAACTAATTGGAGCCATTATAATATCGTTATCTATTCTTGAACAACTAAATATAATAGGATTATTCTTTTTTTCAACTACTGCTTTAATAGTTTTATCTTTTGTATTATATAAAACTTTATCTCCTACATAAGACCCATTTAAATGTTTACTTTTAACAGATACTTTTCTAGTATCAAGTTGTATAGCAAAATCATTAACACCATTTAAAACTATTTCACCAACTACATAGTCTGTAGTCTTAAGTTTTATCATACCTTTAGTCTTGTCATAAGAAACACTTCCATCAATAACCATTCTTCTAAGAACTTCTCTAACTCTAGCTTTTCCTTTACTAGATGTGCTCTTAAATAGCAAAAATAGAGCGCTTTCATGGGCGACTCTATCCTTCTTTTGTATAATAAATTTTATTATTTCTTCTTTCATAACAAGTTTTGTGTTATTAACATCTTTAACCATACCCTGTTCTCCATCTATCTTAACCTCATTATAAAATAGTAAAAAAAAAATTACAATATAAAATTGTAACTTTTTTAATTATTTTAAAGCTTCTAATAATTCAGCTTTTTTCATTGAAGTATAACCTTCAATTTTTTTAGCTTTAGCCATTTCTTTTAGTTCAGCTACTGTTTTAGTAGATAAATCTTCTTTTTTAGCTGGAGCTTTTTTTGCAGTTTCTTTAGCTGGAGCTTTTTCAGCTTTTGGAGCAGCTACTTTTTCTTCTTTAACTACTTTACCTGCTAAAGCATCTTTTGCAGTATTAACTAATTTAGTAAATGATTTAGCATCATCTATAGCTATTTCACTTAACATCTTTCTGTTAATAGCAATACCTGCTTTGTTTAATCCAGAAATGAATTTAGAATAACTAATATCGTTCATACGACATGCAGCGTTAATTCTTACTATCCATAACTTTCTCATTTCTCTTTTATTTTGTCTTCTATCTCTATATGCATATTTTAATGAATGCATAACTTGTTCTTTAGCAGTCTTATATAATTTATGTTTACTACCAAAGTATCCTCTAGCTAATTTTAATACTTTTTTTCTTCTATTTTTGTGGATATTTCCACCTTTAACTCTTGCCATAATTATCCTCCTATCTTAATTAAAATTGTACTTTTTTTAGTCTATTTGCATCTGCTTTAGATATAGCATTAAGTGATCTACCACTTCTATTAGATGCAGCATTTTTCTTTCCAGTATTATGTCTAGTTCCTGGATGACCTATTTTAATAGATCCACCATCTCTAACATTTAAAACTTTTTGTGTTCCTTTATGTGATTTCATTTTTGGCATAATAAATTCCTCCTATTTTTCTTTTTTTGGCATAAGAATCATTGTCATGTTTCTTCCATCCAACATTGGTTTTTGTTCAATCTCTGCAACGCCACTAAGTGCATCAGCAAATCTAAGTAATACATCTTTACCCAATTCAGTATGAGCCATTTCTCTACCTTTAAAGCGTATTGATGCCTTAACTTTATGTCCCTTTTCTAGATACTTGCTTGAATTTTTAACACGAGTATCAAAATCATGAACATCGATTGAAACAGATAAACGATATTCTTTCATCTCTAAGTTAGCTTCTCTTTGTTTTTTAATATTTTCTTTTTGTCTCTTTTTATTTTCATATTTGAATTTATTGTAATCCATTACCTTACATACTGGTGGATTACCGTTTGGATTGATCATTACTAAATCAAATCCTGCATAGGTTGACAAAGTGATAGCATCATTTATTGATTTAATACCTAGTTGTTCCCCATTTGGACCTATAACCATAACTTCTTTAGCTCGAATTTGTTCATTTATAAACAAATCTCTCTCTTTGTTTGCGATAACAAACACCTCCACTTATACCATGAAAAAAGTAGATACAGAGTATCCACTTATATTACCATATTATCTTTGGCATTTACCCATCACTTAAGCAATCGGGTGGATGTGGATACATCGCTTTCCTTTTTCATATGTATCGATTATATATCATAAACCGTTATTTGTCAATAGTTTTTTAAAATAAACTTGTAGTTGCTTCAGCTTTTAGGTTTAATCCTGCGCGAATTCCCTTTTTATAAGCAAAATAACCTGCCGCAGCAATCATTGCGCCATTATCTGTACAATATTTTATATTCGGAATAGTTAAATTTATTCCTTCTTCTTTACAAATTTTTGTAAATGTATCACGTATTCCTTTATTAGCTGATACACCGCCTGCAATAATAAGATTTTTTACGTTGTATTCTTTTAAAGCTTTCATAGTCTTTTTAGTAAGTATTTCAACTACTCTATTTTGAAAAGATGTAGCTAAATCCTCTTTTCTTATCTCATTACCACGTTGTAGTTCATTATGAACAAGATTTATTACAGCACTTTTCATACCACTGAAACTAAAATTATATGTGTTATCATCTAGTGGTAGTGGTAAGTCATATGTATCAGATCCTTCATGAGCCATTTTATCAACAAGTGGTCCCCCTGGATATGGAAGAGATAGTACACGTGCAACTTTATCATAACACTCTCCAACTGCATCATCTAAAGTACCACCTATTTTTTCAAATTCATAATTATTTTTCATATATACAAGTTCTGTATGACCACCTGATACAACAAGCGCGATTAATGGAAATTGCATCTCACTTACTAGGTTATTTGCATATATATGACCTGCAATATGATGAACTGGTACAAGAGGCTTATTAAATACATAAGAAAGCGCTACAGCAGCTTCTACGCCTACTAAAAGGCATCCTATTAAACCTGGCCCATAAGTAACTGCTATAGCTGTAATATCATCCATAGTAATATTTGCCTTATTTAAGCATTCTTCTATCACTATAGTAATAGATTCTACATGCATACGGCTTGCTATTTCAGGTACTACACCGCCATATACGGCATGAGTATCCATTTGTGATAAAACTACTGTTGCAAGTTCTTCATTTCCATTTCTTACTATAGATACACTAGTTTCATCACAACTACTCTCTATACCTAATATATAAACATCTTCATTCATCTTATTCACCTAGATTCTTTATCATTAAATATCCATCTTCATCTTTATAATAATTATGTCTTGTAGATACTATATTATATCCATTCTTTTTATAAAAATTAATTGCAGCAGTATTACTTTCTCTTACTTCAAGAGTAATATTTTTCATACCACTTTTTTCTATATATTTAAGCAGTTTAGACCCTATACCTAATTTTTTATATTTGTCATTTACTACTATATATTCTATTTCAATTCTATCGTATATTAAACTATATACAAGTACTCCAATAATTTTACCATTTTCTTCATATACTAATATATTCGTAAAATCTTTTGATTCTTTATACTCTACATTAAAAATTTGAAGCAAATTATTTACTTCAAATAAGTCTTTATCTGTTATACTTCTAATCATTTTTTAACCTATTTTCTTCAGCTTCAGTAAGTTTTAAATACTTTGGTTTTAAATTATGAGCA
>JAEEGJ010032370.1_pt1 | contig 10045 bp, 7 predicted proteins | sample 8958761 | NCBI WGS metagenome assembly JAEEGJ01 (sample SAMN16246546, study PRJNA631951) | gut metagenome | biome: gut microbiome; feature: rumen; material: RS-attached | host: Bos | place: Iran: Karaj | collected 2018-10 | reverse complement strand
CATCGGCATCGACCTGTCCGACTCCAAGTCGGGATATGAGGACATCCACAATATCGCCGACATCCTCTGGCGGGGCATCGACATGTTCGCCGAGGACGCCTTCGAGCGCAATGTCAAGAGCGTGGACATCCGCATCAAGCCGGACCTCAAGGGCTACGGCATGATGAGTTTCAGCGCCGGGGCGGTGGACACGATGCTGGTGCGGGGCTACAAGGCCGCGGAGGAGAAAGCGGAGGAACTGGCTGCCGTGCGCCGATGGCTGGGTGATGACACCCTGACACTGGCGGGGAAGCCTTCCATCGACCTCTCCCACAACAAGGTATGGATCGACAGCGTCGAGGTGACGGGCGTCACGGGAAAGGATGCGGACTACATCCGCGCCAAACTCAAGATCCATGCGGGGAACCTCGTTTCCCGGGCCGATGTGGAAGATGCCGTGAACACCATCTACGGCAAGGGCGCCTATGAGTACATCAGCTATGAGATGCTGGGGGAGGAACAGCCTTTCCACCTGAGAATCAACTGTAAACGTGGGCCGAAGCACCTTCTGGGCGTAGGCTTCCGGATGGATACGGAGGAACTGGTGTCGCTGCTGCTGAACGTGGGCCTGAACACCACGGCGATGCAGGGCCCGTCACTGGACCTGACCGCCCGCATCGGCGCGAACCCCTACCTGGACGCCCATTATTCCTACGAGACGCCCCGCTGGCCTACCTTGAACATCCGGACGGACCTCCGCTGGACGGACCACAACAACTTCCTGATGGGCACGAACCGCTTCAATGTCGCCTATCTTTCCTCTGCGCAGGAGGTCTATGCCTCCAACATGGAATGGTCGGGCCTGGACATCAAGGGCGGTTTCCGGAACCTGTATTTCAACATCGCGCACCTGTTGGCCAGCGATGTGATCGGCGATTACGACCGCAGCCTGTGGAGTTCGGACTATCCGGGCATCTTTGTCGATGCTTCCGCCTATACCCTGGACCACGGGTACTTCCCGCGGCAGGGCTTCTCCGCCAACATCCGGTACGACCTCGTTTCCCGTGTCTTCGACGGTCCGGGCTATCCGGGCTTCTTCGGTATCCTGAGCGCCCAGGGCAAGATGCCGGTGCCCATCGGCCCGCGCGTCACCCTCATCCCGCAGGGCGGTCTCCGCTTCATCTTCGGTGACGACATCCCGATCCCGTATGCCAATGTACTCGGCGGAGAGATGGCCGGAAGGTACGTGGACCATCAGCTGCCGTTCATCGGCATCAGCAATGCGGCGTTCCGGCGCAACAACCTGGTCCTCCTGAGGATGGACCTGCGTTTCCAGCTGACCCGCAACAACTACCTGACAGGCACCTTCAACTACGCCCGTGACTTCTACTCGTTCCGCCAGTTCGAGCTGGGCGAGGATCTCTGGGGCGCCGGTGTCGGCTATGCCTATAACTCCATCGTCGGCCCTCTCAAGGCCATCTTCCACTGGTCCTCGGTGACCCGCACGGTGGGTCTCTACGCATCCCTTGGCTTCGATTTCTGACGATGGAAGAGAAGAAAGTCCTGGAACGGCTGCAGCGCCAGTGCGCGCGGATGGAGTCCTGCACTTTCGATGTCCGCCGGAAGGCCGTGAAAGCGATGGAGGGCGATGTCGATGCGGCCGACCGGATCGTCTCCTCGCTGGTCAAGGACCGCTTTGTCGATGACCGCCGCTACGCCGCCGCCTTCGCCCGCGAAAAGTCTTCGCTGCAAGGCTGGGGTGCGGTGAAAATCCGCTTCCAGCTGCGTGGGAAGGGCATTTCCGATGAAATCATCTCGGAAGCCCTTCAGGAGGTCGATCCGGAGAAAGCCGCCTCGAAACTGGATAAGCTCGCTGCCGATAAATACCGTCTCCTGAAAGAAGACTCCCAGTGCAGGCTGAAGCTCCTCAAAGCCCTCCTCTCGCGGGGATATGGCTATGACGAGGTGGAAGCGGCCGTCTCCCGTGTAATGAAATCTTCTGACTGATGAAACGTTTCTTCCTGGCGTTCACCGCCCTTTTCCTGGTTATTACTGTCATTCCGAGCGAAGCGAAGGAATCTGCCTTCGACACCTTCTTCGAGAACGCCACCCTCCGCCTGGACTATGTCTTCTGCGGCGACAACGCCCATCAGGCCATCTACTTCCAGCAGGCCCTCCGGACTTCCGAATGGGCGGGCCGACGGGAAAACCTCTCCGAGCCGCTGCTGGAGGGCAACGGTCAGATCCGCGTCCTGGATCCGGAAACGGGGGAGTGCCTGTATGCCAATTCCTTCTCCACCCTGTTCCAGGAATGGCAGGTGACCGAGGAGGCCCTGCATCTGCAGAAAGCCTTCGAGAACTGCTTCCAGGTCCCGTTCCCCAAGCGGCCGGTGGACATCGAAGTGTTCATGGTCGACATACACCGCCAGCGCACTTCCTATCTGAAGCACCGCATCGACCCGTCGGACATCCTGATCCGCAAGATGGCGGACAACGGTAATTCTTCCGCCGTCGTCTGGCAGGGCGGTTCCCTGGCGGAGACCATCGACATTGTCGTGGTATCCGAGGGGTATGACGCGACGGAGAAGGCTAAGTTCTACCGGGACGCGGAGCGCGTGGCCACGGCCCTGTTCGGACATGAGCCTTTTGCCAGCCGCCGCGACAAATTCTCGGTCCGGGCGGTCTTCGCCCCGTCGGCGGATTCCGGCGTGAGCGTTCCCCGCTTGGGCGCCTGGAAACGTTCGGTCGCGGACACTCACTTCGACACTTTCTATACCGAACGCTATCTGACCTCCTCCGCGCAGCAGAAGATCTATGACCTCATCGGCACCGTTCCTTTCGAACACATCGTGGTCATGGTCAATACTCCCATCTACGGCGGTGGCGGTATCTATAACTCTCTGACAATCATGAACTCCGACCATCCTACCTTCGTCCCGGTGATGGTCCATGAGTTCGGTCACGCCTTCGGCGGCCTCGCCGACGAGTACGCCTACGGCGACCAGGTGGAAACCTCGTATCCGGCCGACACGGAGCCCTGGGAACCGAACATCACGACGATGCACGATTTCGGTGCGAAATGGCAGGACATGCTGCCTTCCGGCACCCCGATTCCCACGCCGCTTGACGACCTGGACAAGCAGGACGTCCGGCGGATCTGGTCCACTTTCACGCAGGAGCAGAAGGATCTCCTGAACCTGAAGGTCGGAGTCTATGAAGGTGCCGGCTACCAGTCCAAAGGCGTTTATCGCCCCGTCCAGGAATGCCGTATGCGCATCAACGAGTGCGAAGAGTTCTGCCCCGTCTGCGCCCGCGCCATCATCCGGATGATCGAGTATTATACCAGATAGTTTGTCATTTCGAGCGAAGTCGAGAAATCTTTTTTCTCTTTTGACGCAGTATTCCTGTGATTCCACGGTTAAATAAATGATGGAAGAGCAGGAACTGGCCCTCCGGTGTGCCCGCGGAGACAATGCGGCACGCAGGGAACTGTACGTGCAGTACGGTTCCCGGATCCTTGCGCTTTGCCGCCGCTATGTTTCCGATCCTGCCGATGCCGAGGACCTGAAGCAGGACGCTTTCGTCAAGATTTACCGCGTCATCGGCCGGTTCCGCTGGACGCGTCCCGGTTCGCTGTATGCGTGGATGTCGCGGGTCACGATCAACATGGCCTTCGATTCCTACGGGAAGCGCCGGCGTCTGGCGCGGCAGCTGGTGGACGTGGAGGAGATGGAGAATGTCCTTCCGGACGAATCGACCCGGGAGGAGGCCGCCTCGGTGCCGCCGGAAGTACTTGCGGCGATGATTGAAGCGCTGCCAGAGGGCTATCGGACCGTTTTCAAGCTGTATTGCATCGACGGGCTTTCCCACAAGGACATCGCCGCCCTGCTGGGCATCAAGGAGAAGAGTTCGTCGGCCAGCCTTTCCCGGGCGCGGGCGCTGCTTTCCGACGCCATCCGGGAGTACTGGCGGAGCCAGGAAGAAGGGACTTCCCCCGAGAGCTGGTCCCGCATCCTCCGCAAGATGCATCGCGCGGCCGCGCTGCGTGCCTCCGCCATCGCCGTTGCCCTCCTTCTGCCCGTTACCTCTCTTCTCCTCTGGCACTCCACCCGCCGCCCCTCCGCCCCCACCCTGGCGGAAACCACTCCGACCATCCCGGACGAACCGTCGCCTATTATTGATGAACCGACTGCCATTCAAGAAGATACCTTTGTCATTCCAAGCAGTCCTTCTGTCATTCCAAGCAGTCCTTCTGTCGTTCCGGGCAGTCCTTCTGTCGTTCCGAGCGATTCCTCTGTCATTCCGAGCGAAGCGAAGGAATCTGTTCCCTCCGAAACGCCCACCTCACCCCAGGAACCCCGTTATGAACCACGGAAGGAGTCCCGTCAGGATACTCACCCTGACTCCATCGACCCCTTCCTCACCCTTCCCGAACAGATTCAACGGCAGCGCCCCCGCGTCACCCTCGGCTTCCGGGCGGGCTCCGGAACCAACCGCCGGAACACGGAAGTCAGTCTGAATTCGACGCCCTATATCGCGGCCTTGACCTATATGAACGAGATCGATCCCCAGTTCCGGCCGGATGTAAAGTCCAATTATGGTAACGCCATGGAATGGCTGGTGAACAATACGGCTCCCGGTTCGTACACATCGGCCGTCAACCATTATCGGCACGATCTTCCCGTATCGCTCGGCTTGACGGCTCGGATGGAGTTGACACCGCGCGTGGGCGTGGAAAGCGGCCTTGAATATACTTATCTGCATTCCACCGTCCTTTCGGAGGCCGTGCAGATGGACCAGCGGCTGCATTTCGTGGGCATTCCCGTCCGGGTGGATACCCGGTTATGGTCCCGGGACGGCATCGACCTGTATGCCGGTCTGGGCGCCAAGGCGGAAAAGTGCATTTCCGCTACCATGGGCAAGATCGAGTGTGAGGAACCGCGCCTGCAGTGGTCCACGGAGGCATTTGCCGGCCTCCAATATCGGATTGCCCCCCGGGCCCATCTCTATTTCCAGCCGCAGATTTCCTACAGTCTCACGAAGACGGACCTCGTCACATACCGTACTGAAACCCCGATGGTGTTCACGCTCAATGCAGGTTTGCGTTTTGACCTGAAATAATGCGCAGTATTTCCGCTCCGGGAGCGTTATAAGAATAAAAACTCTTATCTTACGCTTATGAAACGAATCATTGCCGTGGCCGTCGCCCTGATGGCCCTGTCCTGCAGCAAGGACGCCCCTTACAGCATCTCCCCGGAGGACCTTGTCAACGATCCCATGAAGATCGCCAAGACGACCATCACCACGAAAGGCGATGAGTACGAAGACACGGTCACTTCATTCGAGACGGTCAAAGTCTATAGGGAAAGCGAGGCCGCCGGAAAGTCACACTTCATCGCCCTCAGTGGCGGAAAGATGGTTTACGACGCGTTCATGCTCAGCTTCGATTTCAACAGTATCGACACCGTGAAAGTCGGTGAAATGCTGAACATCAGTTCCTTCATGTTTTCTTTCGTGTTCTCCGACGACAGCCATGCGACGACTTTTACGTATGAAGGAAAGATCAGACTGGCCGCCAAGGGGGACGACTATGTCATCCTCCATTTCGACAACGTCCTTTGCAAATGTTCCTTCGGCGATTATCTGATCGACGGCTATCTAAACTGCCCGGTCATGGACAGTCTTGAGGAGGAAGAGTAATCGTATTACAGGGACCTACCGCTCCCAGAGAATCTCTCTCGCGAGGGCGGGATTGTCGGTGGTGATCTGGTCCACGCCGAGGTCGCGCATGGCGCGGATGTCCTTGGCTTCGTTCACCGTCCAGACATTGACGGACATGCCCAGGTCGTGGGCTTCCTTCACCCATTCGGGGTGCTTGGCGAGGACGGAGTATTCGTAGTCGATGCCGTTGATGCCTTCCGCGTGCAGCACGGAGGGGGCGACGTCACCGCCCAGATACTGGATCGTGTAACCGGCGGGAGCCTTCTTGGCCAGCTGCTGGCAGATGTAGCGGCTGAAGGAGATGAAGGCGACCTTGGTGGGTTCGGAGGCGCGGCGGGCGTACTGGGCGGGGATACCCGCGGGAGCCGGCGCCGGCTTCAGGGCCTGGAGGCACTTGGCGACGAGTTCGTCCTCGCGTTCCTGGGAGCCCTGCGGCTTAAGTTCCATGACGGGCAGGCACTCGCGGCCACGGGTGGCGGCGGCCATATACTCCGCAAGGGTGGGAACATGTTCCCCGTTGGCGAGCCGCTTGTGGCGGATGTCCTCGTAATTGCTCTGCTGAATGTCGATGTTGCCGATCATCTGGTCGTGGTGCACCACGGGAACGCCGTCGGCAGTCAGCTGGATGTCGAACTCGCTGCCCCAGAGGCCGAATTCCTGGGCCTTGCGGATGGAAGCGACGGAGTTCTCGGCATTGCCCTCCCAATAGCCGCGGTGGGCGACGATCTGCGTCTTCGGGATGCGGTTCGCGCACCAGGCCTTGACGTCATTCCAGCGGTAGAAGATGCCGTTGACGGCATTGAGGGCGGGGAGTCTCGTCTCGCGCTCGTTCATCAGGAACTTGACGAGGATGTCGTCGGACTTCTCGCTGCGGTAGAAGATCATCTGCAGGTTCGCGGCGAAGGGGCAGAAGTAGGACGGCAGCCAGTTGGCGGCGGCCTCCTCGACGGTGTAGCGCTCGCTCACGCCTTCCAGGCCCAGGTAGCAGACCAGGCCCAGGTACGGCCAGTCGTGGCCGAAGCACAGGTCGGCGGCCTTCTTGACCTTGCCGGAGATGACGGCGTCGGCCTGGCTGATGAGGGTGTCGACGAGTTCCTGGGAACGGGGGAGGCGGATCTCGCCGTTCAGCTTGGAGTCGCACTGGTTCAGGTAGGCCGACAGGAAGTTCAGTTCATGGAAATGGACCACGTTCTCGAAGGGGAGGTAGCGGAACATGTTGTCCTCGATCTCGAAGGGATCCGACACGCGGGCGCAGTCATAGATGGCGTTCTGGAAATCGTAGGCGTCCGGGATGAGTTTCCGGGCCTCGGCGGGATCCGTGAACAGGGTGCGGTACACGGCGACCGTATCCCACTGGAACGTCTTGCGGTATTCGTCCAGGGCCTTGTTGGTGCGGGCGATGAGGGTGTTGTTCTCACCGCGGGCGATGTAGGCGTAGAACTTCTCGCCGGTGTCCAGGTCCATGTCCAGGTCCGGCTGCAGGGCCTGCAGACGGGCGGTGAAGCCGTTCATCGACACGATGCAGCGCGGGGTGGTGCTGGAGACGGCGCGGATGTGCTTGCAGCCGTTCTGGAACACCTCCGGGAAGCGGTCGTACATCCGCTGGGCGAGTTTCGCGTGCTCGCGGACGCCGAGGGGAGTCAGGCGGCCGTCCATGCCGTCATGCAGCTGATAGAGGAGGGTCGCTTCCCGCAGGAGGGTTTCTCCATCCGGCGTCAGGAGGCGCTGCTCATCGGCCTTGGTAAGCAGGTCACGGACCTTCTTGTACTGCGGACCGCCCCAGTCGGAGCGCGATCCGTGGCGACCGTAGTGGCTGATATAGAACGCCTTGTATCCTTTCGGGGCGGGGGTGTCCTGCACGGAATCGAATTCGTAGGAATGGGTGTTGAACGCGGCGCGGCGGATGTCTCCCCGAAGGTAGCGGACCACGGGCGTGTCCTGCTGGGCGAAGGCTGAGAATGTGAACAGAGCTGTGGCAGCCAGGAGAATGAGTCGTTTCATGTGTTATTGTGTTTTGTACAAATATATGCAAAATCGTTAACTTTGCAAAAAATTCTTACATTTGTAAAAATTTTATAAAAACTGACATCATGGTAAAAGTAGACGTTAAAGGTTGTAACGGTTTCGTGGACGGAAACAAATATCAGGAGTATGTAGGAAAAGCCCTCAAGGCTTTCGACGTTCTTGTCGCCGGAAACGGCGCGGGAAATGACTTTCTCGGCTGGAAGCACCTGCCGTCCGAGACGCCGGAAAGCCTCATCGCTGACTGCGAGGCCATCCGGGACGACTGGAAGGCCAAGGGCGTGGACCTGGTGGTCGCCATCGGCATCGGCGGTTCCTACCTCGGCGCGAAGTGCGCCATCGAGGCCCTGAGCCACAATTTCGCGAAGCAGCTGGCCAAGAAGGACGCCGCCGAGGTGGTCTTCGCGGGCAATAATCTCTCCGAGGAATACCTCGCCGAGCTCATGGACCTGTGCGCCGAGCGCAACGTCGCCTGCATCGTGATCTCCAAGTCCGGCACCACCACCGAGCCGGCCGTCGCCTTCCGCATCGTCAAGCAGTATCTGGAAGACACCTACGGCAAGGCCGAGGCCGCCGAGCGCATCGTCGCCATCACCGACGCCAAGAAGGGCGCCCTCAAGACCCTTTCCACCCAGGAAGGCTATAAGACTTTCATCGTTCCGGACAATGTGGGCGGCCGTTTCTCCGTCCTTACCCCGGTGGGCATCCTGCCTATCGTCGTCGCCGGATTCGACATGCGCGCCATCCTCGCCGGCGCCCTCGAGGCCGAGAAGGCTCTCGCCGTGAAGTCGGAGGAGAACCCCGCCATCGTGTATGCCGCCATGCGCAACCTCCTTTATAAGGAGTATGGCAAGAAGGTCGAGATTCTCGTCAACTACAATCCCAAATTCACCTATCTCGCCGAGTGGTGGAAGCAGCTCTACGGCGAGTCCGAGGGCAAGGACGGCGTGGGCATCTTCCCCGCCTCCGTCAACAACACCGCCGACCTCCACTCCATGGGCCAGTTCATCCAGGAGGGCGACCGCGTGATGTTCGAGACCGTCGTCCATGTGGAGAAGGCCACCCGCAGCGTGGTCATCGGCTCCGACTCCCAGAACCTGGACCAGCTGAACTACCTCGCCGGAAAGCACGTGGAGCACTGCGGCCAGATGGCCGAGCTCGGCACCGTCATCGCCCACCAGGACGGCGGCGTGCCCCAGCTCCAGATCGCGGTGGAGAAGGTCGATGCCTTCAACCTCGGCTCCCTGTTCTATTTCTTTGAGTTCGCGTGCGGCGTGAGCGCGTACACGCTGGGCGTGAATCCGTTCAACCAGCCCGGCGTCGAGGCTTACAAGAAGAACATGTTCGCCCTGCTCGAGAAGCCCGGTTTTGAGGAGGCTACCAAGGCCATCAAGGCCCGTCTGTAGGGAATTCGTCGAACGAATCGGGCCGTTCGTCTAAAAGCGGCACCGAAGGCTTGCATATTGCGGTACTTTTGCTCTCGGAATTCGAAAACAAAAGTATCGCAATATTATGAAACGCATTATCATCATCCTCACCGCCCTCTTCGCAGGCATCGTCGCCAACGCGCAGGAAATCCGTACCGTCAAAGGAATCGTCCTCGATTCCCTGACCCGCGAACCCGAGCCCGCGGCCATCCTCCAGTTCTTCAGGAGCGGTGACGACTCCAAGGCCGTCGCCTTCACCACCACCGCCGAGGACGGCACGTTCTCCCATAACTTCGACGTGAAGGGCGACTACTACCTCCTCTTCGACAACATGGGCCGGAAGCAGGTCCGCCGTTACTTCAAGATCAACGGCGAAGAAGTCATCGACCTGGGCGAGATTCTCGTCGAGGACGCCGCCGAGCTCCTCAAGGCCGGCACCGTCACCGCCATGCGTCCGCTTGTGAAGATGGAAGTGGACAAGCTCACCTACAACGTCGAGGACGACGTGGACTCCAAGACCTCCACCGTGCTGGACATGCTCCGCAAGGTGCCGATGGTCTCCGTCGACGGCCAGGACAACATCTCCGTGAACGGTTCTTCCTCCTTCGTGGTGTATGTCGATGGCAAGCCCAACCAGATGATGTCCCAGAATGCCTCGCAGATCTTCAAGATGATGCCCGCGAGCTCCATCAAGAACATCGAGGTGGTCACCAACCCGGGCGTCCGCTATGACGCGGAAGGCGTGGGCGGCGTGCTGAACATCACCACCAACAAGGCTGTCACCGGCGGCCAGAGCGCTGCGGACGGCATGTACGGAACGGTGCGCGCCCAGGCTTCGACCCGCGGTTACGGCGGCGGCCTGTTCGGCAGCATGTAGCAGGGAAAGTTCGCCCTGA
>JAEEGJ010032368.1_pt1 | contig 10045 bp, 8 predicted proteins | sample 8958761 | NCBI WGS metagenome assembly JAEEGJ01 (sample SAMN16246546, study PRJNA631951) | gut metagenome | biome: gut microbiome; feature: rumen; material: RS-attached | host: Bos | place: Iran: Karaj | collected 2018-10 | reverse complement strand
GTTGGAGGCATCTAAGATATCGTAATCGGGCATATAATGACGCCCCATTTCGTAGAGCCGTCCCTGCTCTACCATTTCCCTAACGCGCTGGAATACCGAGTCGTTCACCTCCTTGGGAACGACAGGTTTCTCCTCCTCTTCAGGCGCGACATTCATACGCCGTGCCTCCACTTTCAGATCATGCTTACCCTTTTGTCCGTCAAGCGTAATCTCCTCACTAAACCCACCAAAGGCATTGCTGGTACTATAGCTGAAATACTGCAACTTGCCTGCAGGCATCACTGCAGGCTTTCTTTGTTCTAACTCTTGGTTGATGGCATTCTTCAATATTTCATAGCGATGCTCAACCTGTTCGGCTTTTTCAAAGACACGCTTGGCAGCTTCCACATCCTTAAACCGGCTGGCCAGACGCTCGTCATCCGTCCTGCCGTCCTTCTTACGCTGCCTCTTGCTCTCATTCTTCCCAACGATTTCATCACGAGCATTCAACAACTCCTGCGCCCGTCTGTGGTCTTCGTCGAGAGCCCTCAGCGTCATCTTCATCTTGTCCACGCTGTTATCACCAAGGTTGCGCAGATACCCCTCCATCGTGTCATCCCTCTGTAACCACCTCACGTAGGGATTCCAGAAACCACTTTTGTTCAGCTCATTCACCACCATATCGGTGGTCTGAGCCTCCATCAAGCCACTGCCCATAAAAAGGGCTACTACCAGCAACCATAATTTCTTCATCAGTTTCATCTATTTTTTTCTGATGCAAAAATACGAACTATTTTTGAAACCACCAAACTTTTCCTCATTTCCCAATGCCTTTCACAAGAAAATGAGCCCTCCTAAATCACAAGATTCCGAGAGGATTCATGACTCATCTTCAGCTGCCATTGGCATTTGATTATCCTCCTCTTCCTGTACAGGATAAAAAGTGACAAAGGTTCTGTGGTCTTGCAACCAAATGTGGTTCAACGTGAAGGCTAATGACTCCAATGTTTCTTCGCGTCGTTTGGGCGTCAGCTCGCACTCCCATACTGTGATGCAATGCCACCCCATTTCTGCCAGCTTACGCTGTTCCTCCTTGTCGCGCTCCTTGTTTCTTCGAATCTTCGCCACCCAGAACTCCCTATTCGTCTTCGGAATCTTGCAGCACTCTGAATTCTCAATCACATCTTCCATCTTCTCTGCTTTGCAGAGTGTGGCGTTGCGAATCCTTCCGACATCTTCCATCTGTGGCAACGCCACATTGTGTCCATGCCAGAAGCACCCATTCACAAAGATGCACGTTCTATACTTCCTCAGTACCAAGTCCGGATGCCCAGGCAACCGCTTATGGTTCAAACGATAACGGAATCCCCTACTCCACAGTCCTTTGCGCACAATCATTTCTGGCTTCGTATTCTTGCTTCGAATCGCTGCCATATTGGCTGATCGCTGTTGTGCTGAGAGTTTATCCATATCACTTCAACGCATCAATAAGTTCGTCTATTGAGCAACAAACCTTATCGAACAACTTGTACATCAACTCCGGCTCTTGTATCTCTGGGATATAAGCTATCGTCAGCTTACCACGTCCTGCGAACCATCCCGCTTCTGTGTGAGCACTACGACCACAAGGCAACACCAGTACACAAGTGTCACAAGCCTCCATAGCCTCAATGTCGTTCTTGAACTGCCGCACGGCATAAGGATGTTGCAGCATATCACGATATTGCTGTGGCGACCATTCCATATAGTCCTCGCTTACGCTACTCCACTTAAATCCAGGGTCACCCGATGGTGGATTGCGGAAGTCGTACACCTCGTGTCCAGCCTCCCTCAACTTAGCTACTACCTCAGGGTAATACCCGTTACGCCAGCTGCTTGCTACGTATATTTTACGTTTCATATTTTCTATTATTCATCTTCTGTACAATTATGAATCCTTGGGGAATTTCCACGAAATAGGTGGGGCTTGTTCATAATAAAGTTTATAAAGGCGTTTCCGCCTTTCTTCTTTCTCTTTCTGAAGCTTAAGTTCTTCTTCCTTTTCAGCCTCGTTGCGCTTAGCTATGTCAGCCAAGCCGTTCAAGGCACGTGTTATTCTTTCTTCATCGTTCATATTCGTTTTATTTTATAGTTCATCTTGGGTTTATGTGGCAAAGGTACGAAAAATATTTGAAAAAGTACACAAACGGGACGGTTCTTTTTGTGTACTTTTTATTCAAATGATTCTTCAACTACAAGTTTCTGCTCTGGTTTGTAAATGATGCATCCTCGTCCCATTTCATTATAAAATTCCGTCGCGGTTCTCAGTAGTACATCATCCTCTTCGATGTCGCAATCTATTCGTTGATTTGTTGAGAAACAAGTTCCTAATTCATACTCCATCCATGCGACACCTTCTTCAATGATTGGGAACACACCTGTTACTTCGTAATAGTTACTGATCTGATGGTTTATCACTGGAGCAAAATATTTGATGCTATTGACATTAATCTTATCATAGACATTCCATAATGAACGGAAGGATTTTGCCACACCTGATTCAAAGTCTTTTTGAGATGCGGTTATTTGGCGTCTGCCATCAGGAATTGATGCTACCAAGAACATTCCTTCTGTTGGTTGCTTTACTTCTGCATAGTGTAATCCTCGTTGAGGCTTTGCATCTATGATTTGTTCCATCTTCGTTTTCTTCAGAAGTATATTCTCTAAATGCTCACGCAGCAATGTGTTCTCATCATTGGGCAGCAATGGGAATGCTCCAATATTCACTTCTTCTATGCTCTTCCAGAAATAGCGTTCTTTGACGTTCTTATTTGTGCCACGTCCTGGAAATAGAATGTATCCCCCAATAATCTCCTTGGCAATATGTTCTTGATAATTGGAACCATAATAGATGGCATCCCTGTAACGATGCATCTGATTGATGGCATCAGGCATTGGGTAATCGGCCAATGTACCCTTGTCATTGTTCACATCGTTGTCGTCAGCCACACGATATTTCGCATCATACAGATAAGTTAGCGTGATATTCTCGCGTACCTTTTCTATATTTAGTACGATATCTGGCCTTTGCTCAGTAGTGGCCGTATGCATTTCGTCCTTATGGCGATTGTAGGTGTGCTGATAGTGCAAAGTCACATAGTCGCCAGTTTTATTGGTATTTGGATACCAGAACTTCACGATGTGCTCTACCTTGCTACTCGTAAATGGATTGAGCATAGTTTCTTTATCTTCCTCAATATCCTCAGCTTTGCACCCCATGACATCACGAACCAATCGCTTCATCTTAACAAAACACCATAGTTCGTAAATTTCCCATATCTGAAGCGTTCCAATGTTGGCCACACCATTATAAAGGTCTATGCCTCTCTTCAATTTAATCCAACTCTTGTATATCTGAACATAGCCAGTACGATTCTGTAATACCAAACTCTCCTGCTTCAGTCCTTCAAAGCGACCAACCAACTTGAAAAACTGATGATTGCTCAACTTCTTCAACTTGTTCTTATATCCCCATAGCTGCTCACGCTTCGAATCAGATAACTGTCCTCGCTTCCCGTCAGACATATCTACACTATTGTCACTTCTCAGAATCTTGTCTATCACGTCTGTCAGTCTACGGCCAATCCTATCCAACGTATATTTGACGAAACGATTCTCCAACGTATCAATCGTAGTCTCTTTTTCCTGATAGGCAAAGAAGTGTTGTTCCAGCCGCTCTTCGCCTCTGGCCTCTGTCTCATGATATTCTTCTTCCATCTGAGGAGTCCATCTCTTTATGCGGTCAGCGTGTTTGTATTCTGTGATGTTACGCTGGCGGAAATGGGGCTGATGAACAATTAATGAAACCGCTTTAACGTAACTGTCTATGACTTCCTCGAAACGCTGAATCCAAATCTCGTCCGTATTGGCCTTTCCGCTTTCCTGTAATTGTTGATAAGTTGTAGCAAGATATCTGAATACAATGTTCTCGTACTCATCATTGACCTCTGCCAGTATTTGCTTATAGTCGTTCTTGGTATCAAGCTTTGGTGATACTATCTCGAAGGTAAAGACTTCGTTATGGCGTACACCATTCTTTGTATATTCAAACTCCAGTTTGAAGACACCAGGTTCGTTCAAAAAGTTAACGTCACCAGTCAGTTTACACCCTTTACTATCCTTGCCTGCGTCCTTGTCGTAAAAGAAGAAATCTTCCACTTCCTTTTTCGCATGCTTTACCTTTGGCCTGTCGTCTGTCTCAGCAAATTGGATGGTAATCTGGTATTTGTTGGTCTCGAAAATGACTGGTGGACATTCTTCCCACTCTTTCGCTTCTTTGTATTGTTGGGTCAAAGCAGGATTACAAAGAGTAAGTGTCCCTATGTCCTTTGAGGTATATTTGCAATAGCTCAGCGCACCCTCGCGGATTCTTGACTGGAATCGTTGCCACGAGTAGTCTATACTATCTGTCCTTATCACGATAGTATAGTCTTTTGCCAATTGCTCAAACCTCAGTACATCCATTGCTTATGCTTACGGCCAGAAACGGGTAAATCCTGTTCTCTCGAGACGATCTATCATCTCTCTCAGTTTCTTATACGAATCAGAATCTTCAGAGAAAAGTGACTGCAACGTCTTCAAGACATTTGTTCCTCCACTTCTTCTAAACATATCTTCATCACCCTCTATTCTAGGCAGGATCTTCATCAGAGTGATTTGATCCATTGCCTGATCCATCAATGCTGGCAGTGCATCATCATCTATTGCTTCACCTTTTGCTGTTGCCTCATCCATCAATGCGCCTAAGTAAACCACTAGTTCGTTTAGCACACGATACGATACTTGGAATGGTGTATCTTTCAATGCCGTATTGATAGCCTCCAGTTTCTTTGGCAACTTCTCCTTGATAAAATTGGCCTGACTTTGATAACGTTCAATTACCTCTTCTGCATTAATGTAAGGCGCCTTAAACAATCCTAACTTCACGATATCTTCATCACTCCTGTATTTCAGACTATTACTGTTGCCAAACATCTGGCTCAACTCACCACCATTCATCTCTATCGTCATAGCCCTGTCTATCACCTTACGCGAGAACTGATAAGTGGTGTCGTCCATATTTACTGTGCCTATGATAATCAGGTTAGGAGGCAATGTCAAACCTTTATTAACCAAATCACTACGAACTTTGATGGTCCAATCATCAGCACCATCAAGCCCTAAATCCTCTTTCATTTTAGTATCGTCTTTGAAGTATTTCTTGTCGATGATAGCCCCCGTAACAACATTACCTTCGTTATCTCTTGAACGGGTTTCCAATACACTGAGGAACTCTGCAAAGTATTGCTCTACTGGCGCCAAGTTCATTTCGTCAAGACAGACAAAGAAAGGCACATCAGGATTCAGCCAAGCTTTCACCACAAACCTGTCGAACTTTGTAAATCTGTAGCCTCCACCATTGAACGAGCTATAATAGCCTAACAATTCAGTAGAATCATGCCAGTTAGGTTTCACCTCTATCATACAATAGTTGCCAGGCGTTGTTCCATCCTCATCCTGTAATTCCTCTAGGCAAGTCATAAAGGCCAATTCTCTTACTATACGAGATTTGCCCGTGCCAGAGATGCCTGCAAGGAGCAGAAATGGCTTAGTACGGGTAGCGGTAAAATAATTACTATAAGAAGAGTTGTTCAATTCATTTTTGATGTATTCTTTATTCATATCAAAGAAAAAATCAAAAAATGCCTTTTTGTCATTTCTGTCCATATCTCTAAATATTTTATGAGGATTTGCATTTGTTTTACTGAGCATACCATCTTTGTGGAAGATTAACACTTTAGAATAGTTATTTATATAGTTTCGAATAATATCATCATTGTTCTTTGCTGTTTCATGGAAACACTCATAATATGCCTCAGAGTAGGTACAATTAGGATGCTTCGATACATAATCATACAAGGATTTAAGGAACAATGTGGGACAATCTATTTTGTCAAAGCCATCAGATGAAACATAAGGATTAGGGATGTAATATCTTGGTAGCCACCTTTCCATATAATCTTTTGCCTCCAGTTCATTTATATCATGGTCAAAACGCGGATGATATACTCCATCATCCGAGATATAATAAAGAGCGAGTTGAGACGCAAACTGATATACGGTTCTTGAAAAGCTATTGCCCCAAACTGATTTATTCATGAAGTTCTTGAATTGCCATTCAGGCATTTCGTGATGTGGCATAGAATTAACCACCTCCATAACATTTTTGGGGGTGCCATTTCTCCATCTGCATATTAAATCTGCCATATTACACTCCGTATTTTGTTATATCTATCTGTTTTAACAGTGCCATTAATACATCCACAATAATACTATTGCCAGCCTGCCGATATGCTTCTGTATCAGAAACAACTATTTTGAATGAATCGTCAAAGCCCATCATCCTCAGACATTCCCTTGGTGTGAACTTCCTGAATCTCCCGTATGCAGTATCAATCTCGTCCAAAGATACTTTGTTCATACTTGCTTCTGTTTCTGAAAGAGAAGTCAATGCATATAGCTGAGGTTTATGCATTATATAATAGTCTTCTTCATAATCAGCCACCTTGTAAAGATGAACATCTGTAGCTGGCGTATTCGTATCTGATTTTAATTTGGGATGATAAACAAAATCTCCATGCCAGTTGAATTGCTGGTTTCTTTTTTGACAAAGCATTATATCTCCATTTACTTGAGTATAGCTTTTAGCATAGTTTATGCTTCGAGTTACAAAATTCACTCCTTTCTGCTTTAACAAATACTTTGTGTCAAATGTTCTTTGCAGGAAATCATAGACAGTCTTCTCCAATGGAATCGGAGCAGGATATTTAAAATCTGTTTCTTCCCTAAAGCCGATACAATACAATCTTTCTCTACTTTGAGGTATGCCATAGTCCTTGCCATTCAAAACCTGGAAATAGATGTCGTATCCGCAATAGTTCTCGAAAGTGTCTCGAATTATTTGCCACGTTCTACCTTTATCATGACTCAACATTCCTTTGACATTCTCAAAGATGAATACCTTTGGTTTGCATTCCTTAACGATACGAGCGAACTCTCTGAAAAGTGTACCTCGTGTGTCTTCGAATCCGCCATGTTTCCCTCTCAATGAGAAAGCCTGACAAGGTGCTCCACCCACAAACAGATCTATTTCGCCTTCATATTTAGTTGCGTCAAAATCGTGAACATCTGAATGCCATTGGCTCTCTAATATTGGATAATTTGCGAAATAGGCTCTCTTACAATTCTCGTCTATATCGCCAGCAAACTGTATTTGACAATTTAATCCCAGCCGATGGAAAGAGTGTTCTATTGCTCCAATACCACTGAATGATGTGCCAAGCCTAATAGTCCTCTCTGGATGAGAGAAAATCAAATTACGCCAATCATTTATAACATCTATATTGGCCTTAGTGTTTTGTATGTCAGAATATTTATTCTTCATAGTCCACACCATATTTTGTTATGTCCATCTGCTTCAACAAAGCAATAAGAACGTCGACTACTATACTATTTCCTGCCTGCATGTAAGCTGGAGTATTGCTAACAACAATTTGGAAATCATCCTTGAAGCCCATTAGTCGAAGGCATTCTCTTGGCGTTAGCTTGCGCAAACCATCAATACCCTTAGCCTTGTTGTAAGTGACATAATTATCTACTCCAGCCCGATGCATCTTATGCATGGATTGCAATAAAGGTCTAGCTATGTCAAGGTCTGTTTTAATGGGAGTCCTAAATGTCTTTGTCCCTGGACAAAGTACATATTTTCCGACTTTTTCAGAAAGGTAATATTTGTCTTCAACTTCGTGAATTGGGAAAACAAAATCATTAAACCTTTCATTGTCAAGATCCTCCAGTAGTTCTTTTCGATGTTCATCGTCTACAGCCAATATCTTGACTTTCCTTGTCTCGTCATAGTATTCCGTTTTCTGATAGTCCTCAAGAAAATCATACATCCTATACTTCAATGGTATTGGAGCAGGATATTTGAAATTTGTCTTCTTACGAAAGCCAATGCAATAAAGCCTTTCACGCGTTTGTGGAATTCCATAATCTCTTGCATTAAGCAACTGATAATGGACATCGTAACCACAATAATCAACAAAGGTGTTATATATCACTTCCCACGTTCTTCCGCGGTCATGCTTAAATAGTCCCTGCACGTTCTCAAAGATAAAGACCTTTGGCTGGCATTCTTTGACAACTCGCGCAAATTCTCTGAATAATGTACCTCTTGTATCTTCAAAGCCTCTTTGGTCACCAACAATAGAGAACGCCTGACAAGGAGCCCCGCCTACAAACAAATCAACCTTACCTCTATATGGCTTAGCATTGAAATTATGTATATCTGTATGCCATTGTTCTTCTTTGATGTCATAGTTGGCGAAATATGTTTTTTTGCAATTCGCATCTATGTCACCAGCGAAAATAATCTTACAATTTAAGCCAAGTCGCTTGAAAGCATATTCAATAGCACCAATACCACTGAATGATGTTGCGAGTCTTATTATCCTATTTGGATGAGAGAATTCCTTCTGCACCCAAGACAGTCCCTCATTATCAATATTGGATGGGGTATTCTGTATGTCTCTATTAGTATCCTTTGACATGAAAAAAGCCCTCTTATCGTTTTTCGAAAAGGGGGCGTGGAGGGATTGGTAGAAGCAAGGCTTAGGACGGCCTACATCAGACAACAATCGTATGGTCCACGCCCGTATGAGCGTAAACATCCATTGCCTTGTCTGACTGATGTGTTTCCAGAGGTCCTAATTCTGCTTCCTCAGCCTAATCAAGGATGTCAAAGACTCTAAATTATTCCTTTGTCGTTATTCTTTCTTTTATAGTTGTCCGCCTTCACCCATACGAACAAGTATCACTTTCGGTTAACTACAAAAGAAAAACGTGGGTGCTTGCATCTGCCTGCTCGATATTCTGGCCTACCACAGCCAAGCTGAAAACAGACAAAGTAAACACCCACGCAGGAGTATATAGATACACCGTAAAGTGTGCATTGAGGCTACACGAACCTCGCAGCACACTACGGAGTCTGATATACACACCCCGTGGCAGTCACCTTTGCATTGTTCTTGTTCAGCTTTCGATTGTGGTAGTTCGAATATCCAAAAACAAAGCGTCAGTAACGCCTTTCCATAATGTAGTGCATCGCCCTCGCGGCTCCTCTCTACTCAAAGAGTATCATAGCCAATGGGGCAATAGCTTTTGCAAAAGTACGAAAAAAAAAACAATTATAGCAACTTTTCTGCAACTTTTTCTTCTATTTCTTTTTTACTTGCGTCTTTGTCAACGTCACATTAAACCAAAAACAAACATAACGCAGTCCAGAACTCATGCCATAAGTCATGGCTATTAGCTAACTGGCGAGCAGTAAGCACGCTGCCAACGAGAAGTAAGCACGCTGTCAGTGAGAAGTAAGCGGACTGTCTGCAAGAAGCAAGCGGGCTGTCTGCTAGAAGCAAGCAATCAAGAAAAGACCTCCCCTTCTCCCGTAGTTGGCCTGAAACCACGATGCACAAAGGAATTGAGGCAGGGGAGGTGTTGCGCAGACTCCTCCCTAACACCTCCCTTGCCTCCTCACGTCATCCATAAGGCGATGTCAAATATTTTCAGGATATGGGATTGTCGCTATTACTAAGGAAAACTTTTTCTCTGGGCAGGGAAAAATATATTTCCAGTGAGGGCGCAAACTTTTGTGTTAGAGAGAACGATTATGGCATCATGACAAAGTAAAATATTTTCATATTATGGAGGTGTTGAGGGAGGTGTTAGTGAGGTGTCTGAGCATCACCTCACCTACCTCAAGCCCTTTATACATCGGCCTTAGAGGCATGTGAAGGGAGGAAGGGAGGTCCAAAAGTAATTTCGACAACAAGGGAACTACATTTCAGCCCAGTAGTTATCAAAGAATTCTATTGAATCAACAATCTGCATGGCATCTTGAGGGAAATGCTTTTTGTTACGGGTCACAATAACATCACAGCCAGCACCATAGGCAGATTCAAACTGGAGCATATCCTCAAAATCTGGCGTA
>JAEEGJ010032367.1_pt1 | contig 10046 bp, 7 predicted proteins | sample 8958761 | NCBI WGS metagenome assembly JAEEGJ01 (sample SAMN16246546, study PRJNA631951) | gut metagenome | biome: gut microbiome; feature: rumen; material: RS-attached | host: Bos | place: Iran: Karaj | collected 2018-10 | reverse complement strand
TTTGGCGCCATTCAGGAGCAGATGGCCTTCTTCGATGCCAACCACATGGAATACCATATCACCCCAGGCATCTCCTCCTTCCTCGCCGCAGCAGCAGAGTTGCAGAGTCAGTTCACGATTCCAGAGCGCACACAGACAATTATCCTGACACGAGGCGAAGGGCGCACACCAATGCCTGAAAGGGAGCAGCTGCACCTATTGGCAAAGAGTCAGAGTACAATGTGTATCTTCCTCTCTGCCGCCATCGTCGACGATGTGCAGCGCGAACTCCTACAAGAGTACCCTGAGGACACCCCCGTAGCAGCCTGCTATCACCTCACATGGCCTGATCAGAAGATTTATCGTGGCAAACTGAAAGATCTGGCGAAGATTGTACACGACAACAAACTGACTCTCACCACGATGCTCGTCGTAGGCGAGGCCATCGACAATCGCAAAGGACTCTCCGAGCTCTACTCCAAACACTTCACCCACCTATTCAGGAAAGGCTGCGATAATAGAAATTGATCATGATAGTAAATGAGATTTCTTTATGGGGTGCGGCTCTGGTGGCGATTTTAGTGATTATAGCGATAATAGCACTTGCCTTTGTCGACAGGAAGATGCTACGACGTATGCTGGTGATATTCGGAGCGACAGTGGCGCAGATGGCCGTCGTTGGAGCTGTGGTACTGTTGGCCTTCAAGACGTTTGCCTGGTGGGCCTATCTGCTCTGGTATCTGCTGATCCTGTTCTTGTCGATCTGCTGGGTTCTATATCCTATAAATATGATGTGGAAGAGGGCACTGATACCCGTAAGTGCTGCGATGCTGGTGGGTAGTATAGTGGTAGGAGGCAGTACGATGCTGTGTCTGCCAATGAATGTCTATCTGACTGTGTACTCAGTGCTGATGGCCTGTCTGACGGCATCGATGATTCAGACCATGGTGAACTTCCTGCGCAGTCAGCACGGATCACCTATGAATCCAGAGGCGCCTAAGCAGGAACTCTCATGGCGTGAGCGTGTGTTACCCCAAGTAAGGTCTATGGCCCAGCCCTTGGTGATGGTCATGCCGATGTTGTATGCAGGTATGCTGGTAGGAGGTATTTCTGCCTATTCCGGACTGCTTATCATCTTCTTGCTGATAGGCGCCTCTTTCGTTGCCAACGTGTTGGCAGGTATGATTGCGCTGTCGATGATTCATAAAGAGGTACGAAAAGTATGATACTGGTATTCGGAGGAACGACAGAAGGCCGTAAGGCTGTAGAGGTGCTTGAGGAAGCAGGAACACCTTATTATTATTCTACCCGCAGTGATGGGCAGAAAATAGAATTAGTGCATGGAAACCATCTGACTGGAGGCATGGAGGTGCCAGAGATGATACAGTGTTGCAAAGAGCACTCTATCCGTCTCATCATAGATGCAGCCCACCCTTTTGCAGAAGAATTGCATCGTAATCTGCTCTTTGTGGCTAAACACATTCAAGCACCAATTATCAGATATGACAGAATCTATCCACCACACGACCAAGATCTCATTTGGTGTAAAGATTATAACGATGCTATACAGCAATTAGAAGCCAATGGTATAGAACGGTTACTAGCACTGACAGGCGTCAACACAATAGGAAGATTACGTCCCTATTGGGAGAAGTACGAAGATTGCTGGTTTCGTATTCTGAATCGTCGTGCCTCGCATTTTGTAGCCAAGGCTAATCATTTCCCAGAAGAGAGGCTTGTATATTATGAGACAGACGACACGACAGATCTTATACGCGACCTTCAACCACAAGCCATTATCACCAAAGAAAGTGGACTAAGTGGAGGTTTTACAGAAAAGGTGGAAGCTGCAAGACAAGCTAGTATCAAAGTTTTCGTGGTAGAACGTCCAAATTACCCACCACATACACCCAATCCGCAGGATGTCCACATAGAAACAGTCAATGGACCTTATGGATTGCGAAGAGCTGTGGAGAAGCTGTTGCCTGAGTTCTATCCCTTGCATAGTGGACTGACGACAGGCACTTGTGCTACGGCTGCGGCTATCGCTGCAACGATAAGACTACTGAAGTATGAGACGCCAGAGGAGGTGCCTGTTTTATTGCCTGATGGCGAGACGATATATGTACCTGTTTCTTATGGCGAAGGCTATGCCTCTGTCTTCAAGGATGCTGGCGATGACCCTGATGTGACGAATGGGTTGGAGATACAGGCGAGTGTCAAGCCAACAGATACCTTCGAGATCTTAGGTGGCGAGGGGGTAGGCACCTTCACGCTTCCAGGTTTCGACTACCCTCCAGGCTCACCAGCCATCAACAAAGCACCTTGTGAGATGATTCGTCAGAATCTAACAGCGATAACAAACAATCCCCTCAGTATCACTATCTCCGTCCCTGAAGGTGAGGCTATTGCGAAAAGGACCTTTAATCCTCGTCTGGGTATCGAGGGTGGTATCAGTATCATTGGTGTCTCCGGCATCGTCAAGCCATTCAGCGAAGAAGCCTTCATCGACAGTATCCGCAAGTGCATGACGATTGCCCAAGCCAGTGGAGCAGATCGTGTCGTCATCAACAGCGGCGGCAAGAGTGAACGATTCGTGAAAGCCCTCTACCCTGACCTACCCCAACAGGCGTTTGTGGAATATGGCAACTATATCGGTGAGACCTTGAAGACGGCCCATGAACTGGACATCAGGGAAATAACCCTTGGCGTGATGTTAGGCAAAGCCGTGAAACTCGCAGCAGGCCACTTGGACACCCATAGCCGTAAAGCCACAATGGATAAGGCTTTTATCAGTGAGATGCTTCATGAAGCTGGTTGTCAGGTTGATTTAGAGAAGATCACGCTTGCCCGAGAGTTATGGCAGGTGATTCCCCCAGATAAGATAGAGGATTTTTGCCACGTGGTCTTACAGCATTGCATGGATCATTGTCGGCCTCTGGTGCCACAGGCCCATCTCACTATTCTGCTGATTGACGACGACGGAATAATACACTCACAATGACGGGAGCACCCACGAGGGCTGTAACGCTGTTCACAGGCAAGGCCCCTTCGAAACCAGGCATACGAGCAATCAGATTACAGAATAAAGCCAGCACTGCACCACAGAGGGCTGTGGCAGGCATTAGGACACGATGATCGGAAGTGCGGAAGATGGCTCGAGCCAGATGAGGGACTGCCAGACCAATAAACATGATAGGTCCACAATAGGCTGTCACAATTGCCACCAACACACCAGAGGAGATAATCACCAGCATACGACTGCGACGGATGTTCAGACCTAAGTTTGCAGCATATCGTTCACCCAACAAGAGGAGGTTCATCGTTTTCACCAACAGACAGGCCAAAGGCAACAGCACACACATCAGTACGACAAAGAGGACCATCTCATCACCAGAGACACGTGAGAACGAGCCTAATCCCCACACTACAAAAGCCTTCACATCTTCTTCTGGCGACAGGAACTTCAGGACACCAATAATCGCAGTAGCGAGATAACCAATCATCACACCGATAATCAACAAAGTGACATTGTCCCTCACCTTTTGCGACACCCACAGGATCAGTGACATCACAGCCAGCGCACCCACGATGGCAGCAATACTCATCGCCGCATCGCCCAGATAGCCCAGACGAGAGAGTGCCACCCCACCAATACGACCTGAAAGCAACACCACAAAAGCAACACCTAAGGCAGAGCCGTTGCTGATACCCAACACAGAAGGTCCTGCCAAAGGATTACGGAATACCGTCTGCATCTGAAGTCCACTGACAGCCAAACCAGCCCCTGCCATGATAGCCGTCAACGCCTGAGGCAAACGACTGCTGAATACAATGTTTGTCCAGATCTCGTTGCTTTCAGCCCCCAAGAGGATACGACATACCTCTGACACAGGAATCCTCACAGAGCCAATCAGCAGATTAACGATCAGCAGTGCAAGAATACCCACGATGAGGGTACATATCAGTGGTAGGGTTCGCTTCATTTCAAAAGTCTGTAATAGGTAGGTTGGTAATCAGGTTCTACAAGTTCTGGATGGAAGATCGCCACAAAATCCTTCAGCAGCACATCAGGTTGCACAGGGGTGATCTCATAATAAGGCTGTTGCTTCATATTACAGTAGATGACCTTCCGATCCTTGTAAGCCTTGAAGAGTTCATTACGAGGCTCAGAAGATTTCAGGGCCTCATAGTTGAAATCACCAGGGAAACTGTTCAGGATGCGCCAGTAGTCGGCATTGGCAGCGAGAGCATACATTTTCTCAAACTCCAGATTCTCGCCTGCTGTCTCTTCATCCTGAATCACATAATCAGCTCCTGCATCACGGAATATCTGAGCCAGATAGTTCTTGCCACCAACGGCATGCCAGTTACCATAGTGCATCTCACCAGAAAAGACCGTAGGACGAGTCGTAGCTGCTGACGCCTTGACTTTCAGATCATTGTAGCGCTGTTCGATACCTGCAAACACCTCATTAGCTTCTTTCTCCTTACCAATAAACATACCTATGAATTTGATCCACTCAGCCTGTCCTAATGGATCGAGTTCCTGATAACCCAGATGAGGCACTAAAATAATGCCAGTCTCCATAATGGCTTCGTAACCACCACGTTTGGAGGGTGAGATAAAGATCACATCTGGATTAGCCGCCAGTACCATCTCTGTATCGAAATTGCCTTCCATACCGATCTTCACGATGCGTCCGTCTTTCACTCTCTCAAGAATATCCTTGTTAAAAAGGTTTTTGGTGCCAGTCAGTCCTTTCACCACATCATGGGCATTGAGAACGGTAAAGTTGGAGAGCTGAAGGGCTGTCATACAGATGGTACGCTGGATAGGAACACGAACTTTCGTATAACCATCAGGCACTTCCATATCATCAGTTCTTACCAAAGCGAAATGGTCATGCTTACCCACATCCACCAAACGGATATCGGCAGAGTCGCGTACACTAAAGCCTGTGGCATATTTCACAGCCACCTCCACAAGGGCAGCATCAGAAGTTGCATCAGCACCTTGTTTCTTGGTATTCTTGCCTGAGCAAGAACATAGCATAGCGACAACAGCAATAGCCCAAGTCAGATTTCTCATTTCCTTTATCTTTTTAAGTTTCTGGGTGCAAAAATACATCATATCATTCAAATTACCAAATAAATCTGAGAAGAACCAACAGAAGCATCCATATCTCTGCCACACGATTCACTCGGACTGCCTTTTTCATATCAGCAGTTGTCAATGGGCGTTCGTTCTCTCCAATATAGGGTTTATCGAAGAGCTGGCCGAAATAATAATGCGGTCCCCCAAAGCGACAGTTCAGGATGCCAGCCAAAGCAGCCTCTGGATAGCCACTATTCGGACTGGCATGACGAGGACCGTTTTTCCAAACGAAAGCAAGAAGATTCAGTTTGCCAGATGCCAGTATCATCAGCAAGGCCGTGAGACGGGCTGGGAGATAATTTGCCACATCATCGATATGTGCAGCCCAACAACCAAAGTCCTTATAGCGCTCTGTCTTGTAGCCAATCATCGAGTCGAGGGTATTCACCATCTTATAGGCCAACATACCTGGTGTGCCCAACAAAGCAAACCAGAAAAGCGGCGCAATCACACCATCACTCAGATTCTCAGCCAACGTCTCCAATGCTGCTGTACGAACCTCCTGAGCAGAGAGTTCTGAAGTATCACGCCCCACGATGCGAGCCACCTGCTGACGACCTTCTTCCAGACTGCGATCCAAGGCGTAGAAAACTTCGCGAACCTCTCGTATCAATGTTGTTCCAGCCAGACAGTAGAAGATAATAACAGCATCAAAAAGAAGCAAAAGATAAGATGAAAGCGATAAGAGCCAATAGCGAACCAACCATGTAAGCGCGAAAACGAGGGCTATCAATAGAATTGCAACAACAGCGCCTTTCGCTATTCGATGATGACCACGATTCTGTTTGTGTTCACAGGCAGCAATGGCCTTACCAAACCATACGACAGGATGGGGCAACCACTGTGGGTCACCTAACAGGAAATCGAGCAACCAGCCGATCAGCAAGGGCAATATGGCAAGCATCCAACTATCCATTCCTCGACATAAATTGGTTGATGGCTTCTATCAGGGCATCGTTCTCTGCTGGTGTCTGTGACGCAATTCGGAAATGGTAAGGCGTCAGACTGCAGAAATTCGATGCATCACGAATCAGCATATGATGTTCTCTTGCCAAATAGTCCTTCAGTTCTGCAGCAGTATGAGACACCATTCTGCATAGCATGAAGTTCGTCTGAGTGGGAGTTACTTCTATTTCTGGTAGTTCTTCCAAACACTTGGCGAGTCTCTTTGCCTCCTGAAGATCAGGCTTGCAGATGAGTTCATCATGCTGCAACAGGAACTTGCCAGCCTCCAATGCCAAAGCAGAAACACTCCAAGGACGCAGATACTGACGAATCTTCGCTGTCAGACTTTCGTCAGCCGTGATATAACCTAGTCGCAATCCTGGCACGCCATAGGTCTTTGTCATCGAGTGAACCTGAATCATATTTGGAATCAAACATCCCTCTCGTGGTGTCATTACCTGAGCATCCGTATAGTTCTCATAACTCTGATCAAGTACCACCAGATCGTATGCTGCTACCATCTGCTCTAAATATGATAGCGCATAAACTTCGCCAGTAGGATTGTTGGGGTTGCACAACCAGAGCATCGTTTTGTCTGAAGAGGGAGGAAACAACTGGCAGGCATCCTCGTATTCGCTGAATGTTGGCGAAGGGATCTCAGACTGCATGCGGAAAGTCTGGGCTATCAGATAGATGGCTTCTGTGGCACCACTGGTGACGATCACCTGTTGAGGCTGAAGTCCATAACGCTCGGCTATAACAGTTTCCAACGACCAGGCCTCTGGTTCTGGATAATGACTGATGAGTTCTGGATGAGCCATCAGATGGTTCATCAGCGCCTGATGATTGCCATGGGCACAGATATTCGACGAGAAGTCGCTCTTGATGTCTCCATATCTATATGCGTCGTCACCGTGTCCTTCAATCATGGTCTGTCAGTATTTGATAAATCCGCTCCATATCCACATAACGGCGCACATGATCGGCGAGTTTGTTATATTGTTCTTCCTTATAGGCCTGATAGTCGAAGGAGGGGGCATCGCTGCTGAACTTCTCCGCGAAAGGTTTCAGGAGTTCATCCACAAAGGCCGCATTATCGAGGATACCATGCACATAGGTTCCCATACACTTCTCATTCACCCGATAGCCGTCAGCTCGTCCATCATTGAGATGCAGCATGGGTAAAGCCTCAGCATCGCCAAAGGGATGCGTCTCTCCCATGTGGATCTCATAACCCTCACCATACTCGCACCTCACCTGACGGGTGAGTTTCTCACCACTCATCGTCGTAGTGACAGGCAGGAGCCCCAGTCCTGGCAGTCGTTCGATATCCCCTTCCACATGATCTGGATCACACACCTCGATACCCATCAACTGATAACCACCACAGATACCTAGTACGGAAGCCCCTTCACGATAAGCCTTGACGATGGCCTGCGCACAACCGTTTCGACGCAGTTCATAGAGATCATGCAAAGTTGATTTGGTACCAGGCAGGATGATGATGTCGGCCTTCAGGATATCATCGACGTTATTCGTATAGAAGAGATGTACGCGCGAGTCCTGTTCCAGCGCATCGAAGTCGGTATAGTTTGAGAGATGCTGCAACATGATGACAGCAATATTCACCTTATCCTGTTGCAATTGGAAGGATTTCTGCGCCAACGCCACAGAATCCTCTTCCTCAATATGGATATCCTTGAAATAAGGAATCACACCCAAAACAGGAACCCCACAAATCTCCTCCAGCATCCTGCGTCCTTCTTCAAACAGACGCATATCCCCACGGAACTTATTGATGATGATGCCTTTGATGAGGGCTCTGTCTTCTGGTGTCTGCAAGGCAATGCTACCATAGACAGAAGCGAATACGCCTCCTCGATCGATATCGCCCACTAAGATCACATCAGCCTTCGCATGGCGCGCCATTGGCAGATTCACCAAGTCAGTATCTCGCAGATTGATCTCAGAGATGCTGCCAGCACCTTCCATCACGATGGGGTTATAACGTGCAGCCAGCCGATCGAAGGCAGCACAGACTTCCTTTCTGAAATCAATATCTCCAGCACCCTGTCTGCGCCAGTAATCATACGCATGCTTGTTGCCAACAGGTTTACCATTTAGGATCACCTGGGAAGTATGGTCGCTCTGGGGTTTCAACAGCAACGGGTTCATATCCGTATGACAAGCGATGCCTGCAGCCTCAGCCTGAACAGCCTGAGCACGTCCGATCTCCAGTCCTTCTGGTGTGGCATAACTGTTCAATGCCATATTCTGCGCCTTGAAGGGGGCTGGCTGGTAACCGTCCTGCTTAAAGATACGACAGAAGGCTGCTGCAACAATGCTCTTGCCAACATCGCTGCCTGTTCCTGCAAACATGACTGGGTGTAACTGTTTCATATCTGATAGAGGTGCGTATAACTGACTAAAACATTCTTATACCTAATGACTGGCGTCGCCACAGGACGGCCTTTGGCATCATAAACCTGCGTCGCAGAAGGAGGCACCTCACCTAAAAATTGCGTATAATGGAACTCATGTCCACGATAAAACTTCCCATCAAGTTCAAACTGGCGATAACCTAATGACAGTTTCCTGTCTGCTTTACGCGCCGTAATCCGATAAGGCAGTACACCACACATGGGATATTCACCCTCATCCGTCACAATGCTCTCGCAGAGATACATCATACCACCACATTCTGCCACCACTTTTCCACCCTGTTCTGCAAAGTCCTTGATGACTTTTCTGCAAGCCTCGTTCTTCACAAGTGCCTCCAGATGTTTCTCAGGATAGCCTCCTGGCAAATAGAGCATGTCGATACCTTCGAAAGAAGGCACCTCTGTCTCTGGATCGAAAAAGCGCACAGAAGAAAAGCGGTCTATGGTTTCCTGATAGAGGAAACTAAAGCTCTCTGCATTGCGCGCCAAGAGCACAGATTGTTCCCATACTGGGAATGAATTGTTCCCACACTGGGAATGAATTGTTCCCACACTGGGAATATATTTTGGGGTTAAAGCCCGCCAATCAACATGTGCCTCTAAAAGATTTATCAGTTTCTGAGTCTCTGGTTGTTCAGAGAAGTCCAAACCCAGGTAGCGCGAGCCTTGCTCAAGTGAAGCATCCTTAGGCAGATAACCCAGACATTTGATTTGCAAGTCATCACACACCTGTTGAAGCATCTGGTAATGTTTCTCCGATCCCACCTTATTATATATAACGCCAGCGAAACGCACATCCTGACGGAAATGGATAAACCCAGATAGCAAGGCTGCCATTGAATAAGCTGCTGACTTGGCATCCACCACCAATACGATAGGGACATCGAGCGTCTTGGCAATCTCTGAGGCAGAACCTTTCTCACGATCGTAGCCATCAAACAAGCCCATCATGCCCTCTACGATACACACATCAGCATCCTCGCCATAGTGCCAGAAGAGTTCTCTGACGTGCTCAGGAGAAGCCATAAACGTATCGAGATTGATGCTGGGGCGACCACATACTGAGGCATGAAACTTGGTATCGATATAATCTGGGCCGCACTTGAAAGGTTGCACCTTCATGCCCTTCGATGTAAGAAGTGCCATCAGTCCTCTGGCAATCGTTGTCTTGCCAGAGCCGCTGGTGGGGGCTGCTATCAGAAATGCGGGTTTCATCTCTGCAAAGGTACATACTTTCTGCATTATTTTGCATGAAATACGCATTTTTTTCACTCTTATCTTTTATCTTTTCACTTTTTTATGTACCTTTGCAGCCGAAAATGAGGCAATCTGGTGGCCGATGCCGCCTGATGTAAGGGAATCCAGTGAGAGTCTGGAACTGTACCTGCAGCTGTAATCCCCCTTTGAAGGGTTTGCTTGTGTAACGCCACTGACCACAGGGTCGGGAAGGTAAAGCAGACTGGGGAAAGTCAGAAGACCTACCGAAGCGAGAGCAGAGCTAAGCGTGCTTAAGCTATGCCGAG
>JAEEGJ010032361.1_pt1 | contig 10047 bp, 9 predicted proteins | sample 8958761 | NCBI WGS metagenome assembly JAEEGJ01 (sample SAMN16246546, study PRJNA631951) | gut metagenome | biome: gut microbiome; feature: rumen; material: RS-attached | host: Bos | place: Iran: Karaj | collected 2018-10 | reverse complement strand
CTTGCCGTACCGGCCCAGTTGACGAAGCTCAAAGCGAGGAAGATCGTCAGAAAGCCCGGCCCTATGGTGTACGATACCACCATGGCCAAAAGCAGCGACGGGAACGCCATGCAGATGTCCGCGATACGCATGATAATCATATCCACCTTACCGCCGACGAAGCCTGCCGTGATTCCCAGGATCGCTCCCAGGGTCATGGAGACCAGAGTCGGGAACAGGCCGATCATCAGGGAGATGCGTCCGCCGTAGATCATGCGGGACAGCACGTCGCGGCCCAGCTTGTCGCAGCCCAGCAGGTGCTCCTTCGAGGGCAGCGCCAGACCGTTGGCCAGGTTCGTCTCCACGGGATCGTAAGGCGCGAACAGAGGCGCGCCGACGCAGATGACGATGTACAGGATGATCACGATCAGCGAGATCAAAGCGACCTTATTATGCTTGAAGATGCTCCAGAACTTTTCCCAGGTATTCTGGTACGGTGCGATCTCCGCCTCCGCGGATTCCTCCACGTGGATGGGGGTCAAAGCGCCTTCGGGGATCCAATCGGTACCTTCCGCAGGCGCCGGATTCGTCGTGACCGCAGGAGCGGCCAGTTTTTTCTTGCCAAACATAGCCTTCCTCCTTTACTGCGTGCGGATCTTCGGATCCAGGAACGAATACAGGATATCTGCCACCAGATTGCCGATGATGATGATCATCGTGGAAAAGACGACAGAACTCTGCAGCAGCGGCATGTCGCGCTGCGAGATCGCGCTCACCATCAGCTGCCCGATACCGCCGATGCCGAATACGGATTCGGTGATGACGGCGCCGGAAAGCAAACTGGCGAACTGCATGGCCATCATGGTGACGACGGGGATCATGGAATTCTTCAAGCCGTGGCGCAGCACGACCGCGCTCTCTACCAGACCTTTCGCTCTGGCGGTGCGGATGTAGTCGTTCTTCATGACGCCCAGCAGGCTGGAACGGGTCAGACGGGCGATGGAGCCCGAAGACGCCCAGCCGAGGACGATCGCCGGCATGATCATGTGACGAATCGTCGAATAGCCTGAGATCGGCAGCAATTTCAGCTTATACCCCAGAATGTACTGCAGCAGCATGGCTGCCCAGAAGACGGGGAGAGAGATGCCTACCAGGGAGAAGCCCATCAGCGTACGGTCCAGCAGGGTATCTTTCTTGATCGCGGAAATGATGCCTGTCGGTATGCCTATGATCCACGCGACCAATGCTGACGTGATCGCCAGTTTGACCGTGTTCGGGAACGCGGTCATGATCAGCTGGGTCACAGGACGTTTCAATTTGTACGAATGCCCGAGGTCTCCGTGAAGCATGCCCCACAGATACCGCCCGAACCGCACCATGAGCGGGTCGTTTAAGCCCATCTGTTCGGTCACCCTGTCGATGACCGCCTGATTGACCTTCTCCTTCATCATGACCTGGATCGGGTTGCCCGGAAGCACCTGCAGCAGCAGGAACACGATGAGGATGATGGCGATGATAATGGGGATCGTCACGAGGATCCGGTTAACGATATACTTAACCATCCCTCTAATTCCTTTTTAACCATAATGGGGAGTGCCCCCTGAAAGGCGGCACTCCCCAATTTTTCATAAGTCTGTTTCAGCAGTTGAAAACCGGAGAGCCGTTATTCGCCGAGTTCGAGGGAGGTCTCATAGTATCCGCTGTCGCCGTAGCCGGCCCACATCGGAACGAAGCCCTTGACTCTGCTCTGCAGGACTCTGATCTTCTGCTTGTGCCACAGTACGCACATCGCCGCGTCTTCGCGGGTGATGAGTTCGTCCAGGGCTGCATATTCAGCTTCTCTTGCTTCAGGATCGACCATGTATCTGGCAGCTTCCAGTCTGTTGATCGCATCCTGATTCTGATAGTTCCAGGATCTTCTCTTGTTGGAAGAAGAACCGTACATCTGATACAGGAAGTTGTCCGGATCGTTGAAGTCGGCGGTCCAGCTCGTTCTGTAGGTCGGGGATCCGCCGGTCGCTCTCAGATCGTACCAGGAAGCGGAATCCATCTGCTTGATGTTCACGTGGATGCCGACTGCTTCGAGGTAGGCGCTGATCGCGTCGTTGACTTCGATATCAGAGGTGCTGGAGTCCGTGGTCTGGACGATCTCCATTTCGAATCCGTCGGGATAGCCGGCTTCTGCAAGCAGTCTCTTGGCTTCTTCGGGATCATAGGGGATCGGGCCCAGATCCGGGTTGTAGCCGGGAACGCCCGGCGCGAGGAACGTGCCTGCGGGAGTCGCAGCACCGTAGTACTGGGTGTCGATCAGGGTCTGTCTGTCGATGGCCAGCTGGAAGGCCTTTCTGACTCTGGCGTCAGTGAAAGGCTCGATGGCGGAGTTGATGGACAGATAGCTGGTGCCCAGAACGGTCTTGACGTTCAGGTTGTTCGCGTAAGCGGGATCGTCTCTGTAGACGGGGATCTGGTCGAGCGCGTGGTCGAGGTCGAAGATATCGAGCTGGCCGGCGTCGAACAGCATCTTTTCAGTCTGCGGATCGGGGATGATGCGGATGAGGATGCCTTCCATCTTGTTGGCGCCTCTCCAATAGTCGGGGTTCGTCTTCAGGAAGACGTGGTCGTTCAGGACCCATTCGTCCAGCATGAACGGACCGGAGCCGCAGAAGTATTCGGGATCGGAGCCGTACAGGGAGGTCATCGGGCCGCCGCCTGCTTCGTCAGCAGCTTCGCCCGCTTCTCTGTTGCACAGAGACCAGGCAGGAGTGGACAGGCAGGGCAGGAACGGAGCGTAAGCGGATTCGAGAACGATGTCGAAGTCATAGTCGCCATTGATGATGATGCCGACGCCCTCTACGGATTCGGCTTCGCCATCCAGAACAGCCTGAGCGCCCTTGATCATATCCATCCAGGACGTGTTGACGGCAGCTCTTTCCGGGTCGAGCATTCTGTCGACAGTGTACAGAACGTCGTCGGAGGTGAGGCCTTCGCCGTTGTGGAACTTGACGTCATCTCTCAGGTGGAAGCTGTAGGTGAGGCCGTCTTCGCTGACTTCCCAGCTGTCTGCAACGCTGGGAACAGTCTCGTTCTCACCGGCTGCGTTCGTTTCGGTGCGGACCAGGGTATCCATGCAGTTCATCATAAGGATGTAGTCTGCGGTGGTGCAGGCCGGGTCTGCAGATTCGGGTTCTGCCTGATAGGTGATTCTCAGAACGTTTTCGGGGAATCCGTCTTCGTAGACAACGCCGCCGGTGGTCGCGGGTTCGTCACCGCCGTCCGCAGGAGCGGGCTCGGTTCCGCCGCCGCCGCTGGTGCACGCTGCCATGGAGAAGACCATCGCCAGTGCAAGCAGAATAGCAAGCAGTTTCTTCATAATTCTGTTTCCTCCTTCCACAATTCAAAACGTGGATTACACGAATAATTATACTCCTGTTCAAAAAAACTGTAAAGAACCTGTAACAATTCGCCCGGAAACGAGGTTTTACCTGTGCCGGCGGGGATTTCTCTGCGGGCGTATCCGCCCTTCCGCCCGGGCAAAGCATTCCTCGCAGACGCCGTATTTGTGGCGGAATGGCAGCTCTTTGCCGCAGATGCGGCACTTCTTCATGGACAGCCTCTGCCGCGACAGCAGCTCCATGATGCGGGCGGAGATCTCGTTCTTGCGCATCAGCACGGCGCGGAGGTCTTCCGTGTGACCCGCCGTAAACGCCTCGATATAGTGATAGAGCATGTCGCACGCCTTGAACTGCACCTCCAGTACGTCCAGCGGCATCTGCTCGTCCGGCTTCGGCGGCAGGTAATCCATGTAACGGCCGACCCGGGACGACTTTTCGTCGCGGAACAGCGACAGCCACAGCGCCTTCAGTTCCTCGTTCTTCTCGTCGAACGGGATCATGACGAAGCGGTAGACCAGCTCCTTGTCGTTCGTTTCCCGCTCCAGCTCCTCCGCCAGACCGATCTCGATGGAAAGATCCGCATGTTCGAAACCGGACTTCGGCTCGATCTCGCCCCATTTGCTCATGAGCTGGGAGATGGTGCCGTCGATGCCCGTCAGCGAATACGGAAAGCCGATGCGCGCCTCGCGGATCTGCGGGATGTCGGAGAATATGGCTTTGCGCACCATCTTTCTCTCCTCGATGGAGCCGGCGTAGCCCTTGTCGAACATGCCGTAGCGGCCCGCCCTGCCCGCGATCTGCTTGATCTCCGTCGGGGTCAGGCTGCGCTGCTGCGTGCCGTCGAACTTCTCCGTCGTCAGGAAGATGACCCGCTCGATCGGCAGGTTCAGCCCCATGCCGATGGCGTCCGTCGCCACGACGACGTCCGTCTCGCCGTTCACGTAGCGCTTGACCTCGTTGCGCCGCACGTCGTAGGGCAGCGCGCCGTAGATGACGCTGCAGCGGTGCCCTTTTCTCTGCAGTTCTCCCGCCACCGCGTGCACGTCCTTGCGGGAGAACACGATGAATGCCGTACCCCGCCGGGCTTCCTTTGTGAAGTCCGAACTGACGCGTTCGTCGAACACCAGCGGCACCAGCCGCTCATGGCGCACGACCTCGTAACTGTCGCCGCAGGCCGCAATGACGTTCTTCACCACGGTCTCCGCCTCCGGCGCCAGACAGACGTGCACCGTGTCCGCCTGCACGCCCAGGAGCGCGAACGTCCAGGCGGAGCCCCGCTGGCTGTCCGTGATCATCTGCGCTTCGTCGATGACCGCCACGTCGTATTCCTGCGCGAAATCCAGCACCTCGATCGTGGAGGACTGCACGCGGGAGAACGGGATGCCGATCTCCTCCTCGCCGGTCTTCAGGCTGCAGGGGCAGCCGTCCTCGTTCAGTTCTTCGAATTTCTCATATGCTAGCAGACGCAGCGGCGCCAGGTAGATGCCCTTTTCCGCCTGCTTCAGCACGTTCAGGGCGTCGTAGCTCTTGCCGCTGTTCGTCGGGCCGATATGCAGGATAAATTGCCTCTTCTTCTGCCGGGCCAGGGGGAACAGGTCCGGATAGGTCTCGGGCATGGCGTCCAGCAGGCCGTTCTTGACCCGGTTGCGCTTTCTCTCCTCCCGCAGATACCCTTCCGTTCCGTTTTTCAGCAGCGGATTCTTCAGCAGAAGGTTCGCGATCGTCTTCTCCGAGAACGACCGGCCGATGCCCAGCGCGTGATCCTCCATGAAGGCCTGATATCCCGCCGTCTGCTCCTGGATCAGGTGCTTCGTGTTCAGCCCCGCCTTGTCGTGGACCCGCCGCAGCAGACGCAGCGTCCTGCGCACGTCCTCGTCCTCGTCCGACACGAAGTTCAGCAGATAGTTCTCCGGCGGATTGCCGTTGAACAGGATGGCGCGGGTCATGCGGTCGGATAGAGAACCCTTCTCCGTGACCCTCGCCAGGTAACTGCGCACCCCGGCGGACTTTACCGTCCCGGGCTTTCCCGGCATGAAACGGATGAAATATTCCCGCAGCGTTTCGCGGACCGTTTCGTCCAGCACGCCGCTGCAGCGCACGGGGGCTTCCGCGATATTGCAGGCGGTCAGCAGGTCTTCGCAGGCGCGTTTCAACTGGTTTTTCGCGCTTTTTTTCCTCTGCGCAGCCTCGGAAGTCTCGTCCTCCTCCTGCCGCGCCTGCTTCGCGTCCGCCTTCAGGCGGATATATTCCTTCAACAGACGTTCCGTCTCTTTGTATTTTTCGTTCAGATATTCGTTCATACGTCTATTTTACTATATTTGTTGCGCGCAAGTCCCGCAGGGTGTAAAATAAATTAATATTTGTTAAAAGAGTAACAAGGACGCGGAGGACACGGCTATGTATAAAACATCATCTCTGGAACGTCACTATAAAGAAAAACTTATCACCGCAGAACAGGCTGCGGCGCTCGTCCGCCCCGGCGACCGGGTGCATTTCGGACTGGGCTGCGGGCAGGTCGTGGACATCGACGCCGCGCTGGCGGCCCGCGCGGACGACCTTTCCCAGGTGACCATCTTCAGTACGGCATCCCTGATCGACAAACCGTTCAGAGTCTACGAAGCGACGAAAAGCAACGCGCAGGTGCGCTTTGTCTCGGCTCACTACGGCCCGGCGGACCGCCACATGAGTGACGCCGGCCGCTGCGCCTACCTTCCCATGATGTTCCGCGAACTGCCGAAATACTGGCTGAACAACAACAACGAGCTGGACATCGCTTTCTTCCAGGTAGCGCCTATGGACGAGTTCGGCAACTTCAATCTGGGGCCGCAGGGCTCCGACATGTGGGGCGTCATCCGCGGCGCGAAGAAGATCGTGGTCGAGGTCAACGAAAACATGCCCATCGCCCACGGACACCAGACGCAGATCAACCTCTACAGCATCGACCACGTCGTGGAAGGCACCAACACGCCGCTGCCCGTCATCGAAAGAAAGGGACCGACGCCGACGGAACGCAGGATCGCGTCCCGCGTCGTGGAGCGCATCAAGAGCAATTCCACCCTGCAGCTCGGAATCGGCGGACTGCCCTCCTGCATCGGCAGTCTGATCGCGGAATCCGACCTGAAGAACATCAACGCCCACACGGAGATGTTCGTGGACGCCTACGTGGACCTGTACGAAGCGGGCAAACTGACCGGCAACAAGAACGTGGACCGCGGCAAGGCCGTCTATACGTTCGCCGGCGGTACGAAGCGCCTGTACGACTTCATCAACGACAATCCGATCTGCTGCACGGCGCCGGTGGACTACGTCAACGATACGCACATCATCTCCAGCATCGACGATTTCGTTTCCATCAACGGCTGCATCCAGGTCGACCTGTACGGCCAGGTCTGCTCCGAGACCGTCGGTACGCGTCAGATCTCCGGCAACGGCGGCCAGCTCGACTTCGTCATGGGCGCGTTCGGATCCAAGCGCGGACAGAGCTTCCTGTGCACGCCTTCCACGTTCACAAAGCCCGACGGCACGGTGGAATCCCTGATCGTCCCCACGCTGGCGGAAGGTTCCGTCGTCACCACGCCGCGCCAGGCGACGCACTACATCGTCACCGAGTACGGCGCCGCCGACCTGAAGGGCAAGAGCACCTGGGAGCGCGCGGAACTGCTGATCGAGATCGCCCATCCGGACTTCCAGGACCAGCTTGTCAAGGATGCCGAGACCATGGGTCTTTGGAAACGCATCAACCGCAGATTCTATTAGAACCAATAAAAAGACGGGTCCCCGCGGACCCGTTTTTTATTGTCTTTTTTAGCGAACGACCCTACAGCAGTCCCGCCGCGCTCAGAACGACCCCGGCCGCATACGACAGCACGTTCGCGGCGAGCGTCTGCCCGAACAGCCGGTTCGTAGCGCCGAACGCCTTAGCGTAGATCAGATACTCCGCGATCACGACGGCGATCTCCAACAACAACAGGAAAGCCCCGGGACCGCCCGGAAAGAACCACGCGATCGTCAGATTTAAGACCAGATTCGTGATCACGTTGGCACAGACGACGATCGTCACGTCGTCCTTTTTCCGGTATCCCAGCAGATAGAAAAGTCCGGTCTCCAGAAAGACCGTCAGGATACAGGCTTTGAAGATGCGAAGCAATGCGGTCCTCCCCTGCTACTTGTTCCTTCTGTGCAGCACGACCCGCAGCACCACCAGCGCGGCGATGACGATCGCGAGGATCACCGGGACGCCGACGCCGCTCTTCGCAGGCTCGGGTTCCGGCAGCGGAGCGATATCCGCGAACACAAACGAGGCGGACGCCCACAAAGCGAGCGCGGCCAGTGCCATCGTACGGAATACATTTTTCATTTTACTCACCTCTTGTTTCTGATCGCGCGGATGATCAGGACCGCCGCAACGACGATCGCCGCGGGGATCGCTACCGGCGCGGATTTTTCGACAGGACTGGGCGGCAGCGCAGCATCCGCAAATACGAGCATAACGGATGCAGTCAGAAGCGCAGCCGTGACAAACAGAACGCGGAACAGTCTATTCATCTTTCGTCTCCTTTTCCATTGCCTTTTTCTTTCGGATCGATTTGATCAGAAGCACGAGCGCGATGATGACGACGGCGATGATCAGGATCAGCCCGCCGCCTACGATGAGGAACGCCGGCAGGATCGCCACGTCCGCGAAGACGGGGGAAGTGGCGTAGAGCAGGATCGCCGCAGCCAAAGCCAGAAATCGCTTCACTCTCTTCATTTGGTCTCTCCTTTCTTCAGATAAGAAACCGTATACAGAACGGCCGCGAGGCCGAAGACAAAACTGATCAGGATCAAGGCCACGCGGGCGGACCCGCTCAGTTTGATCATCATGCCTGCCAGCGTGCCCGGCCAGAGCGCGGAAGCGGCAAGGCCGAACGCAAGCCCGGGTTCTTTCGGCATGAGTTTATACAGCAGCCACAGCGTGACGGGCATGCTGAGGTTGAGCAGAAATTGACCCAGCAGCGACGCGGGCATGTTCGCGCCCAGGAAGGCGGTCAGCAGCGCGGCGGGAATGATGGAGACCGCGGAGCTCTTTACAGCGCCGATCCGGTCGCACAGGAATCCGCCTGCCGTTTTTCCGGCGAACACGAAGAACGTCATGGCTGCGGCGGTCGCTACGCCTGTGTTCCAGGGAAACTCCGCGCAGCTGCCTCCGATGGCCCGCACGGCGACCGCAGCGGTCAAAAGCGCGGCTGCCATGCCCGGGAAGGCGTCGCCCCGATAGTCGGGCAGCGCGCAGGTCTTTCCCGCCTCCGGGCCGGCAGGAGCCTTCCGGTCTCCGTCTTTGCGGTAGGCGAAAAAGATCGCGGCAGCAAACAGGATCAGCAGAGCGGCCAGCACATGTCCCAGCTTTGGGAATGACCTGCCGAGCAGTACGCCGATCGCGCCCGGCGCCACGAAGACGCCCAGGGGAGACGATTTGCCGCGGCTCTGCTCCAGGGTCACGGTGCCGCCGCAGACGTGGAAGCAGCTGTTGCCCAGGCCGATCATCGCTACGCGTACCAGGAGCGGCGCCGACAGGAAATATCCGGCGGCCACCAGCAGCATCGAAAGCGGCTCCGCTTTTTTGGACAGTCCGGTGTGATCCGTCCAAAGCCCCACGAGGCACTGCGTCGTAAAGGCCAGCGTGTTGTAGAGCATCACGGCGGTCATAAGAGCGGACGCGTCCGCGCCGGCGCCGAACAGCGCCGCCAGACAGACCCCATCCACCAAAAAATGTGCGATGGCGTTCAATCCAAGTATCATTCTCGTACCCTCGCCCTTTATTATATCCTCTTCTCCGGCAGAAATCAAAAAGCCGCCCGCAGGCGGCCTTTTGCGTCATTCGTATTATCTGCGTTTCCGTTCCATCACGATCGTGGAATAAACGGGGCGGAACCCCTTAGACTCGAAATACGCCTTCAGGTCGGTTCTCTCCGAGGGAAAATTCACCCCCAGCGCGGGAAGGCCGGCCTCCTTCGTCTTCGCAGAAGCGAAGGCGAGGCAGCGGTCCGAATCGCCCTGCCAGAAAGCCATGAACCAACCCCGTTCCTCGAGCATACGGGCGCCCAATACCACCAGGTTTTCTCCGTCCGACCACACCATGCCTTTTTCGATCAGCCATTCGTAAATAGCCGGTCCGTAATGCAGGTAGGTGCGGTTGAACACGATGTGGTCTCCCATACCGCTGTGGTCATCCAGCGCTTTCGCGACCGTTTCCCTGTCCGTGACCCGTTCAAATCCGGCAGGCATTGCTTCGACACGGTCCAGCGGCAGCGTATACTCGTCGTACGCGGCGACCACATGGAAACCATGGCGCTCCGCCAACGCTTTGCTGGCAACGTTGCCGTTATCGGTAAACATGCCGATATGCGGCACGTCAAACGCTTCCGCCAGCTCCATATAGCGCCTGTAGATCGCCAGGCCTGCGCCCTTTCTCTGGTACGCGGGCAGGATCCGCAGGCATTCCATCCAGCCGGAGCCGTCCGGCATCACGGAAAACTGGCCGATCCCCACGTAACTGGCCGGTTCGTCGGGGGCGTCCGCGGGGCGAACGATGGTCATCTCGCCTTTCTGGCCCTGCTGTTCGATAAACAGATGGCGGCACTCGTAGGTATACCCGTTGAAGCGGGGCAGCGTGCCCTTCTCGATCTCTCCCAAACGG
>JAEEGJ010032354.1_pt1 | contig 10048 bp, 8 predicted proteins | sample 8958761 | NCBI WGS metagenome assembly JAEEGJ01 (sample SAMN16246546, study PRJNA631951) | gut metagenome | biome: gut microbiome; feature: rumen; material: RS-attached | host: Bos | place: Iran: Karaj | collected 2018-10 | reverse complement strand
CCTTGAAAATTAAGACGAGTTCAGATGGGATTATAGACGAGCTTAGACGAAAATTAAGAGCGATTTAAGAGGGAATCTTCTGAATCCCCTTTGTTTAGGGCATTTCTCAATAAGAAAATTTACGTGGTGTTACGCGAGATTTACGCAAGATTTAAGTGAACACTATCCAATTGGCGAGTCTGTAACGATGCAAAGTCGCCTAAAATTGAGAACTGGATAATCGTTTTTACAGATGTTTGCCTTTTCTTTTGAGGCGACAGTCATATTTGTTGATTTTTGATTCTTTTCCTCTATATTTGCCGTTTCTAATCAAAATATCTCATAGGGTGGAATTGCTTTAGCATCCCATATCGGGGAAAGAAAAATACGCCATTATTTATTAATAAGATTATTATTTCCGTATAAAACTAAAGTAAAAATATAGAAAAACGCATATTTTTCAACCACACATTTGGTTATTTCATAAAAACATTATATCTTTGCAGTTGAAATATTTAATGTATTATAAGATATGAATGTAGAAACAAGGAGCAAAATCAACTCATTGCTAATGAATATACTCCCAGGAGGACTTCTCTTTTCCGAAGGGTTAAAGAAACAGGGATATTCTGATCAGTTGATGAAGCAGTACCGTAAATCCGGCTGGCTGACATCCTTGTCAAAGGGTGTTATGTATCGTAGTGGAGATTCTTTATCAGCATTGACTGCTTTGGCAAGTTGTCAAGAACAAACCAGCAAGCAGTATCGTGTAGCTGCCCACTCTGCTCTTGAACTCTCTGGCTACTATCACTTCGTACCTATGGGCAAACCAAAACTGATGGTTGCCAGTAATGAGCCGAGAACACCTCAATGGGCTAAAAGCGATTTATTTGATATGACGATAGAGTTTTTTACGACATCGGCATTCGGTTTAATCCAAGAGCAAACAATAAAGCAAAACAATTATGCCTTGCAAGCATCCATACCTGAACTGGCTTTCATGGAATGTCTTCTGTTGGCTCCCAAAAGATATAGCTATATGGATTTATATTACATTATGGAACAGCTGACCGCACTTCGTCCAGCCATAGTTCAGCAATTGCTAGAGGCTACAAACAGTTTGACAGTCAAAAGATTGTTCCTTTATATGGCAGAAAAAGCTAATTACCCTTGGTTTAAAGCTATTGAGCTTGACCGTATAAACCTTGGCACTTCCAAAATACAGTTATGCAAAGGAGGGGTATATGTTTCAAAATACAAAATAACAATTCCAAGAGAATTAGCAGAATATGAATAATCAAAACATACAAACAAGCGTATATGCACAGAAGGTTGACCTTCTGTTGCGTCTGTTACCTCTGGTCATGGAAGAGAAAGTGTTTGCAATACATGGAGGTACGGCTATAAATCTCTTCCTTAGAAATCTGCCCAGATATTCAGTTGACATTGACCTCACATATATCCCATTGGCTGACCGTAAGAAAAGTATAGATGACATCAACTTCCACCTGAAATCCATCAGCGAGAAAGCCCGTAAGGCATTCCCTGGAATGCACATCATTCCTAACTACTCCACATGCAAGTTGTTGTGCGAATACCGTGGCAAACAAGTAAAAGTAGAGGTCAACCAAACAAAAAGAGGTATTGTTGGTGGCGAATTGATGCATCTTCCATTATGTGAAAAGGCACAGGATGAGTTCCAAGTATATTGTATTGCTGACATAGTTCCTATTTCACTACTCTATGGTGGCAAGGTTGCTGCCGCACTCTCTCGTCAGCACCCTCGTGACCTGTTCGATGTGAAGTATATGACAGTTCCTTTGAAGGACTGCCGAGAAGGTCTCATTTTCTGCTTGCTTGGCAGCGACCGCCCTATACATGAGTCGTTTGCTCCTACTCTTATTGATCAACGAGAGGCTCTTGCCAATCAGTTTGTCGGAATGACAGAGACTCCATTTACATACGAGGAGTTTGAAGAGACTCGCAATAGACTCATTGCTAACGTAAATAGCCTAATGACGGATGCAGACCGCCGATTCCTTGTTAGCTTCGAATATGGTAAGCCTGAATGGGATAACTATGAGTTCGCACATTTCAAGGACTACCCATCTGTCAAATGGAAGCTTCTCAATCTACAAAAACTGGCAGAACAGAACCCTGCAAAAATGAAAGTGGAGGCAGAGAAACTGAAAGATTTGCTTTATTAAAAAGATAAATAAAACGCATTTGTATGATAAATCCAGAAATTCGTAGGTTGCACATGCTCAAGAGAGCGCATGCAAAATCCAAGGTTAAGAAAACGAAAAAGAAGGTGAATGCAGGAAAAACATCTTTTGATGTTCAGTATGAGCATGGCCCTTGCTTAATATGTGGAAATACGGATGCGTCAAAAACAAATTCACACATAGTTCCAAGTTTTTTAGTATCTATGTATGACAGTTACGATAATTCTGGAAAACGAGGGAGAGATTTGCAAATATCTATTACAGATATTGGCAGGTCAACATATGTAGGTGCAATACCAAGTACAAAATACGAGGAAATTTTTAATGAGGACAGCCTTAATGATGAGAAGCGTATTGAGGAATTGAAAAATAATCCAGATGCAATAGATTACGTATTTTGTCCTACATGTGAAAAACTGTTAGCAGATCTATTAGAATCTCCATATGCTGACGCATTAAAGCAAAATAAAGGAATTAATAGTGCTATAGCATATTATTTCTGGATTTCTGTTATTTGGAGGATGAATTCTTGTCGTAAGAACTTCGGATTTCAACTTGACAAATCAACATCAGAAGCACTACATGAAATGCTATTATCATACCTTGACAATAATGGTCAGCTCAACGAACGAAACAAACCAAATCCAGATAATTTTAAGTACAAATTACTGTATTGTCCAAATTTTTGTAAGGATACTCAAAGAGGATTCCAATACTGTAATTACAGGGATAACGTGCTCACTTTTATTATATCAGATTTTATATTGATAGTTTATTTGTGGGCGACAAATAATCTACCAGACAACTATATGTTCGATGTTATTAGTGATACAATAAAAAGGGCTGAATTTAATACTGGTAACGAAGAAACGGAGAACAAATTAATCATTGATAGAGACGTTATGGAGTCAGCTATCACTACCTTTATCAAATTTGCCATAAATATTAAGAAAAAACACTATGTCAAAGTCATTTCTATGCTCTGGAAGCGGTTGGACATTCCTATTCTACTAACAGAGTCTGTAATGAGGGAAGTATTTTTAGAAATATTTTCAGAAGAAACAAAATTAGCTGAGCGTGAAACAGTACATAACATTGCTATAGCAATCAAATCCGTATTAAAAAAACATGGAATAATAGGACGATAATCAAAATTGAAATGAATACCAACAAAATAGAAAGAGCAGCAGTACGAGTTATTGAAGAATACATAGACAAATGTCCAAAATTAGAGCCTTATATTACCTCAAATGATAAGACTCCGATTTGGGATGGAGATATTTATATATTTAATGACGTAGAGTCTCATACTGTTAATAAATTCAAGAATAGAGTTCCTCTACAAGTCAAGGGAACAGAGAATAGTAAAGAAGATTGCTTTAGAATTGGGCGAGAATACCTTGAAGGATTCAAGGCCGATAGAGGATGCGCGTTTTTCCTCTGTCAAATTGGGGAAGGATCACATAGGATTTTTTATAATCTTCTTTCTTTAGATAAAATCACAGAATTGTTACAAACAAATAATAAAACAATAGTTATTGAATTAAATGTTATTCCTACCAACCATCAAGTTTTCGAGCAGGAAGTAATACTATTTGCGGAAAAAAGAAATAAGGTAAGAATAGACAATCCTGCCCCTAAAGAGATTAAGTCTTTAGTAAACAGCTTTCAAGAAATAAAACAACACCTAAAAAAAATTGAAGATAAAAATACAAAGTATGATATCGAAGCAGCTATTGTTTCTATTGAGAATCTTAATGAAGACGGAACTGCTGAATGGCGAGACAAATTCGTATACTATGCACAAAAAGTTTTAGAATTTTCAGATAAATGTATAAAAGAATACGACTTATTTCCTCTTAGGATTAATTGGGGTGTTTACTTATTCAATCAAAAACTATATCATTTAGCTGAACAATCTTTCATAAGTTCAATGAAGGATGTTCAAGCAAAAAAGGAATATCCAAAATTTGATTATAATTTATATATAGCAAATATTTTCAACAATCTGGGTCTTATTCATAGTTGTCTAAATCGATTCTACGAAGCAGAAGAAGAATACAAAAACGCTTTGAACGAGTATAGAAATCTTTACCATGAAGATTCAAATACATACAGTCATAATATAGCAACAGTTCTCAACAATCTTGGAAATCTTTATGCAACTCTTCATCGTTTTGATAATTCGGAAAAAGCATATAAGGAGGCTCTTGATGTATATAATGATTTATCAAGCACTAATTCTCTTTTATACAAAAAGCATGTAGCAACAGTTCTAAATAACTTGGCTAATTTACATAATAGGTATAATATGTTTGATGTCGCAGAAACAGAATATAAAAAAGCTTTGGATATTTATCAAAAATTATCAAAGGATGATTCCCAATTTCTTGGTGATGTCGCCATGACTCTTCACAATTTAGCAGCATATTATGATACCCTTAAAAAATATCAAGAGGCAGAAGAAAGATATGCAGAAGCACTAAATATATATCGCCAATTATCAAAGCACAATCCCAATGCATACATGCACAGTTTGGCCAAATGTCTTAATGGAATAGCCGTTAACCATAAATCCATTAAAAAATTTGACAAAGCAGAGGTCGAGTTTCAAGAATCTCTTAAAATTATTCAGGATTTAGCAAAGGAAAATCCTGATGTATATATGAATGAAGTTGCTAACACTCTAAATAATATTGCAAATCTGCATAGTATTACAAAAGAATGGGAGATAGCAGAAAAGGAATATAATAGCGTGTTGGAAATATATAGAAAACATACTGAAACAAATCCAGAAGCATATAATTGTTTTGTTATAGGTACCCTCTGCAATCTTGTACTTTTACATACAATACACAATCAATATAATAAAGCCGAAAAAGAAATCAAGGAAATATTAGAAGTATATTGGAGTCTTCCTGATTCGATTCCAGATACTGACATCATTCGTATGACAAATGCAATTCATGATTCGGCTATTGTGCATTTTTATCAAAACAGGAACAATGAGGCAGAAATCGAATTCAAAGAAGTTCTTATCATTTGCAGGTCTCTTATCAAAAAGAATCCAGATATATATACATATCATGCGATAAACACCCTCTGCAATCTTGCTAATATACATACTTTTCAGAAAAGAATGCTTGAAGCTGATGAAGAAATGGAAGAAGCTCTTGTTTTCTATTGGAACAAATCTGTTTTTATTCCGAAAGATTTAACTTCATTTATGATTAGTATTCTTAGAAATCTGTATATGTATTATTCAGAACAGAAACAATACCAAGAATCGGAAAAAGAAATGAAAGCCATCATTAAAATATATGTGTCACTTAACCAAAAAGAACCAAGAGTCTATACGGAATACATTGGAATGTCTTATCTTTTATTAGCCATATCTCAATACGATGGCAAAAAATACAATGAAGCAAAGCAAGCATGTGAAAAAGCAATTAGTATTTTTAATTCATTATCAAAACAAAGTACAAAGAGTTGGATTACCTATATTGATAAAGCTCAAGAATTGCTCTATGATATCATAGATTCCTTAAAAAGGAAATAGTTTTGCCTTAACACCAATGCACTCGCTTCACAGCGAATGCAAAATCTGCATAAAAAAATGTAAACATGCAAATATTTGCTATCAACGAGTTAATCCTTGTCCACCTAACGTATTGCTCTCTATTCTCTTTATCACATTATCAAGCCAAGGCTCCATTTTAATATTATGGTCGTTTAATGCTCTCTCTCGAAGTTCCGTGATGGCTACATTACGTTCGCCAACAGGAACGCTGTCAAGATAGTCATTGACAGCCTCTATGTCGCCCTCGTCACAGTACTTCAGATTTGGTGTATTAGCAAGGCTGGCTACTGCCTCGACAGCAGCATCCTTCAATTTCTGGTTGCTATGATATGATTCCCATGTTCCGTCAGCGATACGCATGGCATCCTCGCGAAGCGGCTCCAGTTTGGAATGGTCAGGCTCCCACTTATCATCCATTTCAAGATCTGCAAACACCTTAGCCCAAACAAATGCATCACTGACATACACTTTCCTTCCATTCACCGTTGACTCGGCACCAAACAGGATGCTTTTAATATCGTTCATAACATCACGGGTAAACTCCTTGATTTCTGCCTTCCAGTGCTTAATGATGATGTCGATAAACCGACGGGCATCAGCAGAGAAGATGGCGAGTACCATAGCCTTTAGTTCTCTCATGTGTCTTTTGTGCGCCATCCATTCACTTCGGTTATCCTCACGCTCTTTCTCCCGAGCCACCTTTTCGGCTTTCAGTTCCTTCTCTTTTGCATCGAACTTTTTCTGTAGGATTTTCTGATATTCATCCTTGGTGACCTTTTGCCCCTGCCTTGGGCCACTTGTCCATTCCAGGTAATTTCCATTACCATCTTTGGCAAGTTTCTCACGTTCCAGTTGCTGGCTAAGAAGAGTGTTAGCCGTTTTTTCTGTTTCGAGTTCTGTTTCGAGTTGGGTGTTGTTCCTCTTTACAGTATTGTAATTGTTCGTCAGGATCTGGGTCGCGGACTTCAATTCTTGGTTCTCCTTTTTCAAACGCTCATTCTCTTTATAGATATTGGATATCTTGGACTTGGCATCAAAATATAGATCCTTGCCGAGTTGAAGGATGGCCTTCTTATGAGCCGTATCAACACCATTGGGGCCAAATAGTGCATCCTCCAACTCTGACACAATCGCCTTGGCCTCCCTATTCCTATCCACTTTCCAGTTATCATGCTTTTGAAAAGTGCCGATAGGCTTGTTCAGAACCTCTACAAGTTCATTTACCTTCTCTTCAAGTATCTCCTTGAATGTATGTCCATCGGCGGTAGTCATCTCAGTGAGGCTGGGATACTTGATGGACTTCTCGTCAAAGACCATTGCACCCCATTTTCCAAGCTCGGTGTTGACGTTAGAAAGCTTGGCCGTTGCCGTTTCGATTTCCTTATCAAGAGTTGCTTTCTTATTTTGGGCATCCATGACTCGTGCTTTTGCCTCCTGTTCCATCTTCTCCTGTTCTTCTCTACGTTTCTTAGCCTCCTTTTCCTTTTCTTCCTCTTCCTTCTTCCTCCTTTCTGCGGCCAGACGTTCACGTTCCAACTGCTTCTTGCTTTTACGTCGGTGGTCTGCACGCTCTTCGGGAGTCATATCACGCAGTCGCTCGCCTCTGTCAAAGCCCCATTGCTTGGTAACCTCCTCATGAATCATGTCGTGCCACTTCTCATAAGACCGGCTGGTTTGTCCTGGAGTTTTACCGAAATAGCTAGCATAGCTGAGGCCAATAGTCGTTGATTTAGTCTTGACGTAGTTTGCCCTCTGATTCTCTGGCATCCGCTCATACGCTCTGGTAGTGATATGTATCTCGTCACCGTTCTCGTCGAGGACAGGATTCAGATCTGCATCGACGAGAGTATAGCCACCAGCCCTCCCACTTTTCTGCTTCTCTGCCACGGGAATGACAAGTGCATGGAAGTGTGGCGTTGTCTCATCGAGGTGACAAGCCAATCCCATCACGTTTTCCTCGCCGAACTTGTCGCAAAGGAACTTGTAGAAGCACAGAGCATAGATAGATATCATGGAATAGGTCTGCTGTGTATTAACAAGTTCTTCCACACCATATTTCTTCGCTATGGCCTCTATGTCATCTTTCTCAACGGTCAATAGCTGAGTCAAGCTATTGTCCGTTCCCTTATCAAAATAGGTGGGTTTCCCGAAGGCTATCTCCGTCATACGATCATGGTCACCATCAAGCACAATACTGACGTTTGTGTTCGGTTGGTTACCTTTGGCATTCTTCCACGGTTTGTGTCCTATCTCCTCTAACCTTTGATTATATCTTTTCTTTATGGTCATAGGATGTGTGCCAAGCGGAATGATGCTTGGCTTACCATAGAGTATGTGTCCTTTCTTGTCTATCCTGACATTGCCGTCTTTATCCCTCAACGGCTCACCTCTCTTGATTTCAAAGTTCAACTTCTTGCGGGTGAAGTCGTAGAAGTTCACAGGTTCCTGGTTCTTGCGGTCGTAGGATTCCTTCGTCCATCCGTTACGACCCCATTCATTTCCTCGAGCAGCATCGAAGCTGGGGGAGGCATCTATTTGTGGAGCTTGATATGTAGGCATAATAACGAGAAATACTAATGCGTCAAAATATTGAGTTGATATCCATCCCAATGAGGGAAGTCCAGAGGGGAGCGCTCGGCGGGTTCTTAGGGCTGGCCCTGAGCGGTGGGTCAAGGGAGAGGGTCACTCCCTGTCAAGGTTTCGAAAGGGCTGAGCGCCCTTCGCGGGTCTCGGGCTGCGTCCGGGCAGAGTTCTCAGAGGCAGGGCCTTTGAGCAGGGAATCCAAAGGGGCTGGCCCCGTGGCATATTGGGGTATTGTGGCAGAAATGACATCAAACCCCTAATATGCTCTGAGGTATTTTTATACCTCCTCTCCCGGCAGGTCACCTCTGTCCGTAGCGTTCTGGTTACTTCCAGCGAGTTGAGATGTCTGTCCTTGAACTGGCGGTTTCTTCAAATACCCTTTTCTAATGCTGTTAAGAATATGGCTGCGACAATCCGCTTCTCCTCTTTCGAGAATTCCCTGTTTCTCTTGCCAATCAAGGAAACCTGCTATTCGTCTCGTTAGAACAGTGTAGTCGATGGAGATGCCATCATTGGCAAGTTGACGTATAATCACATCATGCCAAGGCTTGTCATTAAGTAGTATCGTGCGAAGTTCCGACAAAGGCAATTTCTGTGACATCGATTGATTACTCTTGGCAGGTGTCCGCTGCGGCAATTCCTGTGACGGTTCTGGAGTCTTATACTGTGAAGCCTCATAAGACAGTTCTGGTGTCTGTTCTTGGGTCAAGTCCTGAGTTTCATTCTGAGTCGATTCATGGGTAAGATCTTGAGGCAACTCCTGAATAGGTTCCTGTGGCACCCGTTGAGTAACATCTTGAACCACTTCCTGAGTCTTGGAATAAGTAGCATTTTGTGAAGATGTAATACGATGATATTGTTGAGTGTATTCTTCATCTGTGTCATTGAGTACAAGGGAGTATAGAGCAGGTCTACCCTTGCCCTCTCCCTTAGTGTAAGTGATGAATCCCCGTTTCTTGAGACTTTCGCGTGCATCTTTAATACCCTGCTTGCTGATGCCTGTATAGGTCATTACCATTTGGGTGGGAATCCTGAATGGCATCGTCCATTGTTGACGTTCTGCCTCGAAAAGCAAATAGTGATACAAGGCCGTCTCACTCGGTGAGCAAGGCTCATACTGGTTGTTGAGCCAGAAGTGGTTCATATAGTTAACGATGTTCATACCTCTAACGTTATTTACGATGATTGTATTTAGCCAACTTACCCGACTTAATAAGCTCGTTGACCTCATGCTTGGAATAAAGGTTCTTCCGACCAATCTTCTGGCTCTTCAGCAAGCCGGAGTTTTCAATCCGCCATAGAGTTGGATACGAGATATGTAGCCGTCCGCATAACTCGTCACGATCGAAGAAGCCTTCTTCCTCCTGTATCTCCACATAATTGCCGATATGCTTCTCTTCGAGGCATCGACTAACAGTCTTGTAGATTACATCTTCAAGCTGTTCCCCACTTAAAACAATTATATTTTCCATATTTAAATGTATTAATTAGTTTCTAATATGGGGCATAACGAAATGCACCCGAACCGAGTATTTCTCAATTCGAGGACAAAGGTATATGTTTCGGAGATTATACAGGAATTCATTGAAATTCAATAAATTCCAATCAATTAATTGAAATTCATTGAATTATTTTAGGGCAGATTTCTTGGATTTTATCATCATTTCTTGAAACTTTTTCT
>JAEEGJ010032352.1_pt1 | contig 10049 bp, 8 predicted proteins | sample 8958761 | NCBI WGS metagenome assembly JAEEGJ01 (sample SAMN16246546, study PRJNA631951) | gut metagenome | biome: gut microbiome; feature: rumen; material: RS-attached | host: Bos | place: Iran: Karaj | collected 2018-10 | reverse complement strand
AGCCGCCACAGGCATATTGATAAAAGTTAATGCCCGGAGCCGTGCTCGGGTCCAGGTTCTCACGGTCCACCGCCTTGATGGGAGTGGCGGCAACCGCTGTCATTGCAGCAAGTGCCATGATGATAACAGTGATTTTTCTCATTTTTTTGTTGATATGATTTTAAGTTAATGTGTAGTAATCGTCTTTAGGACATCCAGCAGCAACCGCTCCATGACATTGTAGCCTGTAGCATTGGGGTGAACGCCGTCTTCGCTGTAAGCGGGGTTGATGGCACCGCTCTCGTTATAAACCATTGATCCGTAGTAGTCGATATAGGGGAGATGCAACCTCTCGGCCCATTCCTGGATGCGCGCGTTCAGTGACTGGATTTTCTCGGGGACATTGCGTACCGACCTGTTCCAGATGAAGTGGCTGCAGGGCAATACCGAGGAGAGAACCACATTGATGCCGTTGTGCAGGGCCAGTTCGGTCATGGACTGGATGTTGTCCATCGTGATGTCCTCATCATAGGGGCAGAAGTTCTCGGCTATGTCGTTGGTGCCGCAATTGATGACCACAGCACGCGGCGACAGGGCAATAACGTCCTGTCTGAAACGAGCCAGCATCTCGTAGGACTCCTGGCCGCTGATGCCACGCCCCACAAGGTGGTTGTCGGTGAAAAACTGCGGGTGGGTATCCATCCAGAACTCGGTGATGGAATTGCCCATGAGGACAATGCGCTGCGGGTCACGGGCGCCCTGCTGCAACTCGAGATTGGCTTGGTGATAGCGGGTCTTTCCGGCCCAGTCCTGAGCCATCATGTCATGCCCGCCGAGGATGTTCCATAACAACATAATGATCAATAGCGTACGCTTCATGCCGTCAAAAATAGTGATTTGTTTTGAGACCTCAAAGGTACAAAATATCCGTATATTACCAGCGAAAAACGCCAAAGAATGCAATACTCTGTCATGAAAACAGGCGCCGTAGCCGTTGCTTCCATTGTTGCAGTCGCGATGGCGGATTGGCGCGCTCGATGGTGGAGCGGTATTCGATATGCGCTTTATCGTCCATCGCTGCGATGGATTGGTTGATGAACTGCTGGGCACGATGATACTCAGTGTCGGGGAGGGGCTTGTTAGTTTCTTTTGGAGTTGTCATATCTATTCAATGTATTATAGGGTTTATATATAGGCTTGTCAGATAGTTTTCTACTTGGAAGGGGGTGGGGGGCTGATGCTGTCAGGATTCTTGCGGAATTGCGTCGGGCTCACTCCGAACTGCTGCTTGAAAGCCTTGGAGAAGTGGGACAGATTCTGGAATCCGCATTTGGCAGCTACCGTGGTCAGCGAGCTGTCGTCGCTAGCAATGATGTGACGGGCATAGTTCAGTCTCACCTGCAGGATATAGGCTACTGGGGTGAGGCCGGTAATTGACATGACGCGGGTGCGCAGCTGCTTGGGAGTCAAGGACATGGCGGCGGCAATGTGGTTCATGTCAATGTCTTCCAGCGCAAGCTGGGCATGAATGACCTCTACTAGACGGTTGATAAAGTCCTTGTCCTCCTTGCTGATCGAGGTTGTCTTGGACTCGCCCATGGTCTTGGTGATGCGCTCACGCAACTTGGCGCTCTGGTCAATGAGGTGCTTGGTAACCAGTTCAAGCTCGGTGGAATTAAAGGGCTTGACGAGCACGGTATCGGCACCAGCCTCAATACACGACAGTCGCTCCTGTTCACTGGTGTCGGAGGTCATCGCGATGATGGGGATATGGCTCAACGTGTTGTTGGCACGCACTCGCCTGATGAAGTCTTTTCCGCCCATGACAGGCATTCTCAGGGTCGTGATGATGAGCGCCGGTACCAGTTCCAGGGCATTGTTCAACGCTTCACGACCGTCATGGGCAAAGCGCAGCTCGTAGTTTTCCTTCAGGTGGTTGGCAATAAAGAATGCCACATCCTCGTTGTCATCGACGATGAATACCAAGGGACGTTGGCGTTTCCTTCGGGTACCCTTGATACGCTCCTCAGCAAAACTCAGGGAATTGGTTAACTCCGTTTGGGCTGGATCGTTACTGGCCTGAGCAGGTAGGTTGATGGTAAAACAGGTGCCACGACCCTCCTCGCTGTCAACAGTGATCGTGCCATTCAAGGCCAGTACAAGCTGGTTGACGAGCGAGAGGTCAACACCCACCTCTGGGCTGTTGTCGTCATAAATGAGCGACTGTGACAGCGGTTCAAAGATGTGTTCCTTTTCTTTGGCAGGGATACCATTGCCGGTATCGCTCACACTGAACTGGACTCTGCCGTTTTCGGGGAATGTCAGTGCCACCTTGACACTGCCGTTGCGGGGCGTAAATTTGAAGGCATTGGCAATCAGCCCATGGACGATCTTGCGTACGTATTCGGGTGCAAAAGTCACAGGCATCGTGTTTACCGTCGATGAAAATGACAGGTTGATGAACTTCTGGTTGGCGGCAGTGGTGAAGTTATCTACCAGCAGCCGCATAAACATCACGATATCACCTTGTTTCATGATGGGCTTAGCACCTCCCCTGACTTTCTCAATGTCAAGCAGTTGGTTGACGAGTCCCAGCATGTTCTTTCCATGACGGACAATCATTTCGCCCAGCTGTTTGTTGTTCTCGGCATTGCTTTTGCCGCATTCCAGCAACTCTTGGCCCGCCCCAAGGACAACGGTCAACGGGGTCTGCAGCTCATGGGTGATGTTGGTGAAGAAGTGCGACCTCATGGCCTGGGTCTGGCGCTGCATGTGCAGGGTCTTCTGACCTCTGCGCCAGGAAATAAAGAGTCCGCCAATCATGGCCGTTAGCATCAAGACAAGAGATAGGCCGCCCCATTGTATCAGTTTAGTAAAGAGCTTGCTCTTCTTGTTTACCTCGTTCTGCTCATTGTTGATGATTGTCGTTTCCATCACCTGCATCCGCATGGAAGACATCTCGCGTTGCATCGAGTCGGTGAGCGCGGTATAGCGTTCCAGATGGATTAAAGCCACATTAGGGTTGCTTTTGCGTAGAGTTTCCCACAGGCCACGTTCTGCAGTGCGTTCCACCTTGGGCGAGCCGCACAGGACACTCTGGTTCAATGCCTTGTCATACCATGTGGCAGCAGCGTCAATATTGCCTAGCTTCTGCTCGATAGAGCCTAACTGATTGTATCCGACGGCTAGGGAATAGGCATTACCGTCTTTCTCCAGTTCGGGTAGCGCTTGCATGATGGTGGCGCGCGCCTCATCGAGGCGGGACTGATACTCCAGTATGGCACCTTTTTGTACCAGCCTGACTGCCGCTTTCTTCATGCGCCCGTCATTGAGGTCTATTTTGTAGGCTTCCTCAATGGCCTTCATGGCATTTTCGGGGTCATCGTTGAGCAGGTATAGTTCACTGGCAACTCCCAGCCTGGTGGCGAGACGATCCTTGCGGCCCAATTCGCGCTCCATAGCAACGGCTTTCTCGATAAATTGGATGCCCGGTTTCGGCTGCCCCACAGCCAGATAGATGGCTCCCAGCGAATTGAGGTCACTGCTGATGAGGCGCTTGTTGTTGAGTTCTTTGTCCACCTGATAGGCCTTCAACAGGGTCTTCAACGCTTCATCATAATCTCCGTTACGGTATTGGGCATTGCTGAGTACGCCCAGCACATCGCTGAGGAATTTGTCGGCTTCGCGTTCCTGGGTCAGTTCCTGGGCGCGTTTCCCTTCCTGCAGTGCTTCTTCAAACAGTTCCATGTCATAGAAGCGTTCTGCCATCAGGTAGTGCATCAAGGCGTCAATCATCCCGGGATCGGTCGTCGGGGAACAAGAGTAGAGGGTATCGGTAACTTCTTGGTCATACAGTTGGCGTGACAAGCTGTTGACCATCTCGACTTTCTTGCCCTTGTCGGCATTGACATAGATATTGTAAAGCGAGTCGGCTTTTTCACCCATCACCACAAGATGACAGGTGAACAAGGAAACGACTGCAACCAGCCTATACAGGAAAGAGCGTTTCAATAATCGGATGGAGATGTTACCTTTCATTATTTTCCGCAAATATAGTGTTTTTTTTGCAATCTGAGCTTTTCTTCATTCATTTTCTCTCAGGAAATTGTATGATGCCTGCCACGCTTGACCTGTAGCTTGCTGTTGGCATAGAATTTGCGTAAATGGGATTTATTGAGTAATTTTGTCATGGAAAAACAAGACATCAACTTTTATGGCAGGTAATAATCAACAAGGGACGGGCACCGGAGCGGCGACCCGCGAAAAAATACGCATCGAGGAGCCGAGGCAATACAAGGTGATATTCCACAACGATGATTTCACCACGATGGAATTTGTTACCCACGTGTTGCAGGTCGTATTCAGCAAACCTACCGACGAGGCAGTGATGCTCATGATGAAGGTGCACCGCGAGGGTCAGGCCATCGTGGGTGTGTACTCCTATGATGTGGCGATGACCAAGGCCAATCAGGCCAGGGCCATGGCACGTAAAGAGGGCTTCCCGTTGCAGATTACCTGTGAACCCGAATAAAGAAGCAATCACAAGTAAAAGAAATACACGATAATATACTATGCCTGAAGAAATACAAGTATCACAAGCATTACAGCGAATGTTGACCGATGCTTCGGTCCTTGCCAGCGTGAACAAGAACAAGCTGGTTACCCCTGAGCACATCCTGCTGACGGCTCTCAACGACGGCAAGGTGAGGGCTGCCCTTACGTTCGTGACAACCGATCTCTTAATTAATAATGTCATAGAGAAGTTGCGGGAACGTATCGCTGGCATGGAGAGTTACCCTGAAGATGAGCCCGAGCCAGTCATCACTTATTCCTATCAGTATGAGCAATTGATGGCTGCCGTGGTAGTGCTTTGTCACAATGCTGAAGTCGGGATGGTCGATGTCTATCACCTGATTCATGAGATGATGGACTTGAAGGATTCTTATGCTGCAAATTGCCTGCACCTGCTCGTCAGCGATGAAGACAAGGGTGATTTCTTTGAGGCGTTGGGCGAGAATTATCCTGACACGCCGAATGAGAATTACGAAATGAAAACCGATGAAGTGGAAGAAGTGCAGCCAGTTGGCAACGATGCTGTACCGAGCAGCTGGCGTGACTATGTGCTCTGCATCAATGACCATCTGGCAGACCACAACCCCCTCATCGGGCGTGAAACGGAATTGGACCGCACTATTCAGGTTTTGTGCCGCAAGGATAAGAACAACCCACTGCACATCGGTGAACCGGGAGTGGGCAAGACCAGCATCGTCTATGGATTGGCACAACGCATCGAGGACGGTAACGTTCCCGAGACCTTGCGTGATGTTAAGATTTACCAACTGGACCTGGGTTCTCTGATTGCCGGCACACAATTCCGTGGAGACTTTGAGAAACGGCTCAAGACGGTGATGAAAGGCATTGCAGCCGAGAAAGGAGCCATCCTGTACATCGACGAGATTCACAATATCGTAGGGGCCGGGCAGACGGGCGAAGGCTCGATGGATGCCAGCAACCTGCTGAAACCCTATCTGGAGGGTGGGCGAGTGCGCTTCATCGGGGCGACCACCTATGAGGAATATAACCGCTACATCATGCGCAACCGCGGCTTGATGCGCCGTTTCCAGCAGGTGCCCATCGAGGAGCCTGGCATCGACGAGGCGTTGAAGATTGTGAAGATGCTCAAGGAGGGCTATGAGAAGTTTCATGGAGTAACCTATGACGATGATGCGTTGGAACTTGCAGTTACGGGCAGCGCTCGCCATATTACCGACCGATACTTGCCCGACAAGGCCATTGACTTGATCGATGAGGCAGGGGCTTGGTTGCAGATGAACCGCAAGGAAGGGGATGACCGTCACGTGGATAAAGCGCTCATCGCCAGTGTGCTTGCGCGTATCGCCAAGGTGGATTCCCTCACCATGGACGAGGATGATAACGGTCGCCTCGAGACGTTGGAGCAACGCATCAAGGACAAGATTTACGGTCAAGACGAGGCCGTCAAGCAGGTCGTTGATGCCGTGCAGATGTCCAAGGCTGGACTCGTCGATGAGAATAAACCCTTGGCGTCGTTGCTGTTTGTTGGCCCCACGGGCGTAGGAAAAACCGAGGTGGCGCGTGTCTTGGCCAAGGAAATGGGTGTGGAACTGGTGCGCTTCGACATGAGTGAGTATGTCGAGAAGCATACGGTTGCCAAACTTATCGGCTCTCCCGCAGGTTATGTAGGATATGATGACGGTGGCCTGCTGACCGATGCCGTGCGCAAGCATCCCGACTGTGTGCTCCTGCTTGACGAAATCGAGAAGGCCCACGACGACGTGTTCAATTTGCTCTTGCAGGTGATGGACTACGGAACCTTGAGCGACAATAAGGGACGAAAAGCGGTATTCCGCAATGTCGTGCTCATCATGACCAGCAATGCCGGAGCACAGTTCGCTAAACAGGCTTCGGTGGGCTTTGCTTCGACGGTTACCGCCGGACAAGCTATGCTCAAACAGGTGAAAAAGACGTTCAAGCCCGAATTTATCAACCGTTTGTCCTCCATCGTCGTGTTCAACGATATGGACCGCAAGATGGCAGGCATGATTCTGGACAAGAAACTGCGTGAATTGCAGGAAATGCTCGATGCCAAGAAGGTGACCCTCAAACTTGGAAACCAGGCTCGTGAACAATTGTTGAATGAAGGCTACAGCCAGGAGTATGGAGCACGCGAGATGGACCGTGTGATCCACAACCGTCTCAAGACCAGACTTGTGCGAGAAATCTTATTCGGATCCCTTAAGCAGGGCGGCGAGTATGCTATCGACGAGTTGAAACTGGAAGAATGAAACTAACACAATGCTCGCTAATTAGTGATTCAAAATGTTGCAAGCCTCTTGCGAGCAACAATAGAAGACTTAGCGGCTTGGCGACTTTGCATGAGTCCCGTGTGTACCCGAACAAAACGAAAAAACGAAAAAAGGTATAGAATAAGTATATGGTTTTTGAATTGAGTGACGATCTTGTGTTTCCGGATCCCAGGCTGGGTGAGGAGAGCGGACTGTTGGCAATCGGTGGAGACCTGAGTGAGGAACGACTGATGCTCGCCTACAGCTACGGCATCTTTCCCTGGTTCTCCTTTAGGGATTGGCCTTGTCCTGCATGGTATTGCCCCATGCAGCGTTTTGTCATCTTTCCTGACGAGATTCACATCTCTCACTCGATGCGCACGTTGATGAACAAGAAACTCTACCACGTGACGTTTGATGATGACTTTGAGGGAGTTATCAAGGGGTGTAGCGAGGTGGACGGCCGTTATGATCATGAGGGCGCCTGGTTGGGTGAAGACATGATGGAAGCCTATACCAATATGTATCTCAGGGGAATGGCCCATAGTATTGAGGTCTGGGACAAGGACCACAATCTGGTGGGGGGACTCTATGGCATGGCAATGGACAGCTGTTTCATTGGTGAAAGCATGTTTTCGCGTGAGCCCAACACCTCTAAACTGGCTCTGATTCACCTGGCAAGGGTGATGCAACGTGTCGGCGGAAAACTCATTGACTGCCAGTTGGAGACAGCTCACCTCAAGTCGATGGGCGGGCGTTTCATCCCCTATGAAGAGTATCTTTCTATCCTTAATCCAGAAGCTCTAGAATACCTTAAGGATGTCCCGTCGCTCACTGAAATTGATAGCTTAGAGAACAACCTCGACGAGAACGTATAAAGAATCAAGCAAAACAGGTGAGTCTGTTTGTGGCTGGCTTCGCAGCTACCTTGGTTAATATAAATGAATCTGCTATAAAGTATGGGTCTACAAGGCGAGTAGCAGGCCAGAGGCCTGCGCAAGGCCAACGGCCTTGACTTGCGCTAACCCCATGGCGCACAGGCCGAAGGTCTGTGTGGCATGGGGACATAGACACGTAACGGCATGGGCCCTGAATGGGGCCACTAACATCAGTCATTGCACCATTTGGCACAATGCCTGATTTATTGTAACTTTGTCTTCGTAAAATTTATAGATCATGAGTGCAGTAACAGCCATTTATCATATCGTCATTAACACCTATAGGCGTGAGATGACCTTGCCGCTCACATCGTGCGACCAGTTGTACCGGTACATTGCGCGTGTTGTGCAGAATTCACAGTCAACATTGTATGCCATCAATGGCATTGAGAATCACATCCACCTATTGGTCAATCTCCATCCCTCAGTGCGTTTATCTGATCTTGTGCGTGATATCAAGTTGTCAACAAGTCAGTGGATAAAACAGAACCGGGACTCTTTTCCGCAATTTGCAGGTTGGGGAAAGGAGTACGGAGCGTTCACCTACGCATTGCGTGACAAAGAGATAGTGGCTAATTACATTAATAACCAGCGCATTCATCATCAACGAGAGAGCTTTGAAAGTGAATACCGCAAACACCTTCAGAATGCCGGTATTGAATGGAATGACTATCGCCTGACCTAAGTGGCCCCATTCTGGGCCCGTTCCATTTCGGGTCTGCATCCCCAGGCCACACGAGGTCTTCGACCTGTGCGCCCTGGGGTTAATTCAAGTCAAGGCCGCTGGCCTTGCTGTAGTCTGCGACCACTAAATTACCTACATTTATTAAACCTCTTAAGTTTATTTAAAATTGCAATATTATTAGCACTGCAATCTATTGTTGTAAAATGGGTTGCAGTGCTTTTATTTAAGTGATTGTTTAAAGAATGGACGAATATTGGTATTTTGCTGTGAAAAACCGCCTCTAGAACGCACTTTTAGCTCGATAATTAAAATTTATTCTATTTTAATAAATAATTGGAAAACAGCTTATTATCATGTTTACATTCAATTGACACTTTAATTATTTATTGTCGCTTGATTTTGTGCCGTTTTCCTCGTTTTTCCTGAAGAGTCCCAGCAGCCAGTTGGAGAGTATGACGAGTAGGGGAGAGATGACAGCACAGAGCAGCATAGCCTGCGCTGTGTCATAGGTATAGGTCGAATTGATCGTATCCGGGCTCATGCTAAAGCTGGCGGCGGCAGGTACTGCAACGGTCGATAGAATTAACGAGCTGCCGTAAACTCCTGTGGCGCGTCCGTTGAAATGTGAGGCATCGGGGCGCTTCTTGGAGAGCAGGTAGATGCCCAAAATGGCAAGTACTACGGCGAGAATGATGACGACCATCCAGGACTCTTTCGCCATGGTGGTGATGCTACCAGCCAGCACCGCGATCGCCGATAGGCGAGGGACGGAATATAATTCGCCTTTCTCTTGTAGATGGGAGTTGAAACGGCTGTTGCTGAAGTGGTTGAGTTGCAGCAGGGCGGTGTCCTTGAGTAGCATGCCTATTAAGGTGAGCAACGCTGCGACGCAAAAGGCGAGGTGAGCAATAAGTGTTGTGTCCATTGTCGTGATGATGAGTTGTTGTCTGTGTTGATGTGGCAAATATAGTCATAATATCCTGAATACCGACCCGGATGGGGCGTTTATTTGCTGTTTTAGAACCTTACCGATTGACGCTCGATGCCCCAGTTAGCGCCCCCTATATATTATATATAATGTGTAAAAGGTCTTTTTCTGCTACTCTCATCCTGTTTTGCGGCATTTTATAGGTTGCAGCTTGCTTTTTATCCTTCATTGGGCGTCCGGCGGAAAACTACCCAAATTGGGTATATTATTCGGCTAAATGATGTTAAATAATGTTAAGATTAAATAAAGTTCACGATTTATGAGGGTGTTGATTATCAGGCAGTTAGCTCATTTGGACCATAAAAACCACCCTTGCTTTGAGGTGCTAGGGGTACATTATATATAAATAAAATCGGTTAAATGTTTGGCTGTTACAAAAATTGTTTGTAATTTTGCATCGCTTTTTTGCGCCGAAAGAGTCAAAAATCGCGCTAAACGCTTGAAAACGTGGGCGATTAAGTGGTCTCCAGGACAGGGAAGCAAACTGAAAAATTTTTGTCAAATTAATTAAAAACTAACAAAAGTAAGATGCCTACTATTCAGCAATTAGTAAGAAAAGGCCGCACTGCGCTGGAATCTGCCAGCAAATCCCCCGCTCTGGATTCTTGTCCTCAGCGTCGTGGTGTGTGTGTTCG
>JAEEGJ010032351.1_pt1 | contig 10049 bp, 5 predicted proteins | sample 8958761 | NCBI WGS metagenome assembly JAEEGJ01 (sample SAMN16246546, study PRJNA631951) | gut metagenome | biome: gut microbiome; feature: rumen; material: RS-attached | host: Bos | place: Iran: Karaj | collected 2018-10 | reverse complement strand
CGGCCGGGGCGAGGTCGATTTCCTTCCACAGCTGCTCCTCGCCGGCTTCGGGATTTCCCCAGAGAAGGTTGCTCCGGATCGTGCCGCGGAACAGAACCGCCTTCTGCGGTACGATGCCGATGCGTCCCCGGATCTCTTCCTCCTGCATCTCCTTTATATCTCTCCCCTCGAGGCGCACTGCGCCCTCACTCGCACGGTAGAAGCCGGGGATCAGATTCACCAGACTGCTCTTGCCGGAGCCGGTGCCGCCGATGATCCCGATCGTCTCTCCCTTGCGCACCCGGAAGTCGATATCCTTCAGCGTGGCATCCCCCGCTCCGTCATAGGTGAGGGATACATGATCGAAGGCGAGGAAAGGTACCTCTTCCCCGTCCTCCCCGCGGGCGATGCTCTCCGCTCCGGATTTTTCCGCGCCGGCTTCCACTCCCGGGCCCGCCGGAAGCTCCAGCACATCCGCCACACGCCCCGCGCAGGCCACCGCCTTGGACATCGTCACGATCAGATTTGCCAGCTTGATCAGCTCCACGAGGATCTGATTCATATAGTTCAGCAGCGCGACCACCTGGCCCTGCGTCAGGTCACCGATATTCACCTTCACCGCGCCGGTGTAGATCAGATAGATGATCGCCGCGTTGACGATCACATAGGTCACGGGATTTGTCACCGCGCTGATCCGTGCGACATGGGTCTGCGCCGCGGTCAGCTCCTCATTCTGCGCGTGGAACTTCTCCTCCTCGCGCTCCTCCATGTGGAACGCGCGGATCACGCGGACACCGGTCAGATTCTCCCGCGTCGTCCCGAGCACGCGGTCCAAAAGCGACTGGACCTTGCGGTATTTCGGCATCGTGATCGCCATGATCCCGTAGACCACCAGGGCCAGCAGCGGGATCGCGACGACAAAGATCAGCGCGCTTTTGACATCGATCGTAAACGCCATGATCATCGCGCCGAAGACGATGATGGGCGAGCGCAGGAACAGGCGCAGGGTCATGTTGATCCCGGACTGCACCTGATTGATGTCACTCGTCATGCGGGTGATCAGCGTGGAGGTTCCCGCGCGGTCCACCCCTGTAAAATCCAGTTCCATGATGTGATCAAACACGGCCTGACGCAGAGAGGCCGCCGTTCCGACCGCCGCCCTCGCCGCAAAATACTGTGCCGTGATGCTCACGGTAAGGCCCACGCAGGCCAACAGAAGCAGGATCAGTCCCATCTTCAGGATGTAGGGCATATCCCCGTTCGGGATGCCGACATCGATGATCCGGGCCATGACGAGCGGCACAAAAAGCTCGAAGATCGCCTCAAGCAGCTTAAAGCCCGGTGCCAGAACCGCTTCCTTCCTGTATTCCTTCAGATACTCCAATAGTTTTTTCAAAATCCTTCTCCCTTATGCAAAAGGTGGATACGCACCTGCTCGCAGCGCTACGATCTGCGGTAGCAGACGCTCATCGCATACCCGCCCGGAACCTCCGGTTCCTCCCAGCACACGTCCTCCGGAAGATGCCCGTACAGTCCGATCTTGCGAAAGTCCAGCCCAATGACCGGAAGCAGTCCGCAGCCCAGTGCTTTCCCGTAGGCTTCGCGTCTGGTCCAGAACCGGAAAAAGGCTTCCCGCCTCTGCTCTTCCGCCATCTCCCGCAGCGCTTCCGCATCTCCTTCCGAGAAAAAGCGCCGCGCCAGAGCTTCCATGTCCAGCGCACGGTATTCCTGCAGGTCCAGTCCGCATTCCACATCGGCAAAGACGATCCCGACCAGATCTCCCGAATGGCTCAGATTAAAGAAGGGAAGCGCAGGATCCGTAAAATACGGCTTGCCATGCTCCCCGATCCGGCACGAAAGGTGCGGCACATCCGCTGCCCCGGCCCCTTGCGCCTGCACATTCCCGGGGATCCGCTCCAAAAGCTCTTCGGGGGACAAAAACCGTACCTCCCCGTAGAGTTCCTCCCGCGGAAGGAAGGACAGCTGTAAAAGCAGCCCGGCGCCCAGCTGCGCAAGCTTCGCATGCTCCGGACGCATCTGCCCCGCCTTCTTCCTGCGTTCGTCACCGATCCGATCCCATAAAGAGAGCCCTCCTTGCAAAGAGGGCTCTCTATTCAGGTAATTCTGCAATTGCCGCAGCGACAAAAGATAAATGCCTCTACTGCGCATTGTCATCCTTCTCCACCTCGGTACACTGCAGGTGAAGCTCACGGAGCTGTGCCTCCGTTACCTCCGAAGGCGCGCTCATCATGACATCCTGCGCATTCTTGTTCATCGGGAAGGTGATGACCTCGCGAATCGACTCCTCTCCCGTGAGGAGCATGATCATACGGTCCACGCCCGGAGCTGCGCCCGCGTGGGTCGGAGCACCGTAGGTGAACGCATTGTACATCGCGGGGAACTTGGCCTTCACATCCGCCTCGCCGAGACGCACCAGTTCAAAGGCCTTGACCATGATCTCGGGATCGTGATTACGCACGGCGCCGGAAGCGGATTCATATCCGTTGATCACGAGGTCGTACTGGAAGGCCGTGATCGACAGAGGATCCACCTCGCCGCGGGCCGCCTTCTCGAGGATCTCGAGGCCGCCGTTCGGCATCGAGAACGGATTGTGGCAAAATTCCAACTCTCCGGACTCCTCGCCGATCTCATACATCGGGAAGTCCACGATCCAGCAGAACTGGTACTGTTCCTTATCCATGTGGTTCGGGCACATCGCTCCGAGCTTCGTGCGAAGTACGCCCGCCGTCTTCTGTGCGACGCCCTTCTTGCCGGCCGCCAGTCCGACAAAGCAGCCGGGCTTCAGATCCAGCGCAGCGATCACCTGCTCCTTGATCGGCTGGACGAACTTGGAGATCCCTCCGACGAGCTCCCCGTTATCATCCATGCGGAACCAGTAGGACTTCTGAGCCGTCTGCACCTCCACATCCGCGACCAGCTTGTCGATCTGCTTGCGCGTCGCTTCAAAATCCGTAACCTTCACGGCCTTCACGATTCCCTCCGTGAAAGGCTCAAAGCCGCAGCCCTTAAGCAGCTCCGTCACATCCTGCAGCTCGAGATCGATGCGCAGATCCGGCTTGTCCGTTCCGTAGCGCTCCATCGCATCATTGTAGGCGATGCGGCGGAAGGGAGCGGGGGTCACACGATCATAGATGCCATATTCCCGGAAGATGGGAACCAGCACGCGCTCAAGCACGCCCAGCACATCCTCCTGCGTGGCGAAGGCCATCTCCATATCCAGCTGGTAGAATTCTCCGGGCGTACGGTCGCCTCTCGCGTCCTCATCGCGGAAACAAGGTGCGATCTGGAAATACCGGTCAAATCCTGCCGTCATCAAAAGCTGCTTGAACTGCTGCGGTGCCTGAGGCAGCGCGTAGAACTTGCCCGGATGCTTCCGCGCGGGCACCAGATAGTCTCTCGCACCCTCCGGAGAGGAGGCGGTCAGGATCGGGGTATTGATCTCGAGGAAGCCCTCCTCGGTCATGGCGCGGCGCAGAGCCGCCACCACCTGCGAGCGCAGCACGATATTTTTCTTTACCTCCGGATTGCGCAGATCCAGGTAGCGGTACTTCAGACGCGTCGCCTCATCCGCTTCCTTGCTGCGATTGATCTCAAAGGGAAGTTCCGCGTTGCGGTTGCGTCCCAGCACGACCACACTGTCGGGTACCACCTCGATATCGCCGGTGGCGATCTTCGGGTTCTTGTTGCTCCGCTCACGCACGGTGCCGGTAATGGTGATCGTGGACTCCTTGGTGATCTCCTTGAAGCTCTTCACCATCTCCTCGGTCTCCGCCACGAGCTGGGTCGTACCGTAAAAATCGCGCAGGATCAGGAAGGACAGATTTCCTCCGACCTCACGGCTGTTCTCCAGCCAGCCGGACAGCGTCACGTGCTTTCCCGCATCGGACAGCCGCAGCTCCCCGCAATTGTGTGTTCTTGATTGTGTCAATGCTTCCATGTCTTCCTCCTGTCCCTATTTCAGGGCCTCCTTGTAAAATTCGCGGAAATCCTCATAACCTTCCTTCTGGAGGCCTTCCTTCTGGAACTTCCGGTTCTTGTTCATGCGCACCACCAGCACCTGGCGTCCCGCCTCGCGCTCCTTTTGCGCTTCACCGATGATCTCGCACAGGCGCTCGCCGCCGATCCCTTTCTCGATCAGGAAGGCCACACGGTCCTTCTGACCCGGAACGGTAAAGCCGCTCTCCGTAAGGAGCAGCACAATGCGCTCAAAGCCGATGGAAAAACCGCAGGCCGGCGTATCCTGGCCGGTGAATTTCCCGACCATCCGGTCATATCTTCCGCCGCCGCCACAGCTGCCGCCGAATTCGGGCATGGCGATCTCAAAGATCGTACCGGTGTAATAGCTCATGCCGCGCACCAGCGTCGCGTCAAAGACCATATCAAACTGCGCCGTCTTCGTCGTCTCCACGGAATCGATGATCTCGCGCAGTCCGCGGCTGACCTCACCGTCCAGCGCATCTCCCAGCGTATCCGCCAGATAGGTCAGCTTGTCGGAGGCCTGCTCCATGCCGGCGAAGAGTCCCAGATACTTCTCCACCCCTGCGGCGTCAAAGCCGTTTTCCAGAAGCTCCGCCTTCACACCCTCCGCTCCGATCTTGTCCATCTTGTCCAGCGTGATGAACACGCTGTCATAACTCTCCTCGGGGAATCCGCAATACCCGGCCATCGCCTTGAGGATCTGACGGTCGTTGATCCGGATCTGGAAATCCTTGAAGCCAAGCCGTCCGAGCGTCGTCGTGGTCGCCAGGATCAGTTCGATCTCCGCCAGATTGGAGGGTTCGCCGAGGATGTCGATATCGCACTGCATGAACTGGCGATAGCGCCCTCTCTGCGGGCGGTCCGCTCTCCACACATTGCCCATCTGCAGCGCCTTGAAGGGACTCGGCAGGGAAGCGGCATTGTTCGAATAGTAACGCACCAGCGGAACCGTCAGATCATAGCGGAGTCCTCCGTCCACGACTTCCTCCTCGGTGGTCGCATCCGCCACATTCAGCTTCTCGCCGCGCTTTAAGATCTTGAAGATCAGCTTTTCATTGTCTCCGCCCTGCTTGCTGGTCAGGTTTCCGATGGACTCCACACAGGGCGTCTCGATCTGGGTAAAACCAAAGCCCGCGTAAGTCTCCCGGATCACCTGCTGCACATATTCACGGATGCGCATTTCCTCCGGCAGGATATCCTTCATGCCGGTGGTCGGTTTCTTGTTCAGTGCCATAAGTCTTCTCCTTGTTCTTTATTCCTCCCCACGGAAAGCATCAGTACAGATGCACCACATCCATGGAAATAATGCGTTCCTCGCGGAAGTAGAAGGTATACCCGTTGGAGGCATTCTCCGGATCCTCCGCATAGAGATAGAGCCCGTTTTCATCGCTCTCACTGCGATAAGAGGCACCCTCCGCATCCAGAAGCGCCGTCACTTCCCCGAGCGAGGTGCCGAAGGTAATGCCCTTTGCCAGCGAGGCCTGCATTTCCTCTCCGTAATAATAATCATAAAGGTACAGGTTTTCAACCATGCAATTTTCCAAAAGCTGCCGGTTTTTGTCCTCATTGTATACCACGAGGTCAAATACGCTATCGTCGCGCTGAATGGAAACCATGGCATAATCGTTGCCGGCCACACGTCCGCCCCGGCTCTCGGTCAGCTCCCAGCCGTTGTCCAGAAAGGCCTTTAGCGGGCAGTTCAGCCGGTACAGATCCCCGCCGAATTCCACCGTGTAATCGAACAGGCTGCTCCCCTGCTTCTTCGGCGCCCGGTAGGATCTTACGTAGTCCGGCGTATCTCCGTCCACGGTCAGCTTGCCCTCGTCGTACCCTTCCGGCGCCAGCGGGATGCAGACATAATCCACCCCGTCCAGGACCCCGTCCGAAAACGTAAGATGCAGATAGGTATGATCGTCCAGATCATAGTGAAGCTCCATATCCCGGGTGTCGCCTGCCCCGCCAAGGATCTGCGTCGGCTCCCCGTAGGCTGCCACCGCTGCTTCCGCGGTAGACTCTCCCGGCCGAATCTGTGCGGGCAAAAGCAGCGAAAGCTTCCCGTCCGGATCCTCGGAGCACTGATAGCGAAATCCCTCCACGATCGTGTCCCGGATGGGAACTTCACTTCCCGCCTTATTGTAGAGGGCGACGCTCAGGGTCTGCCCGTCCGCATTGGCAAAGTCGATATACTCATAATAATGGGCCCCGAGCGCGTCCGCTTCCCCGACCTGCTTCCAGCCCATCTCCTCCAGATCCCCGTACATCATGGGGAACCGGTAGATCTCACCGCAGATCGATGCGCGGAACAGAAAGACATAAGAACCCAGCTCGAGCGGCCGATCCTCCTCTTCCGTATCCACCTGTCCGGCCAAGTCCGCTCCCTGCACATCCGGTCCCGGCGTCTGTGCAACAGAAGGCGCATCATCCGCAGATGGTGCGCTTCCTCCGTTTCCCGCGCCGCAGCCGGCAAGCAGTCCCGCAAGCAGGAGCAGCGCCGGTATAAGCATTCTCTTTCTCATAAACAAACCTTCCGTGTCAATGTGCTATCTCCCCTGAACATTCCTATTTTAATCCATTGCACCGGGGATAGCAAACAAAATCATTTGTCTGATCATTATAGACAATTCCTCCGAAGTAGACGAATAATTTTATAAATATTTTCTTGTTTATGATATATGCAAACCTTATAATCATTAATGTCTAAACAAGATGATCCGAGTCCTTTTTTATCTGATGGTTTTCAAATCAAAATCGGAAGGGAGAAACCCCACATGAAAAAAATGTCAATTCGTGCCAAGCTCCTGCTGATGGTAGTACCGCTCGTTATCATCGGCATCATCTCCGCTGTTGCTTACAGCTACCTTGTAAGCGATGTTCGTGGAAAGTCCGAGGGTATTCTGTACGATCAGCTCTACTCCGTCAGCTCTTCTCTCATCACCGCAGACCGTGATTTCTATCAGGCTGCCTATGCCTCCATGCAGGTCTGCATGGCCGGTGAGTATGTGACCGAGGATGAGATGAAGGGATATTTGGAAGATTACTCGGAAAATGCGCAGCAGACCATCGACCATATCCGGGAGCTTCAGCCGATCATTCAGCAGTATCCGGAGCTCGGAACCTATTCCATGAACGGAATGACGATCAATGCCTGCCTGAGCGACTTCGAGACCCATTATCAGACCTGGTTCAATGCCTATAAACCGGGCGTTGATGAAGGACAGGCGTTCGCTGCGCAGGTGGAAGCTTTCGGTGTGGCCCGCGACGATATCAACAATATGCAGGATATCCTCGTGGAATACGCAGACATGCAGTCCGCATCGCTCAAGAACAGTATCAATATCCAGATGATGGTCATGTTCATCATCATCCTTCTGATCTATGTCTGCATCGTAAGCTTCGTCATCTACATGATCCGGTATATCCGCAGCAACATCCAGAAGGTTACCGAATCCATCGTGTCGATCGCAGGCAAGGATCTGACGGAAAATGTGGTGGCCAGCGACAATGCCGACGAGATCGGACAGCTCAGCCGCGCTGCTGCAGATCTCAGCGAGCAGCAGAAGAACCTGGTTTCCACTCTGCAGAACGCTTCCGACAGTCTGCGCAACTCCAGCGACGTGATGTCGGATAATACCCGCACCACCGTGGACTCCATGGTGAGCATCGATTCCGCTGCCGGTGAGCTTGCTCACACCGCAATGCAGACCGCTACCGATATCGAGAGCATGTCCAAGGAAATGATGGACATCGGCAATTTGATGGATCAGAGTGTCGAAAGCACCAAGATGCTCTCCGAGGAATGCAACGGCATGCGTGAGGTTACCGATCACGGTATGCAGACCGTCGATGGCCTGACCAAGATCACCGAGCAGAACGTCAAGGCCTTCAACGGCATCTTCGATGCGATCAACGGCATCGACGAGCGCACCAAGGCCATCAGCACCGCAAGTGAGCTGATCACCTCCATCGCAAGCCAGACCAATCTCCTGTCCCTGAATGCTTCCATCGAGGCAGCCAGAGCCGGAGAAGCCGGCAGAGGCTTCGCAGTCGTCGCAGGCGAGATCGGACAGCTGGCCGATCAGAGTGCACAGTCCGCAGACAGCATCAACAAGATGCTCGAAGAGCTCGAGAACAGCGCGAAGTTCGCAACCGATCAGAGCACGCTTGTCCGCCAGTATGTCGACCAGCAGAAGCAGGCCGTACATGATACCAGAGAGCAGTTCGAAGCCATCGTGGCGAGCATCGGCAAGGTCGGCAAAGGAGTCCAGACCCTCGACGAAGCCAATGCACAGCTCGAGCGTGGCGTCGCTTCCATCCGCGATCTGCTTGATTCCCTCTCTGCTGCTTCCGAGGAGAATGCAGCTACCGCTCAGGAGCTTTCCGCTACAACCCAGTCCGTCAACGGAGGCGTTCAGGAGCTCAAGGATGCCGTCGACAGTGTCGGCAATTCCGCAGAGGATCTGGTTGCCATCGTGGACGATTTCAAGATCTGATCCGGGTTCGGAGTTTTTCGGATATAAGGACATGAAAAGAGGACACCTCGGTGTCCTCTTTTTTTCATGCCTGCTGCGGGTGTTTGGGCCTTTTGTCCTACCGAAACAGCTCCCGTTTTCGATCGATCATCTCTTCCGTCTGTTCCAGATAGAGCTTTACATCCTTTACATTCTCGCTTCTTCGGATCTCATAGGTCGTCTCTTTGTCCGCGCCCTTCCGCGCATCCACACGCTTGGTGATGGTTCCGGCGCCGAGCGCAATCACGCTCTGGATCTCCTCCATCATCAGCACATTGTACAGGCCGTATTTTCCGGGCGCTGCGTAACCGACATTCTCAAAATTGCCGGACATATTCTTCTGGCGGTACAGATAGTAAGGATACAGTCCCATGGCCGCCGCCCCTTCGGCCGCGATCGCCATGGTCTCGTCGGTATTGCCCTCGGCGGGCATCCCGTTCTCCTCGATCCAGCGGGCCAGGCGTGAGGCACGCTTGATCGCCAAAGAATGCACCGTGAGGGACTCCGGCGCAAGCTCCCGCACCTGCCGCATGGTCTCGCGAACGTCTCCCACACCCTCTCCGGGCAGTCCCAGGATCAGATCCATGTTGATATTGTCAAAGCCGAGCCGGCGTGCGATCCGGTACGCTTCCCGCACCTGTTCCACACTGGCCCTGCGCCCGATGAAATCCAGCGTCTCCTGTTTCATGGTCTGCGCGTTGATCGAGATGCGGGTTACGCCATGCCTGCGAAACACCTCCAGCTTTTCCTGCGTGATGGAATCCGCGCGGCCCGCCTCGACGGTAAACTCTTTGCACCCGGACAGATCCATCTCCTCCTCCAGCGCGCGGATCAGCCGCTCGGACTGCGCCGGCTCCAGCGTCGTGGGCGTACCACCGCCGATGTAGACACTGTCGGGGCCGCGGCCGTGCATCATCTCCGCTGTCGCGCGGATCTCCCGGATCAGGGCATCGATATACGCGTCCACCAGATTCCGATATCCGGCGATGGGAAAGGAAGTAAAGGAGCAATACAGGCAGGTGGTGGGACAAAAAGGAATCCCGATATAGAGACTGTATCCGGCCGTATAGCCCGCATCCCCGTGCCGGATCTGCTCGAGCACGCCCAGCTCGCGCTGCGCGATGTCGATCGACAGTTCCGCCTTCTCGCGGCTGACATAATGCTCCTCCAGATAGTACCGCAGGATCTGCTCGCGCGATTCCCCCTTCTGCAGTCCGTAGAAGGCCGGCTTGGTCGGCCGCACGCCATTCAGATTCCCCCAGGGGAGCGTCCGCCCGGTCGTCTTCTCCAGCATGCGGTAGATATAAGCTCCCAGCGCCTTCTTGAAGGCCGGGGAGATCTCTTTTCCGCCCGGCGTCTCCTCCGGCATATCTTCCGCCCTTTCTTCAAGGGCCTCTTCCGGGAAATGGTATTCCCTTCCGTCAAACCGGATGCACGCCTGCTCTCCGCGGCAGATGACACTGCAAAAAAGCCCGGATCGGTCCGCTTCCGCGCGGACTTCCTCCCGGCTTTCGGGCACGATCACCTTCAGATTTCTTTCGGGAAAAAAGGACCGGAGCATGG
>JAEEGJ010032349.1_pt1 | contig 10049 bp, 6 predicted proteins | sample 8958761 | NCBI WGS metagenome assembly JAEEGJ01 (sample SAMN16246546, study PRJNA631951) | gut metagenome | biome: gut microbiome; feature: rumen; material: RS-attached | host: Bos | place: Iran: Karaj | collected 2018-10 | reverse complement strand
CGTCGGGATGGACGCACTCCGGGCAGGTCTCCCAGCGCACCTTGTCCTCGACCTCCCAGAGGATCGAGTCGTAGCCGCACGCGGCCAGGAAGTGGAGCAGCGAAGAGATCGTCTCGCGCTTCAGCGCGACGGAATTGAGGTCGATGTGGAATGCCAGCATGGTTTCTCCTTTTTGGTGCTACTTTTCCGCGACGGAGAGGACCCCGTCGATCCAGACCGCCCCCTTGCGCACGGCGGGCAGAAGACCGCCGCGACCCGGCGCGGCCACGCTGTCGACGCGCAGAATCTCCGCCTCGCCGGGATCGATCGCGGGGGACGGCCCTTCGCAGGCGAGGACGAGTCCTTCGACCGTCACTTCCCTCTCCGCCACGGAGAGGACGGGGCCGGGCGCGCGGATGATCGTCGCCCCTTCGCCGAAGACCCGCGTGAAGCCATCCGTCGGAATGGCGCGCGTGATGCGGTAGACGCCGGACGCGCCCTTCGGGAAGTAGAGCGGACGGCCGCTCGCCTTCGCCGCCGCAGCGGCCGCCAGGACCGCCTTGGTGTCGTCGGCCGTGCCGTCGCCCTTCGCCCCGTAGAGGGTGACATCCTCGACGGCGCGGTAGCTTCCGGCGCCGGGGGCCGCGATGTCGCCGCTCCCGCGGATGCTGACGCCGTTTACGGTCTTGAACTCGAGCGCGTCAAGGTCGGCTGTCGTAAGCGGCGCGGCTGCGACGCCGCCCGCCGTCAAGAAAGCCGCGGCAACCGCCGCGGCAAGGCATTTGTCTGCGTACTTGTGCATGTCTGCCTCCTTTTGGAACCGCTAGGAAAAACACGCCTCGAGGAAGTCGTCGACGCAGCCGTCGTACTCCGCCTCCGCCATGTAGTAGAAGCCGAGCTGGTCCCCGATGAGATACGTGATCAGCGTCTTCCCGTTCCAGTCGCACATGTCCACGTCGGAGTTGCTGGAGAGGAAGCCTGTCCGTATTTGCGCCATAAGCTCGGGCGAGATGTCGTACATGTACGGGGAAATCTTCCGGTCGTCCTCGTCCGGCATCAGCAGGGGGTTGTAGTACCCAAGCTCCCAGGTGTCGAAGTCCCTCGTGCGGCAGACGTAGTTGGTGTACCGCGCCCCCGGCAGCTGCGTGACGAGGATCAGGTAGTAGTAGCCGCGGCTGTAGCGCATCCAGGGGCCGCCGCAGTACCTGTCCATGGGATAGGCCTTCGCGTCATCCATGAAGGTCCAGTGCACGAGGTCGGGGGACGTCGCGAAGATGCAGGTGAACGGGATGCCGAGGTTTTCGGTCTCCATGCAGAGGACGTACCCGTCAGGCCCCTTCGTCAGGGAGGAGTTGAAGAAGAGCCATCCGGGGCGGGAAATCAGCTCGCGGTCCGTCCAGTGAATCAGGTCGCGGCTCTCGTAGATCCGGTATCTGTCACCCGCGAACCTTCCGGGCCGGGACTTCGTGGCGATCACGTAGACCGTGTCGCCCTCCTGGTACGCGGAGGGGTAGTAGCAGCCTTCGGCGAGGCGGGAGACGATTTCGCCCGTCTCCCTGTCGCGGATGATCGTCTGGATGGGCAGCGAAGTGTCAAGCCCCCTGGTATGGCGATGGGTGTCGACGAGTTCCATCCGGTACACGCGGCCATTGAAGACAAACGGCGAGCATTCGCCGTAGGGGCTGACGGCCCCCATCTTGGTGACTTTCGGGAAGCCCTTTTTCATGACAAAGGTGCGGTCGTGGAAGATTTCCTGTGACATGGCGGTATCCTGTGAGGTTCTTGCGTAACCGGTCCGCATTCGCGGCCGGGGTTAAAGTTTTTCTGAGGCGTCGTCTGCGTTGAGCATTTCGTGCGGCAGCAGGACGGGGGCGTCGAGGAGGCGGAACTCGCTCGGCGCCAGCTCGACCGGCTCCTTGTCGCCGAACGAGTGGAGGACAAAGCGGCGCGGGTTGCGGAAGTCGATGTTCAATAGACAGATTTTGCCGGCTTCGGGGAAGTATGAGTAGAGGATGTGGCGGCAATCGTTGTCGGGGGTCTCGAAGTCATGTCCGGTGATCCAGACATGGCCGCGCGAGAGGCGCGCGACGTAGTCGTAGAGGCGTCCCATCAGTCCCGGCGAATTGAGCGTCGCGCCGGGGCCGAAGTCGGCGTTCATGGCCGAGGGATAGGCCCAGCCGTTGACGAGGAAGACCTCGCCGCGCCCCTGCCTGCAGCGCAGGATGAAGGAGCGGAAGTTCTCGTCGTCGGCCGCCAGGACCTCGTAGCGCGACGGCTCCCAGGCGTATTCGAGTTCGCCGAGCGGGACGCCTATGATGCCATAGCGGCGCGGGCAGGCGAGACCGAGGGCGTTGGGCTCGCGCGTCGGGCCGGTCGCCCAGTAGAAGCGCGGACCGCAACCCGTGACCCTGAGGCCGCAGAGTTCCGTGAGGTCGCCGCCGTTGACGAGTTCGTCCGGGCGGAAGAACCGGTATTCGCGCCGCTCGTTGCAGGAGAGGTGCGCAAGCGCGAGGACCAACCTGCCTCCGGCGGCGACGAAGTCGCAGAGGAGTTTGTACTGGCGCGGCGAGCAGGTGTTCCAGCCGGAGAAGAGGAGGCAGCGGTAGTTGCGTTCGAGGAAGCCGTCCGGGACGTTGTCGAAGGCGAAGCTGACGATGTCGGCCTGGCCGTGGGGTGTCGCGCCGTAGATGCCGTTGTTGCTCGGCGCGAGGAGGTCGGGCGGGCGTGGGAAGAAGACGTTCTCGACGATGTTCCAGCTGGCTTCGGGGTCGCCGCTCATCCAGTTGGGGTTCGTGGCCGCGAGCGTGAAGGCGCCTGCGACCGCGTCGGGGCGGCTGAAGCCGAAGGAGCCGAGGTCGAAGTTGCCCTTGGCGAGGGCGATGGTCGTCTCGGGCTGGCCGGCTGGGGCGGGGTTCGCCTTGCAGAAGTCGTAGAAGTCGGAGAGGATCTTGCGGTACTTGCGCGCGACCGGCGAACGGTAGTCGATGGAGGGGAAGCCGCGGCGTCCCTCGTCGCGGACGGGGGCCTCGTACCGGACGCGGTTGGAGTCGTCCACGGCGTGGAGGCCCGGAGGGTCGCCGGCCACGCGCGGCAGCGTGTGCATCGGCGAGTCCGGGCAGAGCGAGGACTGGAGCAGCCAGTTGCCGCTCTCGTTGATGATGAGCTTCGCGCCGAGCAGGTACTTCTGGTAGAGGCAGAGGCGGAAGGTCTCCATCTTGAGCGGGTTCGCGTGGGGGATCCACGAGTACCACTCGTGGTTGATGTGCGTGCCCCAGAGCGGCAGCCGGTACATCCGGTAGAGGCCGCGCGCCAGCGATGAGAGGGCGAGCGAGCCGCAGTCCTCCGTGCAGGGAACCTCAATGCCGCCGGCGATCTCGTAGTCGAGGGCGAAGCTCCCGCTGGTGATCATCAGGTCGCCCCAGCCGTCGCGGTGGCGTTCGTCCACGTCGGCCCGGACGCGCCGGACGAAGCCGTCGGCGAAGGTCCGCAGCGTGACCTTCGCGGCGGCCTTGGGCGAGAGGCCGCGGTCGCCGGAGAAGTTGCCGTCGTAGAGGCCGAAGACATAGCGCTCGCCGAAGTCGAAGCCGATGTACGACGCGCCGAGATTGGCAAGGGCGCGGGCCTCCGCCGATGTGCCGGCGGAGTAGATGCATGTCGCGTAAAGGCCGGCTGCCGCGGCTTCGCGCGCCCGCTCGACGAGTTCGCCCCCGCTTAGCCAGAACTGGAGGGTGTTGCCCTGGTTGTCGGCCTTGCAGAGGCGGACGATTTCGCCGAGAGCGGGGCGCTCCGGGCTCCAGTAGGTGAAGGCCAGGCCGGTAAAGAGAAGATGCCCGCTGGTTGGATAGACGCCCGAGCCGATGTAGGCGCCCTCCGGGGGCAATGGACGACGCTCGGTCTTGCGCCGCGGGAGACGGACGATTGCGTCGCCGTCCGTCGGGATTTCGCCGGATGTCGAATGTCGCTTCATGTTCGGCAAGATTCCTCCTCGGCCAAGGGTTGTTATCCGGCGAGGTGCTGCGCGCCGGCATTGTCGCCGTTGTCGCCGGCGAGCTTGTCATGCAGCGCCTTCGTTTCGGCGTCCGTGAAGGCGAGAACGCGGTTGTCGCGCCACGCGAGGTGACCGGCTTCAGGCCCCGGTGTGTAGAGCGTCGCGTTGGGCGAGTTCTTTGAGAAGCGTCCGCCCGTGACGATTAGCGCCCCCTTTTCGTGACGGAAGACAGTCGGGTTGTCCATTAGGAAACGCCAGTTGTTGAAGTATGCGCAGTTGAAGATGCGGGCGTCTGCGCAGACATTGTAGCCTGTCATGGCCGTGTCAGCATAGCAGTCGTCGAGAACAGTGTCCGCGCCATGGATGTCGAAGGCGATGGAGTTCGGCAGATATTCGGGCTGGTCGGTTCCGGCCTTCTTCACGGGGCCGCCCCAGACATGGCAGCGCGTGTAGCGGTTGGACCACTTGAGGTCGCGGATGCCGACCGTGTAGTCGACGACGACAATGTCCGTGAAGTGCGAGTCTCCTATTGTCGCCAGGAAACCAACGTTTCCGGCGAGGCCGGAAAGGTTGCAGATGAAGTAGAGGTTGTTGGCGATAATCTCGTAGCCGCCTTCGACGGCGCGCTCGAGGGACGGGTCGCCAAGCTGGAGCCCCACGCCCTTTCCGTTGCGGAAGGTGGTGTCAGCCATCGTGAAGTGCCTGACACCCATGACGTTCGCGCATGCCGCAAGTCCGTTGCCGTCGATTTCGCCGCCCCTGATGAAAAGATTGTGGTCGGCGATGCCGGAGGAATCACCGTTTCCGGGTTCCATCATGCGACCGAAGTACTTCAGCACGAATGGCATCTCGTCGACGGCCTTGAGGCGGGCCGACTTGTGGAGGAGGAGCGAGGTTTTGTTCGAGACGACGAGCATCTCGTCGATTGCGTATTCTCCGCGCGGGAAATAGACGACGCCTGCCGCGCCTGCGGCCTCGACGGCGCGCATTATGCGGGCGGAATCGCCCGTTTCGCCATTCTTGCGCGGGAAGTCTGCGACATTCGCGTCCCATGGTCCGCAAGTGTGTTCAACGACACAAAACTTGTCCGTCATGGCCGTGCCCGTGGTGGCCTGTAGGTTGTCTTTCATAACTTCAATGGTATCACATAGTTTTTCCCCGCGCAAGTGGGGTCTCCCACGCACTTACAAACCCCGAAAACTGTGCTATAATCATTAGTGTGGTTTTGACAAGGAGAAAGGAAAATCGAATGATCAAACTAATCCAAAACGCATTGACCGTCAAAAAGGGGTCCGTGAACTTCATGGACCAGAACGGGACGGTAATAGGCTTCAACCCGCGTCCGGACGGCAACCCCCTGGCGTTCTACGTCTACACGAAAAACGGCGACCTCGTCGATACGGAAGGCGCCTTCATCGAGCAGTATCTCGACGGCTTCCCCTACTCCTTCGGCAAGGACGGGCACATAATCAAGCACAGGCACGGGTCGGAATCCGACGAGGACGACAAGCTGGTCATATCCCTTGTCCCGGATGACGGCGGCGACACGCTGGAGCTGCAGATCGTCTGTCTCAACAGCCTCTACTACACGGCGAACTTCACGCTCTCCGACAAGGACCGGCTCATCTTCCGCAAGCCCAATGCCGAAGCGCTGCAGGCGCGTGACTGGCAGCTGGCGGAAATCAGCCACGCCATCGACGAGCTCGTCCAGGCCCGCGAACAGGTCTCAAAGGCCCTTGCCGACCTTGATCTGCTCAAGCAGAAGCTGCTCGCCAAGAAGGATTGAGAAAAAACTGGCTCGCGGCGACGAAGGAGCCGATAAAAGTGTCGCCCCGTTTTGCCATATATGCCGACATCTGCCATAACTATGCCAATATCAGATAAAACCACCCTCACTTCGGACGAAAAGCTCGTCCTTGCAAGTTTCATAATCAGCGACAACGACAAGATGCGCGTTGACGGAATCTGCCGCTCCGATTTCGTCCGACACTCAAATTCAAGGACGGCGCAGCTCTGCTGGCGTACTTGCGAAAGCCTCGTTTCGCTCGGGGCGCTCAAGTGCGTCACAACCGCCATGAATGTCGCAATGCGCTGGTACGAGCTCCAGAGGCCGTTCCCCTTCCCTCTCGTGCGCGAAGTGGTTCTTCATGCGGCAAAATGCGCCCCGTCGACCTTTTCATACGAGCAGGAAGCCTTTATGCTGACGCTGGTCAGCGGCGGCAAAGGTCCGGCGATTGCAAAAATGCCCAGTTGGGTCAGGCGCTCCTTCTGGGAGGTTGCGGTCTGGTTCGCCTTTCAAATGTCCGTCACGGACAAGCTCCCTCCTTTCAGCTTCCCGTCTCAAACGGACGATTCAGTCTTCCGCATTCTTGCGTCTGTTCTCTTCTGCAGGGGAATCGACATCACGCCCCTGCTGGAGAACTGGCGGGCGAACCTTGTCGCCAAACGCGGGTTCAAGGGCAACGATGCCGACTCTAACGCAATGGAGTTTTCCGCTCTCTGCGTATGGACGGGGCATGCCGATTGGATCGGCTCCGCAGTCCGCGTGGCCAGTCCTTCGTCGCTGGAATTCGCAAAGGGCTGCATTGCTTTGGCGGCGGGCGACATCGCGGCGGCATTCGATGCGAGCGACGTCATCGACAACCATGTCGCGCGCTCCCTTGACGACCGCGACTCGCGGCTTGCCTCGATGCCCGCCTCGCATCTGCTCGCGCTTACCCTGGCGGCATTCCACAAGCCCGTAAGGACGCGGCTGTCGCGACTGGTGGGAAAGTTCCGCCCTGTCGCAACTTCCACCTCCTCCGAGTTTTCATACGGGGCGAGGAGCTTCATAAACGCGCGGCTCGGGGCCTCGAAATCCTTCACCTCCCTCTCGGACACTCCAGGCTACTCCGTCTTCAGAACGTCATGGCTTTCGCCGGTCTGCTCAAGCGGCGACGCCTTGGCCGCCGTCGCATTCGGCATGGCCGGAGAATATGTAAAGGAAAACCGGGCGCAGTTTTTCCACCAGGCGGAGTTGGCGCTGGCGAACGGCTATCCGACGCTGGCGGGAGTCTACCTTTCCGCCTTTTCATGGGTCTTCACTGGCGACACAGCCAAGAAAGCGGCCGATCTCGCCGAGCGCGTTACCGCCGCTGGCGGCATCTGGTTCCGGCCATACACCTCTTCCGCCAATTCCTGGAAGATGGCCATCGACGCCTTCGCCAAATGCCTTCCAGCAGCCCCTAAGGCCTCCGCCCGGGCGGAAAAGGCGAAGGGCGGGCGAATTGTCTGGCACATCCAGATCCGTCACGTTGACGCAGACGACACCCCGTCGTCCAGTTCGAGACCTTCGCTTTTCAAGTGCTCCGACATCGCCCCCTGCTTCAGGGGTCCGCGCGCCGCATCCGACGGGAGCGGCGACAAGCCTGTTTCGTTCCGCGTCATGGACGGCGGAAAGCATGACGCCATCCTTACCGAAACAGATCGGGCCGTCCTCGCCGCCGTACACAAGACCAAGTTCGACAAACAGCCCTCGTATTATTCGACTGAGGTTGCCGCCGACGTGCTCGCGCCGCTCTGCGGCCACGACGCCGTCATGGTGGACGACTACGATGACGACAAGGGCGCGTCGAAATCAAACTTGGTGACATTGGAGCGCCGCGACATTCCGCTCGCGGTCAAGTCCGCTCCGGATGGCGGTCTGACGCTTTCCGTCCCGGAGTGGTGCCTCGACCAGGCTCGCGACTACATCCTCGCGCAAGAGCAGGAGGGCATACTGGAATTCTACCCCCTGCCGAAGGCGGCGGCCGAGACGCTGTCCGTTTTCAGCAGCTACGGCTCGGACGGACGCATCGACATCCCGAAGGAGGGCGTCGCGGACATTCAGGCGCTTCTCCCCAGAATGGGCGCGCTCGCGCCGATTCAGGGCGAGCTCTCCGTTCTCGGCGGGGGCGCGAACCTTGCGCGCGTCAACGGCGACCCGACACCGCTGGTGCGCCTCGAATACGGCGACGAAGGCCTCGCCATCGCCCTTTGCGTGCGCCCGCTTGAATCGAGCCGCGACCTCGTCTTCATCCCCGGCTCCGGCCAGCCCGAACGCCTCGTGGCGGACAAACGCGGTTCCGTCGTCATTGTCCGTGACCTCGCCGCGGAGGCGAAGGCCGCCGCAACCGTGCGGGGCGCGCTCGGCGACTTCGGCGCATGGGCATCTGGCGAAAACGACTGGATTATCGACGACCTCCTCCACGCCCTCCGCGCGCTCGACGCGCTGAAAGCGCTTGGCAAAACCATACACCTCGAATGGCGCAAGGGACGCAAACTTGCCGTCAGCGCGCCCGTGGCCGGCAAGTGGAAGCTCTCCGCCGTGGGCGGGGCCGATTTCTGGTTCTCCGTCGCCGGCCAGTTCCCGCTCGATGACGGCAAGGCGATTTCCATCGCCTCACTTCTCGACGCCTACCGCAACCGCAAGGGCGAGTTCCTGCCTTTCGGCGACAACGAGTATCTGCGCCTTTCCTCCGCGATGATGAAGCGGCTGGAGGCGCTCGACGCGGCGGGCCGCGTCAAAGGCGGTTCGCTGCAGGTGCCTCCGGCCGCGCTGCCGATGCTCGACGGCGCATTCGGCGACGACGAAGACGACACCTTTGCGCTCCCGCAATCGATGGAGGAACGCGCGGCCGCCGTCCGCGACGCCCTCTCGCGCAAAGTCGAGCCGCCGTCGCGGCTCACGGGCGAGCTTCGCCCCTACCAGCGCGACGGCTACGAATGGCTCTCGCGCCTCGCCTCCGCAGGCATGGGTGCGTGCCTCGCCGACGACATGGGCCTCGGCAAGACAATCCAGGTCATCGCCCTTCTCCTCGAACGCGCGGCCGATGGCGCCTCGCTCGTCATCGCCCCTGCCTCCGTCTGCGGCAACTGGCGCAACGAACTCAACCGCTTCGCACCGACCTTGCGCCCCATCATGGCGTGGGACGAGAAGGCCGACGCCATGAAGGCTGTCCATGCCGCAGGCCCCGGCGACATCGTCATCGCCGGCTACGGGCTTCTCGTGGCGCGCGAGGATTCCTTCGTGGCGCGCGACTGGAACGGCGTCGTCCTCGACGAGGCGCAGGCCATCAAGAACGAGACCTCCAAACGCGCCCATGCCGCGAAAAAACTTCACGCGCGCTTCCGCGTCGCCGCGACCGGCACGCCCGTCGAGAACAGGCTCACCGAGCTCTGGAGCATCTCCGACTTCCTCAACCCCGGTCTTCTCGGCAAGGTCGACGACTTCACCAGGCGCTTCACCTCCGACGGCCGCGCCACGCCCGCCCTCAAGCGGCTCGTCTCCCCGCTCGTCCTGCGCCGTCTCAAGGGCGACGTCCTCGAAGACCTGCCCGAAAAGACCGAAATCACGCTCCCCATCGACCTCGGCAAGGAGGAGCGCGACGGATACGAGACCTGTCGCCGCCTCGCCCTGGAGGCCCTTTCTGGCGGCGCCGGCGACAACCGTATCTCAATCCTCGCGGAACTGACGCGGCTGCGGCGCTACTGCTGCCATCCGTCGCTTGTCCTCGGGCCCGAGGCGCGGGAATCGGCGAAAATGGACGCACTCGTCGAACTTCTCGGCGACCTCCGCGAGAACCGCCACCGCGCGCTCGTCTTCAGCCAGTTCACGGACTACCTCGCCCTTGTCCGCCGCGCCGTTGACGACGCCGGCTGGACGCATCTCTACCTTGACGGACAGACCCCCGCGGCGGAACGCGGCAGACTCGTCGACGCCTTCCAGCGCGGCGAAGGCGACTTCTTCCTCATCTCGCTCAAGGCTGGGGGAACGGGGCTGAACCTAACGGCCGCGAACTACGTGATCCTGCTCGATCCGTGGTGGAATCCGGCGGTCGAAAACCAGGCCGCCGACCGCGTCCACCGGATTGGGCAGAAGAACCCGGTCACGGTCTACCGGCTCATCGCCGCCGACACCGTCGAGGAGCGGGTGCTTGAGCTGCACCGGGAGAAAAAGGCCATCGCCGAAGACGTCCTCGAAGACGCCTCCGCCTCGGCCCTCACCCCCGACGAACTGCTATCGCTCTTCAACTAGGATTTGCATTTTCAATTCCCAATTCAT
>JAEEGJ010032348.1_pt1 | contig 10049 bp, 12 predicted proteins | sample 8958761 | NCBI WGS metagenome assembly JAEEGJ01 (sample SAMN16246546, study PRJNA631951) | gut metagenome | biome: gut microbiome; feature: rumen; material: RS-attached | host: Bos | place: Iran: Karaj | collected 2018-10 | reverse complement strand
AGCACCTAAAATGGCTACGTTGTACTTTTTCATAAAAACTGCTCCTTTTCCTTTATGACTTTATTTTATAACCTTATTAAGAGAGCCCCGCCCGCACCGTAACATTGCAGCAGGCGCCGGCACAGGTTTCTCCGATTAATCCAGAATCTGATCCAGGCCGTACACCAGTCCCTGACGGGAACCGATCTTCTTGCAGGCCATGGCCACGCCCGGCATGTAGCATTCGCGGTTGATGGTATCGTTGATGATCTTCAGGGTCTCGCCCTGGCTGCCGAACACCACTTCCTGGGAAGCCACATACCCCTGCAGGCGCATGCTGTGGATGCGGATGCCGTCAATATCGCCGCCCCGGGAACCGGCCAGGGTTTCTCTTTCATTGGGATGACCCTGTTTATGGGCTTCCCGCACTGCCCCAATCTTCTGCGCCGTTAAGATGGCCGTACCGCTGGGAGCGTCCAGCTTCTGATCATGATGCTTCTCGATAATTTCCACATCTTTAAAATATTTTGCCGCTTCCGTAGCCAGTTTGATCATGACCACTGCGCCTAACGCAAAATTGGGAACAATCAGGGCTGCCGTGTTGTTTGCTTCCGCCAGCTCTTTCACTTCCGCCAGCCGTTCATCGGTAAAACCGGTCGTACCGACTACGGCGCGAACGCCTTTCTTCAAAATGATACGCAGGGAATCCATGACCACATCGGGACGGGTGAAGTCAACCACTACGTCCGCTTTGACCGCTTCCAGCGCCTCACCGATATTGGTAAACACCGGTTTACCGTCCGGCAACGATTTCCCCGCCGCACTGATATCCACACCGCCCACCAGTTCCAGTTCGGGGTTGGCAGTAACCATGCGGACCACCTCGCTGCCCATGCGCCCAAAAGCTCCGTTCACTAATACTTTGATCATAACAAACCCTCCCGTTTCTTCTTAAAATTAAATAAAGATTTAAATCTTGTTATTATTATATTATAAATCATTTTTGCCTTGTTGTCAGCAATTAACCACAACAATTTGACATTTTCCTGCAAAGGCAATCTATATTTTGTGTAAAAAAGAAAAGCCGTTGAGAGTTATCCCAACGGCAGGCTTTACTGTTAAACGTAATATTCCACTTCAGTTGAGATAGCTCTCCGCTGCACGGCAAATGCTGCCTTGCAACGACAGTCCTGAAATTATTCACCTCAGGCCCAGGAACTGCACCCCGCCGGATGCAACCCTTCGGCGATAATCCCTTTCCCTCACTTCTCCGATGCCTCTCCGTAAGGTACTCTTGCTTACCGCGCCTCTATCATTGTTATTAGAATAATTATATGTTAGCTTGTTTTCCTTGTCAAATAAAAAGACAGATTTTATCTGAATTTGCAATAATTATTTCTGATCATAAAAATTTTGAAACGTTTGTTACAGATTTTGACAACCTTTCACTTTTCAATAAACCATTTATTTTCATCGTTGGGCAGCGCTACCGTCCTGCCGCATGTGCAACAGGATTTAAAAAGGCAAACTCTTAACTGCAAAATTGAAATACGTGTCCGGATACGGCTCATGATTCAGCGTAAAATGCCACCACTCTGTATCAATCCCACGGAAACCGTGTTTAAGCATAACTTCACGTAACAGCTTGCGGTTTTCTTTTTGCGCCTCTGTCAGGTTTGGATAATCCGGATAGGAACGGCATCCAAAATAATCAAACGTACCGCCCATATCGACATCACACTGTTCACGTAAATCGTAAAGCGTTAAATCTACCGTACTGCCCCGGCTGTGACCGGAACGGGATGCAATGTAACCATGTGCAAACAGATTTGCTTTTTGTTCCTCGGGATAAAAATATTTCTGCATGCGGACATCGCCAACATCTTTTGCCCACTCCACGAAATGGTCTACCGCCATCTGCGGGCGGTATGCGTCAAACACTTTAATAGTATAACCCATCGGCAGCAGTTCTTTATTGACTTCCCATAATGCTTCCGCAGCCTCTCGTGTCACAAGCGCAACCGGTTCTTCATACCCACGCACCCTGTCGCCAATAAAATTATACAACGTATAATAACGTACCTCCATGATTGCATCCGGCACCACATCGGTCAGCACCACAAAGCCCGTTGAATCTGTTATTGACGTTGCTGCAAAGCCTGTAGCACCAGTCCAGATTTGCAACATAAAAAACGTTGCATAAAATACCAAAAAAACCGGGAACTTTATAATAAAATATTTCACAAACAAACTCTCCCACCATAAATTATTATTTTAGTTCTACAATTAACATGCTCTTTCGACTGCACGAAAACGATAAATTATTTACCCGGATAAATACAAATCCTGGCATTCTTGTCAACAGTTTTAAGAATCTTTATCATGTTATCTTCAGCAACGCTGATACATCCCAACGTGTATGGATAGCTGCCATAACAGTGCAAAAATATGGCAGATCCTTTTCCATAAACATTTTCTTTATTATAATCAAAAATCAGCGCGTAATTGTATTGCGGAATATATCGGATCAGATGCTCACTATTATTGGAACAGATGTGATTAATTTTACTGACGTCAATAAACTGATTATAGTACTCCTTGTCGCCGCACAGATACATCGTATCAGTAAGCTTCGTGTAAGGAACAATGGAACCCGGATCCTCTTTAGCGCCAAATGCCATACACATGCCATAATCACCTGTCGGCGTCCGCCTGTCGCCTTCCTGTGTTTTGTCAATTCCGTTCTTTCCCAAATATGCGTCGCATTGTAACCTTTCCTGCCATTCGTTTCCATTAATTTTTTCCAATAAAAACAGCGTTCCCCTGCTCACCTTTTCTTTTGCCTGCTCCACCAGTATGATTTGCTTTACCAACGCATTGTTTCTGTACTGTTGTAAAAACACATCACCGTTTCGATAACTGTAACGTTTCTCATCTTCAGATACAGAATCCTTTTTACCAACTGTCAAAGTTACGTTTTCCTGCTGCGAAGGAAGTTTGTTTTCCGGTTTTGAAGATGTCCCGGAACAACCTCCTGTAAAAGCAAGCACAGTTGTTCCAATCAAAACGGCTATGAAAAAACGAATATATTTAGATTTCATAATATGTCATCCCTATAAAAAACAGGAGCAACAGAATTGCTGCCCCTGCAAGTTGTTAATTAATTTCCAGATAATAAAACGGCTCGAAAGATTTTACTGTCACTTCATACGTTGACTTGGCGTTCCAATTCATTTTGATTTTCGTGGCGCTTGCATCTGTTTCAGCAGGTATCATAAAGCCTACCGGGAAAACCGTAAGTTCTCCTCCGGGATGCGCCTTAACCGCATATGGTTGTTTCATTCCCAAAGCCTTACAAGCTGCAGGATCTTGCTGATACGTTTTTCCTTTATCATCTATCAGTGTAAAGTCTGTATCCCTGAACGTAACGATAATACTCGTCTCCTCCTTATCATTTCTGCTGTTATTTTTCAAAAGCAGATCAAAGGTGACATATTTCTGCCCCGGGGGCGCCTGCAGCACATCCGGTTTGAATATAGCATTCCAGCGACTTCTTTCAACTATTTGAGGAGAACATTCAGGATTCGCAATAGCAAAATCAAAATCCAGTTTATTATCCCCGTCCGCGACCAAGATATTGCGCCCGATAATATTCTTGTCTTTTCTGCGAAGTATCGGCACATTCTTTCCAGTCGTTACCAGCGCGTACTCGTTATACAATTTATATTGGGCAAGTTTCAGCGAATTCTCCGCAGAATTAAACTGCTGCGTCAGATACGAAGGGCCGGAAAAATTAGAACCCGACCTTGTTGCACTTGCATAAAAGGCAGTAGCGCTTGCGTTTCTTCTCTCAATCGTTTGTAAAACATCCAACATACAGGTTTTTAACTTTTCATTGGTCTGATCAACTTTGGTATTTTGCAGTTCTTTCGTCATTTTAGCAATGCCGCTATTATAATCATCATAAATCTGACGCATTTCAAATGCAGTTATGCCAGATTTAGTAGACTTTCTGTACATGTCCATCGCTAATTTGACAACAGATCCGTTTTCCCCATAATACTTGTCATATAGTCCCGCGGCTTCCTTCTTCGGATTGCCACAACCGCCAAGCAACAGGCAAATCAATACACAAGACAATAGTAGCAGAAGTTTTTTCAAGACGAGTCCTCCTTTTTCGAAAAACGAAAACTAAACGTCATATATGAATTACCAGGCATCAACCAACAGCGCCAGCGTTTGCTTTTCCTGTTTTCTCAGAAGAAACTTACTTCAGCAATACACGTATCTTCATATTTATTTCCGGGCGCTATTTTCTCCACAATGATTTTTATGTTGCTGACATCAATCGGCCTGGTAAAATTAACCCGCTGAACACCAATCGTATCATTCAAACTATAGATTTCGTTGGAACCATCCGAACCTATGATTCTAACCGCCAAAGGACGGCCGTTTTTATAGAACAGCTCCTCTGTTTTCTGATGGCCAATCCAAATATTCATTCCGCTGACTCTGTAGGTACTGTTAAAACTGATCACAATGTTTTCGCCAATACCATACCCCTGAACACCTTCTGCCCAACAGGTTTTTGTATCCCCGTCAATGGTAAGCAAAGCAGAATGAACATAAGCGCCTTCTTTATCTGCCGAAGAATGACTTGCACCTGCAATCGAAGCTTTCGTCACCGCCGGAACATTTGTCTGAGGTGTTGCGGACTGGTTATTGTTTCCTGCAGACTGCTGTACCTCTGTCTTATGATCCGCATTCTTCTGCGGAACCTCCGCCTTGTCCTTTGTATCCTTCTTAGGCGCCACCTTAACGATTTTAACGGAACTGTCGTCGCTGCCCGCAGAATGATTCATGAAATAAAAACCGCCACCTAACGCTGCTACAAGCAGTACTGCGCCAATTCCATAAATTAGTCCTTTGTTCCTCTGGCCACCGTTTGATATTCCGGATGTGTTTTCATTTACGTGGTTTTTAGCAACCGGCTGTGGCGTTGGAACCGGATTACCGGCCGCGGACTCGACTGCCGCACCACATTCCGGACAAAATTTTTCCCCCGCTCCTAACTTTGCCCCACAAGAATCGCAAAAATTAGCCATGATTCGTATCTCCCTTTTCAACGTTTTCCGGATTTTCAACCGGCAGTTTTACCTCCGCCTTTTCAGCGCTCTTCTCAACTGACATTGGCTGTTCTTTTTCTTCCGCAACACTTTCAGCTTTTTGTGTCAGGATTGTTTCTTCGGCTACACTTTCAACAGGCTTCGCATCCTCCTCCAGCTTTGCACCGCACTCGCTGCAGAACTTTTTGCCTTCTATCAATTCTGCGCCGCAAGATGGACAGGTTTTTGTCACTTTCAAAGCCGCGCCGCATTCCGGACAGAACTTTTTCCCCTTACCTACAGAAGCTCCACAACTGGGGCAGGTCGTTGCAGCCTTGGCCGCTGCCGCGCGCTTTTTTGCTTCCTCTGAAGCGGCTGCGATCGTTTCCGAAGCTTTCGAACTGGCCGCAGCCACTTTATTCAGTGCCGTCTGGGATGCGGTCATAATACTGTCCGTCAGGTTCTGAGCCACGGCTCCGTCTTTTTCCCGCATATCCTTAAAAGCCATGCCTGCATTAACAGCGCACCATATACCCCACACAATCAGATCTTTATAAATTCCGCCCATAGATGCCAGGCAAATTAAAGTTGCCAACCCAAACAGTCCGATGAGCGCCTTATTACCGTTATTGTTTTCCGAATTTCTTGTTGCAATGGAAGTGATGCCGCCGGTCATCATCAGCAAAGCTACAAACATTCCTGCTGAACCGGCAAAGCTTTCTTTCGCGCCGCCAATTTCTGCCAGCGCACCGCCTACTCCTGCAACACAGGACTGAAGCAACACCAAAATCGTTAAAACAATTGAAATAATACCACTGACCAGTTTCCACGTTGCCATAAAACATCCACTCCTTTTCCTGTTTTTTACACACTTTCTTTTTTCAGAAGCTTTTCCAAGTACTGACGCTCATCCGCATCGGAAGAAATGAAAACAGAGAATTCCAACCCCATTACATCTGCAATATCCAGCAACATATCCAGACTAACGCTGCTATCGTAACTCCCCCGTTCAATTTTGCTCAAGGTACCCCGGCTTACGTGGATACGATGCGCCAGTTCATCCTGCGACATATCGTTCAGAGCCCGGAAATACGCAATCTTTGCCCCGATGTGTTTATAAACCAGCTTTCTTTTTAAAGACATTGTCCCTCCTCCATGTTAACTTTTATTATCGCACAAGTATCTATTTCATTTTCACCCGATACAGTTACAATACAGATGAATTGAGGCGCAAACTTCTTTACAGAACCTTCCGCTACTGATTGCGTGATACAAAATTTGCCTAAACTCCCCTTACCTTCTTATAAACCGGTTTATAAAGGAGTTCCTTTTCCCTGCCGTTAAAGAACATGTACATCGGCGCGTTTTTCAAAATCCCCTTTGTCTTTTCATCAGTGCTTAACCTGCTGTTGTTGAAATAATACTGATGGACCAGTTCGTTCAGTATGTTCAGACCATACACTCCTGCGAAGAAAACCAGCCATGCTGACCACCGGTCGTTTTGAAATACATAATGGGCTGTACTTAAAACTGTGATTAACAAAAAGCTTGCATCAATCATAAGGTCGAAGAGTATTGTTTTTGCAAATGCTGAAATGTTGACAAAATTTCTGCTATCGTTTTTATCCAGGCGATATAACGCAATGGACAGCCTTAACCCTTCAAACGAAATCTTATTGGTTCGAAAAATTTTCATGCGCGCCTCTCTTTCTCACATATCGTAGTATCTTTTTACTTACTGCCGTATCCGTTCCCGGCTACGCGGGAGATTCCATTCCCTCTCCAATTCCGCCGTTGCCCCATTTTTAATTATAAGTTTTATGTGCGACAGGATGCGTCGTTGTGAAATCAGGCATAAAAATAACGCAGTTACCGGAAGGATTGTTTTCCAATCGTTCATTCACCGGTAACTGCGTTTTTGTTTCAATACCGCGGCACGTTTCGTTTGATGATATCCTTTATGTTCTCCTCTAATTCCGTTTCATCGGGTTGTTCCTCTGCAGCGTCTTTGCAACCGTTTTTCTTTTTCGATTTCTTTTTGATTTCTTCGGCAAGACGGTTCAAAGGATTTTTGCTTTCTTCGTCCGGCATACGTACCATGCGCTTCACCTCGCTCTTTACTTTTACCAGCATTTATTCCAACAGCAGGTCAGCCAGATCAAACATGCCGTAAAGCGTCCTTTCCGCGTTACGCACCTGACTGCTGGTTGAAATGTTCGTGCGGCACCAGATGGCAAAATGCTCACAATTGTTGGTGATCAGATTGTAATTCCGCTCGCCCAGCCGCAGGTATGCCCGCCGCAGAGTCTCTTCCCGGCTGTACAGGTGGTAGCCGGGAAGATTGCAGTGCGTTTTAAACCGGCAAACGGTAAAGTGCCTGGCGTCCCGCAAAAACTCCTGCAGCGGCGCTTCGTGGATGGAAACGTCGTCACCCCAGTCACCGCCGCGTCCTGCGTAATGGATCACCCGGTTATGGCCTGCGTAGATTCCGTAGTGACGGTACAGGTCGCCCATGCGTTTCACATAAATCACATCGCCGGGCAGGGCCTGTTGCCCACCTGAACAGCAGGCGTCATACCGTTTCGCAAGGACCGGCGTTTTCTTGTGCTTTCCCGGCAGCAACAGATTTTCGTTGAAACCCATTGCGCCGGTCATATAAAACGCCGTAGCTTTCGCGAGAAAATTTACGACCCCGTTCCTCATATTTCATCCTTCGCTTCTTCTTCAATCCCGTCGTCTGATTCCGAATGTTCGTACACGTTCCGTTCAGAGTAAGACCATTCGTCGTCCTGCATGTCCGCGGCGGCTTCATGCAGCCTTTTCTTTGCGTCGCCGAAAACTTCCGATGCTTCTTCCACCAGAAAGCTGAAGAAGTCGCCGGTGCACTCCAATACTTCGTCCAGAATCGCCTGTTTCTCTTCTTCGCTTTCGGCGTTGCGGTAATTAGCGCGGGTTTCCTTTGCCACGTCCTTAAACTCCCTGGCAAGGCCGGTAAGCGTGATCAGTTCCATGGGCCCGTCACCGGCTTTGGCTTTGCGTTCTTCCACATCCCGCAAACTTTCCTTCAATTCCTTCCTGTCGCGCCCGCTGTAAGCGTCCTCACCCAAAAGGCGCCCCATGGCATCCGTAAACTCCATAATCTCCTGTACCTGGTTCCAATACATTTTGTTCGGCATACTGTTTCCTCCTGTTCTGAATTACTTTACGGTCTTTTACAGTTTTTAGCATGATTTTTCTATGCGGATTTTGTTTTCCGTTTTCTGCCTTCACTCACAGTATACAGGTTATATCAGACAGATTATGTCGTTGTGAAACAGCAAAAAATAAAATTTTTATGTTTTCCCGGTACTGTTTTTAGTGTATAATGTTGTCGGTACGGAAACGTTTCCGAATACTTTTCCGCTGCCTGTTTTCCGTTTTCAATATGATAACAGCAAGATAAACCAGGCCTTCACAAATTTGGTATCAATAAAAAAAGACCGCCTTCACGGCGGTGGAACGGAGCGTCATTATGAAAGGAAACATCAAAACCGACCGGATTCTGGAGATCTTTTACCGCGCCATGAAGGGCGAAGCGCTGTCCGCCACCAGTCTGGCAGACGAATACAAAGTCTCCACCCGCAGCATCTCCCGGGACCTGACGGGATTGAAAATGTTTTTTGCGGAGCACCGGGAAGCCATGGGGTATGTAGAGCTGGCCTACACCAGCAGCGACCATTGTTACCGCCTGCAGATGGAAAATTTTATCACCAATAAAGAGCTGTTGGCCATCACCAAAATCCTGATCGGCGTGAAAGCGTTTGCCAGCGATGATCTGCTGCGGCTGATCGGCAAGCTGAAAGAACATACGTCCGCAGGCGATAAAAAGTCATTGGAAAAGCTGATACGCAAGGAACTGCTGCATTATTCCACGATCAAGTTTGACTGCCGCAGCCTGCTGGATAATCTGTGGCTGCTGTCAGAGTGCATCGATATCCGCCAGCCCATCACCGTAACCTATTACCGGATGGACCGCAAAGAAGTCAGGCACCGGTTGCTGCCTGTTGCCATTATGTTTACGGAATACTATTTTTATCTGCTGGCTTACAAAGACGGCACCGTTAAAAACGCGGATACTCCGTATTATTTCCGCATTGACCGCATTACGAAAATCACGCGGCACCGCACTACATTTACGCTATCGCCGGAACAGGAGTTTGACGAAGGACTGCTGCGCAGACGCAGCCAGTTCATGTGGCCGGGCAAGCTGCGCCGCATCCGTTTTGAGTTTAGCGGCCCGTCCGTCCAGGCGATTCTGGATCGCCTGCCCACCGCCCGCATTATTGATGTGAAAGGCAAAACCTACACTATGGAAGCGGAGGTCTACGGCGACGGTATCAAAATGTATCTGCTCAGTCAGGGCAGCTGGGTAAAAGTGCTTGCTCCTCAGGAATTTGCGGATGAAATGCAGGCAGAAATTGAAAAGATGAGCAGACTGTACAGATAACCCCTACTATATGTAAATACAACAGCAAAACAACCTGACTTCCTTTTATTCCGAAGTCAGGTTGTTTGTTCTCTCCAACTTGTTTCAGCAAATCCTCGGCAGGCCTTCTCCCCGCAGCGGCAGCACTTTGCGGTAACTGCCCAGCGCGGTCAGCAGGAACACGCCGGTCCCTTCCGTGACTTCGCCGGCAACTACGGCGTCTTTGCCGTATTTTGTACCTTGCAGAATCGCCAATACTTTCTCTGCTTCACTATGAGGAACTGCCATCAGCATCTTGCCTTCGTTCCCCATGGTCAGCGGATCCAGTCCCAGAATACCGCTGAGCCCTTTCACAGCTTCACTGACGGGAAGTTTTTCCTCTTCCAGATTGATGCGGCAGCCGGACGCATCCGCCAGTTCGGTGGCAACCGTTGCCAGTCCTCTCCGGGTGATGTCCCGGATCGCATTGACGTCAGCCCCTGCATCCAGAACAGTCTGCA
>JAEEGJ010032347.1_pt1 | contig 10050 bp, 4 predicted proteins | sample 8958761 | NCBI WGS metagenome assembly JAEEGJ01 (sample SAMN16246546, study PRJNA631951) | gut metagenome | biome: gut microbiome; feature: rumen; material: RS-attached | host: Bos | place: Iran: Karaj | collected 2018-10 | reverse complement strand
CTAGAACCTGTTTTACCAGCAACCCGGGATAAATAAATACGCTGATTAGCTGCATCTTGAGCCGGGAATTTAATCATCCACATATTATCCGCATCTTTTTCTGATGCAGTGACATAGCCAAAGCAATTGTCATTAGAAGAACCATCGCCTGTGGCTGTAATGATAACATTACCAGATCCTTTTACGGCTACTGCATAAGCATTAATTTTAGATAAGAAGTTTAAGAAACCGCTAACAGGTTCTTTTGGTACAGAAATATTATTATAATTTGTTTGTCCATCAGAGTATGCAGTATTAATTGTACTTCTAATTTCTGACACCTCACCAAGATTCTGAATGATATCAACAAATTGGGCTACACTCGGAATAAACCATGCGCTAAGGTTTGCTCCCGTTACTGCTGGGGCACCAGAACATTCGAAAGCGGGATGAGTTGTAAAGTCACTATTAAACGCATTTCGACGTGCTAAGCCAATATAATCACTGAGAGCATCAGCGGGAGTATTAACAGCTGTTCCAACTAAACCATCACTCGTCGCCCATGCAAGAGTATTTGTTCCAAGTTTTCCAGCTATTGAGACTGCGTAAGCATCATAACCATCATCATGAGAAGTGGTGCTAAAGATAACGGCAACGATATTTGCCTTTTTACTATCAAAGTTTTCATCTGTCGTTTTCAGGAAAGTACCATCAGCGAGCACATAGTCACCGACTGAAAATACTTCCTTAGCTGAGACTGATCCAAGATCATTAGGAGCCCCCCAACCAGTCAGCGTAATGGAGCCGAGTGTCAGTTCCGTCAGTTCGACACCAGCTAACGATGCAGTGAAGTTGTAGGTCTTACCTGCCTCAAATGTAATGTCGGAACCTAACTTCGCCGTCAGATACTTACCATCTGTCGTCTTCACACGTACCAACTTGGTGCCATTGGCGAGTTTCTGCGGTACAACAACGGCATAGACCTTCGTCGCTGTGCCGATGTTGATATCGGTAGCCGCCTGGATACTCTTGGCGTCACCCGAAGCCGCTCCCAGTTCACCTGTCGAGGGATTCAGGGTTGTAGCAGTCTTCGTGTTTGTGATATAGACCGTTGATTTCGAGAGATCATAGATGGCATTTGAAGCCCTGTTTAATGTGATACAGAGCCGTGCCAACTTATGGGTAAACGACAGAGGGATAGCCGTCTTAGTCTGTGCCAGCTGCTTTGCCGAAGCATGGAGCAGATCGCTCTTCAGATAGCCGGCATCCGTACTCTGGTCGGTAGATACGCTGAAGCTGTTAGCAGCATTGTAGGTCCAGTCCTTATTATAAGGTGCATAGGCATAGATGTCCACCTTGTTGGTGGTGTTCTTCGGCCATTTCATCTCCTTACCTCTTGATTTCAAAGCCCCAGAGGTCTGAACGTCGTACTGGTTGTTGTTGCCGTTAGTCACCGTAGCAGTACCTGCCACGCCGAAGACTCCGACGATCACGCCAGTATTAACGGCATTGGTCTGCAACTCCGACACGGAACGGGTCGTTCCCATCGAGGATACGAGGCTGATAGCATCGTCCTCGACATTCATCATGCCGCCAGACTCATCAGCTGCACATCCCGTCAGTCCCCAAGCAGCGACTACCGTTACCAGTCCGAGATATAATTTATTTATTCTCATCATAATCTGCTATTCTTTTAATAAGTACATTTCTGAAGCTTTGATCACAACAGAGCCAGGTGTGGAAGAGTTATCAAGAGATCTACCGCCAAAGCAGATCTTGGTGACCGTTTTAAGATCCACATTGAGTCCTGTCAGATCAATCGGCTTTTCACCATTACTTCCATAGCCGTTGCCGATTTCTGTCCAAGTACTGCCAACATAGTAACCTATGCGAACCATTCCTCCTGACAAATTAGAAAGTTTGAATTTCAACGTCTTGTAATTTGCTAATTGACCATTTGAGAACTCGAAACAATCCATCAGGTTACTGCTAGTATCTGACCATGAATAGGTATTGGTAGAAGCTACATAAGAAGCTTTGTTGCCCGGCGTTCCGAAAGTAGCATACATGATAGTTGGCGGATTCGGTGAAAGGTAAACATCAGATGCCTCAATGTGACATGAACCACTCTCAGATTTACCACCAATTCTGACTTCTGTCACATCAGAAAGATTTATACCGGTTATATTGGTCAAATCGATCACATGTTTACCACTCCTATTTATTAATATTTCTTCTTTTGTATCATTATTAACAAAGAATTGTATACGAGCAGGTCCATTTGAAAGATCACTGATCGAGAAATAGAGGCTTTTGTAATTAGCCAATTCCCCATTACTAAACGTGAACATCGGCATCAGATTATCACTACTTGCTGTCCAACTAAAAATAGGATAATTATATTTAGCCTTACTTCCACAAGAGCCGAATGTTGCAAAAAGTCTATCTGCTCCCAGATTATTACCCGTCCATGACGTGATTGTCGTAGTACCCGAAAGAAGTACCACCTCTGATGTGGCGGGCGTAGATTCACTGATGTTGATGTTGACAGTAAAGTTATAGGAGCCTCCACTTGCAAAGGTGGTTTCACTGCCTAACTTGGCTATCAAGGTCTTACTGTCAGATGTGGTAATCGTAACCAACGTAGTATTGGCTGCAATAGACTGAGGAACGACAACTGCACAGACATTTGCAGTTCCGCTACTGGCAGCTATGGCAAGATTAGAGGCTGCCGTGATATCAGTGGCAGTTTCAGATGTGGCGCCGAGTGTACCATCAGACGGTGTAAAGGCAATAGAGGGCAACGTATTGTTAATCTTCACACTTGAGATGGTAATATCGCTGGTGCCCGTATTGTTCAAAGTGATATTCAGTTTTGCCATCTTATGCACAAAGGCAAGGGCGAGGGCATCGGTGGTCACCGTCTTGTCTGTCAAAGGAGTGGCAAAAAGCAGATCGCTTGCCAGATAGCCAGCTTCTGCGCTCTGATCACTGGCAACAGTGAATGTCTGGGCTGTGGTGTGCGAAGTCCAGTCACTGTTGTATGGCGCATAGGCATAGAAGCTGACCTTAGCGCCATCAGCCGTAGGCCACGTCATGGCATTTGTCGTAGTCAGGTTACCTGATTCTGGAACTGTGTATTGAATATTGTTATAGTTAGTCATCGTGGTAGATGCCTCGTCAGAGATACCGAACACACCGACTTTCTGACCAGTGGGGACTGTCGTCGATTGCGGGTCGCTGGTAGCTCGGGTACTGCCCTTCATCGCGCTCGTAAAGTTAACTTGTCGGCCGCTCACCTTGTTTTCTCCACTCAACTCTTCCGAGGAGCAGCTGGAAAAAGTGAAAGCGGTAGCAAACATTGTTGCAAGACCGAAAAGGAAATTCAATTTCTTCATAACTGTTTTTATTTTAGATTTTTATGATACATTATACTACTCTTTTGTATTCTCAGGTGTCTGATAGGGTACCAGACGCATATTGGCGATGCAGAACTGGAAGCTGTCGAGGGCCTGCACAGGGTGCAGCGCATCGAGCGGATAGTTCACCAGTTTGATGATGGTCTGCAGATTGCTGCTCTTCAGCTGTCCTATCAGTCCACCAAGATTCATTGTGGCATCGCCAGCTATCGACTTGAAGGTGGTGAGGGGGATGGTGAGCGTGAGCCAGCCATCAGAGAAGTCGGCAGGTGCCTCTTTCTCCCACATCGCCACGTTGGCAATCATCGAACTGGTGAGAGAACTCTGATCCTTGTTCAAGCGGTATGACAGGTAACCTGTGTTCCACTGCGGTTCACCGTTGCTGCTCACATAGATGTCCATCTGGATGGCAAGTGCCTCACAACGGGTGGTGCGGGTGATATAGCCCTCGCTATGATCTATGACATGCTGGAAACGATCAGCACTGCTGAAGCGCAGGTAGCCTTTCGATGGATCGGTAGAGGTGTCGATGGGCCAAGCTATAGGCGTGTCGCCGAAGTAACTCAGCAGCGAGTCAGGGTTCTGGATATCAGTCACATCATACAGGCAGTGCCCCGCTGGCAGCTCATCCACTCTCAGCGGTGACACGTTATCACGCAGGTTACCCAGCGCACTGATGGTGTATTCGAACTCCGTGCCCTTATAAGGCGACTTCGTGTTGAAGTTGTTGAAGCAGTGCATGAACACACAGTTGCGGCAGAACATATAAGCCGGTGAATAGCAGCTGACATGCGCCGTAGTGGATTGGCAGCGGATGGAGCCTGCCACATAGTCTGCCTGTGGCACCACAAAGCTGATCTGTCGTGAGCCTGGAGTGAAGTTCTCCACTTCTATCTCACCATCGGCAGTAGGCAGATAGAGATGATCCACAAACTGCAGGTTTCGTCCTGTGATGGTGACAGTCTCACCCACGAAAGGCATCGTGCGGTTCACGCCAGTGATACTGGGCTCCGGATTGCCGATTCGACTGAGGGTACAGATGGAATCAGTGAAGTTGGGATTGACGGTATAGAGCGTCAGGCGGTTGTCACCTACATGTACACCCTTGATAGCTGTGGCACCAGCCTCACGATAGGCAGGCTTGGGTGTCAGTTCAACGGTAGAGCCGTCGAAGGTATAGGTGTATTCCATCTGACAGAGCGAGTCGCTCGTCTCAGAACTACCGTTAGTAAACCAATGGGAGAGCACAGCCTCACCATCATCCACACTCTGAAACTCCACCCGATAGGTCTGGTTGAATGATGTTCCGTTGGCACTGCCTCCTTGTTTAGTGGCACCCCAGATGCCGAAGAGCTGGTTGGCATCGAGTGCTACTGCTGTGGCAACAGGTGTGCTGACTGGCTGCGGCAGCACAGGACCCTCGATATCCTTGTTGCACGACGTGAGGGCGGTCATACAGAATACGACTGTCAGAGCAATCAGTTGTTTGATATTCATCTTCTTCATCATATATCTCGTTCTTAGTTCTTAAAGTTTGTTTCACTCGAATAGACTTTCTCCGTATAAGGTTCCCCACTGACAGGGTTGATCTTCTGCATGGCGATAACACATTTGCCCTTGGCAAAGGTTACGTCGGCAGGGATGATCACGCTGACACTGGTAGCAGTGGGCTCCACAGCGGGATCCAGTTCGCAGGATACCTGGTCGCCATAGGGCAACGGCAACCATACCTCTGTAGCTCCTTCGAGGTTCTGTCCCGTGATAGTCAGGATGTCGCCTGCCGTCAACTGGGTGGTGGAGAAGTTGCTGATGGCGGGCTTCTCGGAAGCCGGCTTCACCAGGAAGGGACGATAGACCGACTCTCCATGAGCCGTGATAACACGGATATAGCTCTGCTGTTCGCTGATGCTGGTCTTCACGTCGGAAGGCAACTGGAAGGTGATATAGTTCTCAGTATCATAGATGAACGATGTGGTGAGGTCGATATCCGTTCCGTTGACGAATACTTTCCTGAGATCGTAGAAGGCACTGCCATGCAGACAGATGGTCTGTCCTGGATAAGCATAGTCGGTCTTCTCGATAGGCTCACTATTCATGTTCTTCCACACGCTGTCGATCTGCGGTGCGTCATCGTCCTTGCTACAGGCTGCGCACAGGGCTATGGTGAGTAGCAAGAGTATCTTGTTGATATTCTGTTTCATTGCAGGTAGAGTTTCTTATTGTTAATGATATCGGAAAAATCATAAGGCACTGGGGCTTTCAGGAGATTCGGATTCTGCATGGTTTCCGAAGGGGGATAGATCATAGACCAGAGGTTGTCGGCGGTGCCTGCCTCACTGGTATGGCAGTAGCTGCCTTCAGGTATGTTATGCACATACTCACGACTGGGGCGGTAGATAACTGGTGCCCCGTCTCTCAGACGCAGGGTCACCTTACCCAGAACATTGTTGCTGGTCTTATTGGCGCTGTAGGTATAGCCATAGAGACGATGGCAGCCCATGATGGAGTCACCTTCCTGCTCATACACTTTATTATTGATATAGTCAATCATGCGTTTCTGATGTTTCTCACCCATGAAAGAACGTCGTACCACATCAGACCAGAAGAGTCCCTCGTTGAAGAACTCCAGACGGCGCTCCTGCAACAGTGAGTCGAGATTGAAGGTGGTATAGTCACCGATATAGGTGTTATGTGCTATTTCATACTTATAAGCACGCTGGCGTATTGTGTTCACACCCTCCAACACACGTGAACGAGTGGTGGTCTCCTCGCCATAAAGTCCCATCAGCGCTTCGGTAAGATTGAGGTAAACCTCACTCAGACGGAGCATCGGTGTACAGAATCCAGAGTTACCAGTAAACGCCAGGTTGTCGGTTGCCAATGGTCCGCCTACCACCTGTTTCTTAACAGCTACTGTCGAGTTGGGGCGGTTCACTGTCCAAGCTTGTCCTATCTCTTTGCAGGTGTCAGCCTCATGGAAGAGGTAGTCATAGGTCATCTTGTCGGGCATGATGTTACCACGGGTACGGCTCAGTCCACCTCTCTTAGTAGCGACAAACACGAAATCGTAACTGGCCCAAGTGTTATAGGAGCGTCCGTAGTTATTGTCGAGACAGGGATCATAACAAAAGCCGCCCTGCATGTCGTTACCAAGTCCGTAAGATGAGTTGCCTGCCACCGTCTGCAGCGCAAAGAGCACCTCCTTGCAGTTGTTGTTCTGCACACGGAAAATCTGCTCATAATCGTCCATCAGGGCATAACCACCCTGAGGTGCCAGATCGATGGCCTGACGGGCGGCATTAGCAGCCTTTGCATAGTAGAATTCATCCAAACTCTCACTCGACTGGTACTCCTCATCGTCGGCATAGTATCTCGAGATAGTCGAGGTCTTGAACGTCTCGCTGATATGTCCGCCACGGGCAAAGGCACCCATGGTGAGGTAAAGGCGTGAAAGCAGTGCCCAAGCACTCACCTTCGACACACGTCCCTTGGTGCCTGGCAGGACTGGTAGCCAGCTCATGGCAAACTCGGCATCGCAGATGGCATACTGCATCACACTCTCGAAGCTGTTGGGCTGTGCCAGGTAGTTGGTGGTTACAGGATCATCAACGATAGGCACATCGTGCCAATAGATGGCAAGGAACCAGTAGGCCAGTGCCCTCATAAACCGAGCTTCACCCAGACAGGCATTTACCTCTTGTTGAGTGCCGACACCCTGTTCCAGACAATAGGGCGCATAGTCGTTGATGATATAGTCGGCCTGGGTGATAACGTTATACAGACTGCTCCAGCCATACTGGATGGAAGTACTCTCCTTATCCTCATTCATCGAAGCCTGCGCATTATACTCGTTGGTCTCAGTATTGGTATAAAGGAAATTGTTGGCACGTGCATCGCCCAGATACACGAAGCGACGTTTGTGGAAATAATACCAGGGCTGGGTGTAGAGACTGGCTGTAGTGGCCTGTAACGTCTCTATCGACGTCAGTTCCTTGTGAGCAGGGATGACCTGTTCATTGTCTGTGTCAAGATAGCGCTCACAGCTGCTGAAAAGGAAGAGCAGCACAAGTATTGTCAGAAAGACGATACTGACGTTAATGAAGAAAAATATTTGACTCTTTTTCATATCCGATAACTTACTATTGTTAGAATGTGGCTTCAACACCAAAAATGAAAGAACGGGGAGCTGGTACACGACCTGTATCAACACCATACATCAGCATGCTTTGTCCTGACATAGAGTACTGACCGTTCTGGCTACCCACCTCAGGATCGTAGCCCGTGTAGCGGGTAAAGGTATAGAGGTTCTGCACGTTGGCAGACAGACGAAGACTCTGCAGATAGAGGCGCTTGATGATCTTCTTGGGGAAGCTGTAGGTAAGAGCGATGTTCTTGATGCGCAGATAGCTGGCATCCTCTACATAACGATCACTGATGCGGCTGTTGTAGTTGCCGTGCAGATTGTCTATGCGGGTTTCTGAGCTATTGGCTCCAGGAGCCACATAGACATTCCAGATATTGTCATTCCCCGGATTGCCATCGTAGTAGGCCCACTGAGCATAGTCGTTGGTCTGCAGGAACTTGTTTGTTGCCTTGCTGTTTACCTTCGACGGTTCGTCCATATAGCGACGCATCCAGTGGAACACCTTATTACCCACGCTACCGTAGAGGAACAGACTCAGGCCCCACTCTTTGTAGGTCCAGGTGTTGTTCCAACCGAAGGTGAAGGCAGGCAGACCATTGCCAAGGAAAGTCTTGTCGTCGTTGTTGATGACACCGTCGCCATTCAGATCCTTGAATAGCAGATCACCAACACTGGTCTTCAGACTGCTGGCAGAGGCATTGCTCACCACAGTACCCACACGATAGTTTGGAGTGGCTACGATGACGGTGCTGGTGCCGTCGCCATTGTCGCGTAGGAAATCAGCTGCGGTGTTGATTCGACCCGCCACCTGGAAACCGTAGTATTCGCTGACACTGTGTCCCACGGCAGTACGTGTGATTGTTTCACCGCCCCATGACTCGTAGTCAAGCGTCTTGTCAATATAGCCTGTGTCGCTATTCATAGCAGTAATCTCGTTCTTCACGAGTGAATAGGTTAATGAAGACTTCCATTTGAAGTTCTTTTTATTGAAGATATGGGCATTCAGCGTGATTTCAAAACCCTTGTTACGCATGTTACCGACATTCGCCCACTGACGGGTGGTTCCTCCGGTGAGGATCGTACCCGAGTAGTAAGGCAGTGCCATCTGCAGCAACAGATCACGGGTGTTCTTGATAAAGGCATCGAAAATGAACTCAATGCGGTTGTCGAAAAGGTTCAGGTCAAGACCAACGTTCCATGAGTCGGTCTTCTCCCATGTCAGTCCCTCATAGTTGGGCATGTTGGCTGTCTTATAACTCATACCGAAGTTCGACTCAAGGCTCGTGAAGTTAGCCATATAAGTGCTCTCCGCGAGGTTGGCATTACCTACCAGACCATAGCCTGCACGCAACTTCAGATTGTTGATGGCAGCAAATATAGGCGATTTTTCCTGCAACATCAACCAGAAATTCTCCTCAGACAGTCGCCAGGCAACAGCAGCAGAAGGGAAAGTACCCCAGCGCTGTCCACTTGCAAAACGGGAAGAGCCGTCACGACGCAGTGTAGCCGTCAGGTTATACCTATCTTTATAATTATAGGTGAGTCGTCCGAAGAAGCTGCTGAAACGATTCGTGACGGTATAGCCTTCGTTGTCGTCACGACTGGCTTCGCCACCCGACAGTGCCTCGTTGGTGTTGCTACCTCCCAGTCGGCGTCCAAAGAGATAGTCCTTATAGCGGTTGTTGATCTCGGCACCCAGCATCAGAGACACCTTGTGAACCTTCTTGAGTGTCCAGTTGCCGGTAGCTACCGACTTCAGCGACCAATAGAGGTTGTATGTCTTGGTAGTCTCGTGCGTAGCATAGTCGCGTTTGGTACCACCGAGATCATAGGCGGGCAACAGATAGCGTGCGTTCTCTGTGTTTGTGTCGTAAGTACCTTCGTTTTTCCAGTTGAGCCATTTCCAGGGCTTCAGCGTGAAATAGAAATTCGCACGGGTGCTGCTGGTCTCCGCTGTCCTGGTGGTAATAGAGGCAATGGCTACCGGGTTAGGCTTCCATGTCTCTGTTTCTGCATTATAACCTGCCTTACCCCAGGTACCGTCGAAATTCGTTACTGGGATATTGGCAGTCATACCGAGTGCATCACCGACAACACCCCACGATGACATGCCTGTGTTACGCTTTGTACGTGCTAAGTTTACAGTCACACCTAAGTCGAGCCATTTATAGGCCTTCACATCAGTAGAGGCACGGAGGGTCAGACGGTTGAAGTCATTATTGATGACAATACCATCCTGATCGTAGTAGCCACCAGAGATGCTATAGCTAATATTCTTAGTACCGCCACGCACGGAGAGATTGTACTCCTGACGAAGGGCAGTACGGAAGATGGCATCCTGCCAGTCGGTTCCTTTCGCAAGGGTCTCAGGGTTGGCAAAGTAATCGCTGGTCTTCTCACCATTGACGCCTTTGATCCAGCTAGCAAGCTGTTGCATATCCATCACATCCACCTTATGCTGGAGCATATCCATACCTATTTGTGTCTTGAAACCAATTTTAGGAGCCG
>JAEEGJ010032346.1_pt1 | contig 10050 bp, 8 predicted proteins | sample 8958761 | NCBI WGS metagenome assembly JAEEGJ01 (sample SAMN16246546, study PRJNA631951) | gut metagenome | biome: gut microbiome; feature: rumen; material: RS-attached | host: Bos | place: Iran: Karaj | collected 2018-10 | reverse complement strand
AACTGTCCATGTATATCTGCAGGTACTCCGACAGGTCTTGCAGGTAATCGAGTGCGAGGTCGATGCAGGTCACGGCAACGATGTTCCCCTGTTTGTCGCGTATAGGGTGCGTGCAACTGACAATCATCGCGCGTGCGCCGGAGTCGTCGTAGTACGGTTCCGACCACCAGCAACTGTCGATGCTCAGTCCGTTCTTGTACCAGTCTGCCTCAAAGTAGTCGTGGATGGCGCTACCTATCTCGCGCGTGTAGATACACGGCTTGCCGTCACACGTGTCGCGGCTGCTGCACACCTCGTACCAGCGACCTTTCTTCGGGTACAGATACGGCTGACAGGCAACGCCCGCGCTGCTCACACGATTGATGGTCTGCAACAGTACGTGTGTGGCATTGGCTACGGAGTCGGGATTGTCGATATGCCGCTCGGCGAGGGTGGTGAGCATCTTTGCTGCGGCTTCCATCTCGATGGTCACGGCATTGATCTCCAACTCCGCTTTGCGCAGTTCGCTCTGTACACGTTGCTCGGCTTCGCGCCTGATGGCTGCACGGCTGGAGAAATACATGATGCACGAGATAGCCTCCAGCACTACCGCCGCCACAATCAGTATCCACAAACCATGATGTGTCTTCTTCGTTTTACCCATATCTCTAAACACTAAACTCTAAACTCTAAACTCTCTTTGGCATTCTCTTCGCTACCCCGATAGCTTTCGTCGGGCAAACGAGCCGGCACAGATGGCAGCCTACACACTTCGCTCCGATGATCTTCGGCTGTCTGTCCTCACCAAAGGTGATGGCTTGGTGTCCGCCGTCTTTGCAGGAGATATAGCAACGTCCGCAACCGATACATTTCTCTCTATCGATCTTCGGGAACACCATCGTCTCGCGGTCAAGATCGCTCGGCAGCACGATGTTTTTTAGCTCCTCGCCAACAAGTTTCTTGAGTTCGACTATCCCGCGCTCCTGCATGTAGGATTTCAATCCGAGAATCAGGTCGTCGATGATGCGGTAGCCGTATTGCATCACGGCGGTGCAGACCTGCACGTTACGGCAACCGAGTTGGATGAACTCCAGCGCATCGCGCCAGGTCTCTATACCACCGATGCCGCTTATATCCAAGTGCTTCTGAATGCCTGCCTTATGCAGAATAGGGTTAGCCGTCATCTCGTAGATCATTCTTAGGGCGATAGGTTTGACCGCCTTGCCGGAATAACCGCTCACGGTCTTCTTGTTGCTCACCTCGGCGTCATGGCTCATGGTGATGGATTTGATGGTGTTGATAGCGCTGATACCTTTTGCTCCGCCATAGTAACAAGCCAGCGATGGCTTTGCCAAGGATTGCACATTCGGTGTCATCTTCGGTATAACCGGTATATGCACGGCTTCCGATACAAACGCGGTATAGGCAAGCACCAACTCGTTGTTCTGACCTATATCCGAACCCAGACCGGAGAGTTTCATCTGCGGGCAACTGAAGTTCAGCTCTACTGCATCGCAGCCGGCCTCTTCTGCCATCTTCGCCAACTCGATCCACTCCTCCTCAGTCTGCCCCATGATAGACGCAACGACAATCTTCGTCGGGTAGTTCTGTTTGAGCCGGTGAAGGATATCGAAGTCCATCGTGTAGGGATTTTCGCTGAGTTGTTCCATGTTACGGAAGCCTACGAACGGCGTACCCTCTTTCTGCACGGCGTCAAAACGCGGCGATACCTCGCGGATATCCTGTTTGCATATCGTCTTGTAGAATACACCTGCCCAGCCGGCTTCGAAAGCATTGGCTACCATCTCATAGTTCGTGCAGACTGCCGACGAGGCGAGGAAGAACGGGTTCTCGCACACAATGTCGCAGAAGTTCAGCTCCAGCGAGGGTAGGGACTCTACCGCTACGGGATTCTCGGGCTTCTTGCAGGCTTTCGCGAGCTCTGCGATGCGTATCGGGCGGTCGTAGTGGATACAGGCTTTCTCGGCAGCCGCTAACTCCTCATCGGTGCAGCCGTCGAACCAACGCCAGGCGTTGGCAGCGTTGTCAAAACGAATGGCGCGTATTGCACGAGCCACGTCTTTGCCACATGCCTTCGAGCATGGTGCGTCCTCGCATAACAGGCAGCGAGCAACCTCTTCATTGATGTGTAGCATAAAGGCGTAGTTTTGTAATTTCCAACAAAGTTACTAAATTTTTTTGACATTTGCAAATTTTTGCGGAATAATGATAGTTTTTTTCGAAGAAAAAACACTTTTTTAGGAAAACTCCCGTTCTTATTTGCAAATTTGTGATTTTTTTCGTATCTTTGCAATCGCATTCAACCCATTAAACATCAAACCACATCAAACAACATCAAACCACATCAAACAACATCAAACCACATCAAACCACACAAACTGTCTATGGAACTTCGAATCATCAACAAGAGCAATAATCCGCTGCCGCGCTACGAGAGTGCGCTGGCTGCCGGAATGGATATCCGTTGTCATATCTCCGAGCCTGTGACGCTGCAACCCCTCGAGCGCCGGCTCATCCCGACAGGTCTGTTCATCGAACTGCCTGCGGGTTACGAGGCGCAGATCCGTCCGCGTAGCGGCATGGCGCTCAAGCGAGGGCTGACCGTGCTCAACACCCCGGGAACGATCGATGCCGACTACCGCGGCGAGGTAGGCGTCATTCTCATCAACCTCAGTGGCGAACCGCAGACCATCGAGCCGGGCGAACGTATCTGCCAGATGGTCATCGCCCGCCACGAACAGCCCGAGGTCATCGAGGTCACCTCCCTCTCCGACACCGAACGCGGCGCCGGTGGCTTCGGTCACTCCGGAAACAAGTAATTAGTACGGCAGTTTCTTCGATGCATCGTAGCTTTCAATCGTCTTTGTCTGGATCACGCAGCTCGTGTCGCCTTTCTGCCAGTACTCGGATTTCGTCGTCACCGTCCGCGTCACGTTGCATCCCGTGAGCAGGGCGGCTCCCGCCGCCACTGCTGCTAAAATCATAATCTTCTTCATCGCTGATCGCTGATTACTGATTGCTGACTGCTTACCCGAGTTCCGCGTCGCAAACCATCCACAGGTAAGACCTCATCGTCTTCTTGCCGTTCGCGTTGTCCTTCTGGGCATTGAAGGCCGCCAAGTCGCCCGCGATCTTCGTCAGATCCTGCTTACGTGCCTGCACCATACGTGCCACCGTCGCGAAACGCGTGCGCTGTGCCTGCTCATCAATATTTTCATACAAAGCCATTATTTTATTAATTTACGCATCTGATCGCCAACGTTATTATAATCGCTCGCGATTATATATTGCAAAAAGGTCTTACAAAGATACGACACGAAAGTGCTATAAGTTGTCACAAGCTACAAAAAAATGCAAAAAGAGTGCATTTTTGATAGTTTTGTCAACTATACATGACAAATTTCAAGCAGTGTTTACGTGTTGTACTATAAAAAAAGAGCCGTGAGGCGGCTCACCCCCACGGCTCGGTGTAATTAAAAAACAAAGTGTCTGAGCCTGTTACATTGATTATTGTTCAGTTCAACTCTGTGTCGGTGAAAAAGGGGGTTATAATCCTAACTTTTGTCGTACGCATTGTGCGATGAACTGTGCTACGGCAGACGGCTCCAGACCCGTGACGTTCAGCACAAGGTCATAGTTGCGTGCATCGTAACGGGTATTGCCGCTGAATGTTTTGGTGAAGTTCTCTCGTGCTTTATCCACTTTGTTGATTAGAGCATCTGCTTCGTCTTGGCTGATACTGAGTCTGCGAGCCACTTTGTCGAGACGAAACGCACGGTCAGCCCTCAGAAACACCTTGAATGCCCGTGGATCATCCCGGAAGATGTGAAATCCTGTACGCCCGAGCAGCACGCACGATTCCTTATGAGCCAGTGAACGAACAATAAACTCCTCGTCGCGGAACATGTCAGCCGATACCGGCTCGTACCACCAGCGGGGTTTAATGGATTTGACGTAATCAATCTCCTCTTGGCTCATCTGGTAGTGGTCTTTGAGGGTATCCAAGACTTGACGATCGTATAGTTTGACGCCTAACAGTTCTGCCAACTCGCCGGCAATCTGTCTTCCTCCGGTACCGAACTCACGTCCGATGGTTACAATAAATCGTTCTTCCATATACCTGTTATAATTGAAATATTGAACAGAAAACTTACCTACACCCGGCTTCGGGGTCGAAGGTCGGCGGAACATCGAACTGCTCGTCGGGCGAGTAGGGGAGCGTTTCGTCAGCAAGCACCTTCTGCATGTAGATTGCCCAGATAGGCAGCGCCATTGATGCACCTTGACCGTCGGACATTCGGTCGAAGTGGATAGCACGGTCTTCGCCTCCGACCCAACAACCGCTGACCAGCGAGGGCGTGAAGCCTACAAACCAGCCGTCGGAGTTGTTCTGCGTCGTACCGGTCTTACCTCCGGCAGGCATCTTTAATCCATATCTAAAACGCGCGCGCACGCCCGTACCATGATCCATAACGTTGCGGAGCATGTAGATCATCTTGTACGAAGTCAGTTCGGAGATGATCTCGCGCTGCTGCGGATGGAACGTGGCGATGATGTTGCCCTGTTTGTCCTCGATGCGTGTGACGTATAGCGGGTCGATACGGATACCGCGGTTGGGGTAGGTGGTATAGGCATCCACCATCTCCTTGACGCTCACCTCGCACGGACCAAGACAGATAGAAACAACGGGATCGAGCTGTCCTTGGATACCGAACGAGCGCATCAACCGCACGAGCTGGTTAGGCGTATAGAGCGACATCAGGTACGCCGAGATCCAGTTCGACGACTGCTGCAGTCCCCAACTCAAGGTGACGGTGTCGCCTTGGTTCTTGGTGTGCTCGTCGCGCGGAGTCCACGCTACGCCGTTGCCGTCGATGAGGGTGACGGAGTCGTTGACGGTCTTGTCGCACGGCCACATGCCTTCGTCCATAGCAAGGGTGTAGAGGTAAGGCTTAACCGTCGAGCCGACCTGACGGCGACCGAGGGTAACCATATCGTATTGGAACTGCTTGAAGTCCGGACCACCGACGTACGCCTTGACATGACCCGAGTGAGGGTCCATTGACATAAATCCGCAACGCAGGAAGTGCTTAACCCAGCGGATGGAATCCATCGGCGACATAACCGTATCAATCAATCCGTTGTAGGAGAACACCGACATCGGCACAGGTGTGTTGAAACTCTCGCGAATCTCCGCCTCGCTCTTGCCTTGACGTTTCAATCCGCGGTAACGGTCGGTCTGACGCATCGAGCGCGTCATGATACCGTCAATCTCCTCCTTGGTCAGGTCTTTGGAGAACGGTGCGTAGGACTTGCCTTTCTTTTCGTTAAAGAACCGTCCCTGCAGATCGTGCATGTGTTCACTCACCGCCTCTTCGGCATATTGCTGCATTCGTGAGTCGAGGGTCGTGTAGATACGCAAGCCGTCCTGGTAGAGGTCGTAATGCGTGCCGTCGGGTTTGGTGTTCTTCTGGCAGAAACCGTATAGCGGGTTCGTCTCCCACTCCTTGAGGTCGATCTGGTACTGCAGCTTGTTCCACTCGGAGTAGTTGCTCTCCTTCGGCTCTTTGGCAGTCAGCACAAGACGCAGGTACTCACGGAAATACGGTGCCAAGCCCTGCTTGTGATCCACCGAGTGGTACTTGACCTCTACCGGCATGGCTGATAAGGAGTCAAACTCCTGACGGGTGATCTTCTCGTATTTGACCATCTGCGAGAGCACGGTGTTGCGGCGGTTGAGTGCACGCTGCGGATGGCGGATAGGGTTGTACAGCGACGGGTTCTTTAACATGCCCACCAACATTGCCGCCTGCTCAAGCTTCAGATCGGACGGAGTGGTGTAGAAGTACACGTACGATGCCGACTGAATACCTACCGCGTTATAGAGGAAGTCAAACTGGTTCAGATACATGAGCAATATCTCGTCCTTCGAGTACAGACGCTCCAGTTGCGTGGCTATCACCCATTCGATAGGTTTCTGCAAGGCACGCTCCAGGATATTGTTCGCCCGTGGCGACCAGATCTGCTTGGCGAGTTGCTGCGTGAGCGTCGAACCACCACCGGCACGACCAAGCTTCATCACGGCACGGAACAATGCCTTGAAGTCCACACCCGTGTGGTCGTAGAAACGTGCATCCTCGGTGGAGATAAGCGCGTCAATCACGTACGGACTCAGGTCGGAGTATTGCACACCTACGCGGTTCTCCTTGACGTAGTAGCGACCGATGCTGACCATATCCTCGGTGAAGATCTCCGAGGCGTAGGTGTTCTTCGGGTTCTGCAACTCATCGAGTGGCGGCAGGTAACCCACCCAGCCGTTGACGATGCCTACAAAAATCAGGTACAGAGCCAGCACGCCTGCTGCAAACAAGCCCCAGAACCAGAGTAGAAATTTTGTTTTCTTATTCATTGTTAGTCTCTCATTAAGTCGGTGATGATTGTATTCAATATATTGATGCCATCTTGTGTGGCAATCAGTTGTCCGTTGTCGATGCGCAGTTTGCCTGTAGCAAGGTAGGGCTGCGCTTTTTGTAGCAGTTCATCGGTTGCCGTGATGCCTTTCGAGGTGCGCAAGCCGAGCATTACGCGCTCGTTGTAACGCTCTGTTTCCGTCAGTTTCTCGCGCTTGAAGGGCACTTTGCCTTTTAGGATCTCGCTTATGTACTTCTTGAGGTTTGCCACGTTCCATTGTCGTGACACACCGTCGTACGAATGTGCGCCTGCGCCCAAACCGAGATACGGCGTTTCATCCCAGTAACTGCTGTTGTGTCGGCTCTCAAACCCGGGCTTGGCAAAGTTGCTCACCTCGTAATGTTCGTACCCTGCCTCTCTGAGCCGCCGGCACAAGTGCGCGTACATCGCGTTCGCCAAGTCCTCGTCCGCCTCGCGGAACAAACCTTTCTTTCTCCAATTATCCAGCGGCGTGCCCGGCTCGTAACTCAGGCAATACGTGGATATATGTTGCACGTCGAACGTGAGTGCCGTCTCCACATCCGCCTGCCACTGCTCCATCGTCTGGTTGGGCAGGGCGTACATCAGGTCAATGCTGATATTGTCGTAGCCCAACTCTTGCGCCAGACGAATCACTTTCTTTGCCTGCTTGCTGCCGTGACGGCGGTTGAGAAATGCCAGCCGCACCTCATCAAACGATTGCACACCGATGCTCAGCCTATTAATCCCCATCTCACGCCAGGCTTTGAGTTTGGCTTCGGTCATGTCCGACGGGTTGGCTTCGATCGTCACTTCCTCGGCTTGCTCAACCGGCAATACCCGCAGCAGCCGCTCCAAGTCTTTGTTGCCCAACTGCGACGGCGTGCCACCGCCGAGATAGATTGTCCGTATCGGTTCGCCCTCCGGCAGATATCCGCGCCGCAGTTCGTACTCCTTCAGCAGCGCATCCACGTACAGGCTCCGCATCTCCAACAGCGTCGTCGAGAAAAACGCGCAATACGAGCATCGCGAGTAACAAAACGGAATATGTATATATATAGCAGCCATGAAATTTTGTTTTGTGTTTAGAGTTTAGTGTTTAGTGAAGTTTAAAAGTTATAAGTTTAGAGTTAACTCATAACTTCTAACTCTGAACTTCTCTCAACTCTCAACTATCAACTCTCAACTATCTTCCCACAAGTGTTTCATCCACTCCGCCATTCGTTGTTCCGCCGGACTACCTTGTGCCTGCCAGAACTTCCTTCCCTGCAACGCGTCCGGCATAAACTGCTGCTTGACGAAATGGTTCGGGAAGTCGTGCGCGTACTTGTAGCCCTCGCTGTAACCTAACTCTTCCATGAGTTGCGTCGGGGCGTTGCGCAGGTGCAACGGCACAGGCAGGTTGCCGCTCTGCTGCACTTCGCGTAGCGCCTCGTCGATTGCCAGATACGCCGAGTTGGACTTCTGCGAAGTTGCCAGATAGATTGTTGCTTCCGCCAGCGGAATCCTTCCTTCCGGCCAACCGATCTTCGTCAGTGTATCAAAACAAGCGTTCGCCACGAGCATCGCGTTCGGGTTGGCGAGACCTATATCCTCGCTCGCGGAAATAACCAGCCGCCGTGCTATGAACTTCGGGTCTTCGCCTCCCGCAATCATCCTCGCCAGCCAATAGATAGCCCCATCCGGATCGCTACCGCGGATGGACTTGATGAATGCGGAGATAATATCGTAGTGCAGTTCGCCGTCCTTGTCGTACGCCACGGGATTCTGTTGCAGCAGTTGGGTGATGGTCGTGTTGTCAATGACCGTTGTGCCGGAGTTGCTCACCAGTTCGATGATGTTCAGCATCTTCCGCGCATCGCCGCCCGCGTAACGCAATATACTCTCCGTCTCTTTGACCTCTATCTGTTGCTGCTTGATGGCCTCGTCTTCTTGGAGTGCGCGATGCAGCAATGTCAACAGATCCTCTTTCCCAAGCGGCTTGAGTACATATACCTGGCAGCGGCTCAATAGCGGCGTAATCACCTCAAAACTCGGGTTCTCGGTCGTGGCACCTATCAGCGTCACCAAACCTTCCTCCACCGCCCCGAGCAGACTGTCTTGCTGCGACTTGCTGAACCGGTGGATCTCGTCGATAAAGAGGATCGGTGAGCGTTGATCCGTTACTCCGGCAAACAGCCCCTGTTGGGTGCGACGTATCTGTCGGGCTTTATCCAATACCTCGCGTACCTCTTTCACGCCCGCCGTCACTGCCGACAAGGTATAGAACGGTCGCTCCAACTGATGCGCAATGATCCTCGCAAGCGTCGTCTTGCCCACGCCCGGAGGTCCCCACAGAATGAACGACGAGAGGTTGCCGCTCTCAATCATCTGCCTGAGCACAGCCCCTTGACCGACCAAGTGCTGCTGGCCTATGTACTCATCCAAAGTCCTCGGACGTAATCTTTCTGCTAATGGTTGCATGCCGCCTGAATTAGTTCATTTGCATTCTGTATCGCCGATGTCGTCGGCGTATTGCCGCTGAGCATTGTGGCAATCTCCGTTACCCGTTGTTCGTTATCCAGCGCGCTGATATGTGTCTCTGTGCGGGTCTTGGTGTCTTGTTTATACACCTTGATATGTTGCTCGCCGAAGGCTGCAATCTGAGGCAGGTGCGTGATGGCTATCACCTGTCGGCTCTGTCCCATCCGGCGCAATATATCGCCCATTCGTGTTGCCACGCTTCCGCTTACGCCCGTATCAATCTCGTCGAAGATGATTGTCGGCAATGCCGAAGTATCTGCCGTCAAAGCCTTGATCGACAACATGATTCGTGCCACCTCACCGCCTGACGCTACATCCGCCACGCGTTGTAGCGATTGCCCGAGGTTGGCGGCAAACAGAAACTCCACCACATCGTGACCGGTTGCTGTATATTCCTCTGCCGGCGAAACAGCCACCTGCATGTTGGCGTGCGCAATGCCCAACTGACTCAGGTCGGCTACCAGCCGTTCGGCTATCGGTTTGCAGACTTTCTCGCGCGACTTGCTGAGCACCTCTGCCGCTTTCGCCATCTTTGCAAACGCCGCCTGTTTCTCTTTCGTCAGCCGCTCTATCTCCTCGTCGAAATGTTCGAGGATCTGCGACTGCTTCTCGAGTTTCGCCTGTTCTGCTAACAACTCCTCCACCGTGCGGCAGTTGAACTTCCGCATCAATGTCTGTATCAGCATCAGCCGTTCCTGTACCTCTTCCAGCCGTATCGGGTCAGCGGTCACGTTGCTCAGGCGATTCTCTGCTTCCTCGGCAATGTCCTTGAGTTCGATATAGCTGCTCTCAATCCGATCCTGTAACTCTTGCGACACATCGCCCACACGGATAGCCTTCAAGGCTTGCAACACCGAACGGTTGTCGCCACTCAGTACCTCTATTGCCTCTGCCAGCTGCGCACGGATCTCCTCGGCGTGGGATAGGGTATATTCCTCTTGCTCCAGTTCCTCTTGTTCGCCTTCGTGCAGGTTCGCTTCGGTGAGTTGGTTTAGTTGGAATTGTATATAATCCGCATCTCGCTGCGCCTTGTTGGCTTGTGCCTGTAGTTCGCTGAGTGCCGCCTCGGCTTGCAGATACGCTTCGTAGGCTGTGGTA
>JAEEGJ010032344.1_pt1 | contig 10050 bp, 8 predicted proteins | sample 8958761 | NCBI WGS metagenome assembly JAEEGJ01 (sample SAMN16246546, study PRJNA631951) | gut metagenome | biome: gut microbiome; feature: rumen; material: RS-attached | host: Bos | place: Iran: Karaj | collected 2018-10 | reverse complement strand
GAAGTACAAGGTGATTTCGGAAAACCAGTTTGCATGCAGTTTGATGCAGGTCAGTCGCGATGGAAAAATGCCTATTGCGATGTTCAAAGGCGAGCCGTGCATTATGTCTCCGGCATACCCGATGTTTGAAGTCTCAAAGACGAATGAGCTGCTGCCGGAATATCTGATGATGTGGTTTTCTCGCTCAGAATTTGACCGCGAAGCAAGTTTTTACGCAGTCGGTGGAGTTCGCGGAAGTCTGGAATGGAATGATTTCTGCGATATGCAAATCCCCGTCCCCGCGATAGAAAAACAGCGCGAAACCGTCGCCGAATACAACACCCTCCAAAACCGCATCGAAACCAACAAGAAACTCATCGCCACCCTCGAACAAACCGCCCAAACTCTCTACCGCCACACCTTCGTCGACAACATCGACCCCAACAATCTCCCCGACGGCTGGAGGATGGGAACTTTGGGGGAGATCGCTGAGTTCGGTAATGGTAAATTGACTGAATTGTGCGATGGAGAATATCCTGTTTATGGTGGAAATGGGATTGTCGGGTTTACTAATGATTTCAATGCAGAAAATGTGATTGTAATTGGTCGAGTTGGCGTGAATTGCGGATGTCTTTATCTTGAACCGAATAAATGCTGGATAAATGATAATGCGATAAAGGGCTTTTCAAAGGGATTGCCCATAGAGTTTTTGTATTGGCATATGAAAAATATGGACTTAAACGCCCAAAGCGAAGGTTCAAGCCAACCATTGATTACGCAAGGAATTTTGAACAGTCAGGAATGCCTGTTGCCATCAGTGAAATATGTAGAATTGTTTGCTGATAAACTGAAAGTGTTAATGAATGAATTTCGTTTAAAACAGCAAGAAAACCAAACCCTAACCCAAATGCAAACCCTTCTCCTCTCCAAAATGGGAGCGTAAAAAAGGAATCCTATGAGTTTCAGCTTAAATTGTCTTGAAGTCATTTATAAAGAAGATTGTAACCAAAATCTTTATAAGAATCTTTTTAGCGATCGTGAAAACCCACAGGAGAAAATTAAAATTGGGGAAACAAAAAAATTTTTCTTCAACGATTATTATGATGAAAAACTAGAAATAAAAGACGATTCCTATTATAAAAAAAATGTTGGATTTTTTGGGAAAAGGATTAATATACAAGCTATAGTTGGGAAAAATGGTAGTGGAAAAAGTTCCATTATGGATTTGATATATGCTGCTGTCAATAATTTTGCTTTTGCATCTATTCACGGACAAGATCAAAAAGAAAATGAATTCCTGCTTTATGTTGAGGGACTTTGGCTAAATTTGTATTTTTCATTGATAATTGTAAGTGACAAAAATAAAGAAGAAAGAAAAGATTTTCAACTTTGTTGCGAAAATAATAAATTATGCTTAAAAGAATTTAAAGAAAAAGGCTGGAGTGTAATAGAACCGTATGAACTAGATTATGAAAATAAAATACTTGTAGTGGGCAGAGAAGGTGATTATGAGTCAATTTCAAAAAAATTATTTTATACCATTGTATCCAATTATTCCATGCAATCCTTTATATCGAAAAATTATATTGATGGAGCATATAAAATTACAGGGAAAATTGCAGCAGGTCGTTATGCTCTTGAACGAGTTGAGTATATAGCTTGGATAGATAAGATTTTCCATAAAAATGACGGTTATCTGCGTCCTATAGTATTAAATCCGTTTAGAGGAGATGGTAAAATTGATTTGGCCGGCGAAGAGGAGTTATCGAAGGATCGGCTGACATCAATTCTAATTTATGCGAGTCAACAACTAGATAAACAAACGGATGAAAAATTTGAATTCAAATATAAATACAGCGGTCTTGAAATAAAGCTTAGACCTAATTTTCTACTCAATAAAGTTAATAAATGGTTCTTTGGCGATGATGCCTCGTCGTATTTTAAAACGGAGGAGGAGCTTTTTGAAAGTGTAAATGATTTAAAAGAAAATGAAACTTTTTCAAAAGCTTTAGAAAATAATAAAGAATTTGGATTGAGGAAAATAGACTTTAGCAATAAACTTAAATTAAATGCCTTTGCCTATTTGTGTTATAAAATACTATGGATTACTGAAAAATATCCTCACTACAGAAATGGTTTCTCTGATGTTCTATCTTTTAATGGGAAAAAAATAGTAATTAAAAATGAAGATAAAATACCAGCACTTATAAACCAGATTTACGAAGATCGGTCTCATGTTACAAAAAAAATATGGCGAACAATAAGGTTCTTGTATTGCAATAAATTGAATGAGTCGTTTTCGTTTGAACAGTATGTTGGAGGGTTACGTAAATTCTTTGAACCAAAAGCTTCACCTGATTGTCCGTTAAATCTTTCTAAGGGCACATTTATCTCTCCAACTGATGTGGATTTTTCTCTACCTCCATCAATTTTTGAATACGACTTGCTTTTAGAAAATACCGAAAATAAATCTAACAAAAAAATTAATTATAAAAATCTTAGTTCAGGAGAAAAACAACTGTTGCAAACGTTGTCCATCCATTTGTACCATATTAACAATATAGTATCGATTGTAGAAGGACACTCAAAAAGTAAAGTTGAGTATAAGAATATTAATTTGGTTTTTGATGAATTAGAAATATGCCTTCATCCAGAATGGCAACGCATGTTCGTTTCTTATTTATTAGAAATGATTAATATGTTCCGCTTGTGTAAAGATCCGATTCCGCCAAATACAATTGTTCCTTTATCCTTGAACATCATATTAATAACCCATTCTCCTTTTGTTTTAAGCGATATTCCACGTGGACAAATTATGTATCTAAAAGACGGAAGCCAATATTATCCTGAAGAATGTTCGTCATTTGGTGCGAATGTTTATGATATGCTGAAAAATGGATTTTTTATGTCCAGTTCAATTGGAGAGTTTGCTAGGGAAATGATAAATAAGGCACTACATTTTTTGAATGATCCTTCTTATAGAGCGAAAAATAGTACGCAAGACCCTTTGCATTTAATAGAATGTATTGATGAACCTTGTTTGAAAAGGAATATGAAACAATTATATTATAAGGTTTTCCCGAAAAAAGAAAAGATTTTGCGAAAAAATCAGATACAAGCAGAAATTGATAAATTGACAGAAAAATTGAAAAGTCTTGATGAATAAGGATAATTTTATGTTTTGGATGATAGATAGGTCAAATGTAAAACTAAGTGACGAAGACGATCCACAAAAAAGATGCCTGATTGATTGGTATTGTGATAATATTATAGCTAAAATAAATAATACTGATGAATGGAAAAAGCATCCGTATTTAAAAAGAAATAAAGAAAAAATCAATAAAATTTTATCACATATTATCAGAAGCCGCGTGAATTTTATGAAGGAACGATGTGAAATTCTAACGGAATTCTCAAAAAAAGTAACTATTGATTTGGAAATAGATAAGTTGATGAATTATAAAACCTTTTTTCATAAGAACAATGGCATTTCATATACTCTTTCAAAATATTTGAATTGTAATGTATGCGTGTATTGTGGCCGCATATATACAACAACTGTTTATGATGAAAACGGCGATGAATTAATCAAACCTGCTTTTGATCATTATTTCCCAAAGGATGAATATCCATTATTAGCGTTATCTTTTTATAATCTTATACCTAGCTGCAATTATTGTAATTCCAATATAAAGGGGACGAAAGAATTTGATTTAAAAAAGCATTATTTCCCATATACAGAAAACGCCTCTAGTGTAAATGAAGATTTTGCTTTTTCGTATACCTATAAAAGTGTTGATAAACCTGAAATAAATATTGATGTGAAAAAAAAGGACTCAAAAGCCGAGGAAACTCTCAATTTTATGCACACCAAAGATGTTTATCAGTATCACAATGATTATGAATTAAGTGCCCTCCTTCGGAAAAAAGACAAGTACCCGCTAACAAGAATCAAAGAATTAATGAATCAAGCAAAATTATCGGAAGAAGATATATACCGTTTTATATTGGGCGAGGACGTTGGTTTAGACGATAAAGAAGAACTAAATAGACCTCTGTTTAAATTGAAAAACGATTTAGCGAAAGAAATATTCCCTGAAGGATTCAGTATTTTATGGAATGAAAATGCGAAAAAGGTTATCTAAAAAGGTAACATAGTTCAGTTCTTGGATTAGAATCCTAGCTGAAAATTAAAATATTTATGTCAATTTTTTCACAATACAATACAAAATTCGACGGATTCTCTTGGGAATCAATGATGCAACTTTTGTTGCTTTTTGAGGATTCTCAGTGTATGGCATATTCTCGTTCCGGTAAGGATAATGGTATTGATGCAATTAGCGGAGATAAGCAAACTGTATATCAAGCCAAGTTTCATACTCAATGCTCAATTGAAAATTGCATTGCCGATTTAAAGAGCGAAATGTCCAAAATAAAGGGCTATAGGGAAAAGCTTAACTATTGGAAGCCTGTGAAAAAATGGGTTCTCTTTACAAATGTCGAAGAAAACCCAAATGACAATGAAAAATGGAATACCGCTGTTAAAGAATGTGATTATTGTGGCCTAGAAATTGAAGTATGGAATTGGCCTAAAATTTGGAAATTCCTTGAAAAATATCCTGAAGTCAAGCAGGATTTTCTTGAGAATGAATCACGATGTTTTCTTTTAAAAAACGAATTTCAGATGAAGAGCCAGGAAGAGTATTTGCCTGAATCTTTTGATGTTGAATGCGTTGGTCGTGAGAAAGAAGTGCAATTATTCAAAGATTTTCTGGAATCCGATAGGAAGATTTGGTGCATTTTTGGTCCTGGAGAAATGGGAAAATCTAGGTTCTTGATAGAATGGGGAAGCTTGCATAATCAAGTGCAAAATTTGATAATGAAGGATGCGGGTGCGTAAAAGTAATTTTTTCTGATGACAAGAAAATTACGTTATCTAATAATAATATATATTATAAAAAAACAACTATTATATTATCTTTTTTTACAAAAGGAATTAAAATGGAAAATAAAGAAATGTGCTTTACAGACGTAATTGATAATTATGTAAACACATTAAAAGCACAAATAGACTCTGCTCCCGTTATAATAAATACGTTGCTATCGCGTGGATTTGCTAATAACAAAAAATTAGCAGATTTTATCTCGGAAAATGGAATAGATGAAGAAGGTGAAGAGAAAAATACTAAGTCTATTCCAGAAGAAAAAATGAATGTATTTTACAAACTGAGTAAAAATACAGGTAATGCATTTGCTGCTTTGGAGTTGTTTCAAAAAAATATGGTTGTTTCTCTGATGTGTATCTATGATGCATTTTTGGGAGATTTAATTAGATTGATTTATATGCACAAGCCAGAATTGCTGAATGCATGTGAAAAAAATTTCACTTTTTCTGAGATAGTAAAATACGAAAGCATTGAAAAAATCAAAGAAAAAATCATTGAGAAAGAGGTTGAGTGTGTATTGAGAAATAGCCATGCAGAACAATTTTCATGGATTTCAAAAAAATTAGGTAATGTTTCATTGACAAATAATTTGCCAAGTTTTAAGGATTTTATTGAAATCTCAGAGCGACGGAATTTATTTGTTCATACTGGCGGCATTGTATCAGAGCAGTATATTGAAGTATGTAAAAAATATGGGTGTATAATAGAAAATAAAGTGGGTGATAATCTTGATGCGCCCTATGACTATATAAAGCATTCATTTGAGATATTACTTGAAATCGGTGTAAAATTATCTCAAGTTGTATGGCGAGTCGTTGGTGGAGATGTCGGAATGAGGGACGCCGATAAACACTTGAATTGGATAACATATGATTTATTAAACGAAGGAAAACTTGATGTTGCGCAAGTATTGCTGGATTTTGCGGTAGAACCATACATAAAACATAAAGATCAAATGATTGAATATATGCATAAGATAAATAGAGCTTTATGTCTTTATATGAGGGGAAAAAAGAACGAGTGCATATTAGTGTTGGATAAAATCGATTTGTCTGCAGTGGATGTTCAGTTTAAATTAGCAGATGCCGTCTTAAGAGAAAAATACGAGTCTGCGATTCATTTTATGGAACCGTTTGCTCAAAGTTCTGAATATGGGTCAGAAGTTTATGATGAATGGCCTCTTTTTAGACAATTTATAAAGGATCAGGGATTTAAGAATGAGTATAAAAGAATTTATGGAAAGGAATTTGAGTGTGTTGATTGCCGTCCTGTAAAATGGGAGGAAACTGTTCAATCAGCGTTACAAATAATAAAAGAAGTGGAACAAAGAAAGGCAAAATTAAGAAAGGAGTCGTTAGCGAATGACGAACAAGGACCGGAATGACCTTTTGCGGTTGAAGTCCAACCATTGTACGAACGTCGACTTCGGTATCCACGCATCAACGGCTACCATAGCCAGTTAAAGTCCTTCTAGGAGAAATGCAATGTTACCGCTTTCTATGACGATTCCGAGTGGACTACAAAGATAGGTCGCCTATTCCGTTATTACTTGTGGCTTAATAATGGACTTTTTCTATATTGTGTAATATGAATATGTCAGAATTACAGTATACATTCTTAACGGAATTCATGAAGTGTGTCGTGCAGCAGTTTTATGATGCTATGCCACCTATGGGATTTCATTCCGATAACGCTGACAAGCCGCTTCCTGAGCTGTCTGTCGATGACTACCATGTAGGAAAAGACAATTTGCTTGGATTGTACTTGAACGGGAAATGGAATGAATTAGATAAAGCTACTATTCAGGTGTTGCATGCTAATGGGTCAACCTCGGAAATATCTTACTATGATTACGAAAATGGCGATTATTGGCCTGCAGCATCTTTCTTCTTGTCCCAAAAATTGAATAAATGCAAATTCAATAAATTAGTCAAAGCCTGCGTGTTCAACGGACTTTTATAATTCGGTAAATGACAAAATCACCGAAGCATCCGTGACTTGTTAGTTTATATCGGCTTTCGGTAATCGAATGATTACCATAAATGTTTGTGCTTTTTTTACGCATTTTCCTATTATCTACGGTGGAATTCCTTAATGCGATGCTGGACTAGGAAGTTGCGGAATTGTACAACGCAGAAAGGCGTGAACGTGCCGATGATTACGTGAGCTACCATAGTAGCTTTTATCGCCGCAAACTGCTAGCATCCGTCGAAGAGATCAATCTGTCGTTAAAATAATTATTTTAAGCAAAATGTTGGTGCGAATATTTTTCTCTTACAAACGAATGAATTTATATAAATACATTATATTATAGTGGCCAATATATTAACAAGTCTTTCTTCTTGGAAATTTAAAGGAGCTAAAATGCTAAACATATGGATTGGAAGAAATAAAGTTTTGCAAAACTTTAGTATGGGTGACATTTCAGAATTAGATCAAAGTAGTGATTTTGATTGTTCTTTAACGGGGACTGAAAACCATTCCATTGATGTTTTACTTGGGAAAAATGGTATTGGAAAATCCTTTATTGGTAAAACTTTGGTGTATTTAGCATATGTGTATTATCATTCTGCACCTTTATATTTGTCAGGCAGAAATGTTGAGCCAAATGGTAATGGAAGAATTCACAATATGGATATTGACCAAGTTGTGCGCACACTAGATGATGCCAGAATTGGAAGTATTGATAATGTGCCGAAAGAAGGGTGCGTTTCCATAAAGACATCGTATAATGGAAAAAAACGAAATAGCCCTTATGAGGAACGATATTATAGTGTTCGTCTAGGTCAAAATGCACAATATTTTTTTAGAAGGTATTCTATTGTACTTTATTCAAATAGCCAATTTCCATCGAATGATTTTTTCTTTAGTGAAAAAGCTGCTTCATTTTCAGCAACCAATGTTGATATTGTATTTTGGAATTTGAAAAATAATAGATCGGATAGGTCTGCATTGCAAATTGCTTTATGGCAAAATAAGACGTTAGGCCTTTTTGCAAAAAATACATTCAGTTCCGAAAATGCAAGAGCTTTTTTTGGAAATCAAGAAAACTTAGAGTCTGCCTTGAGTTCAATTAAATATGTACATCGAAACGTATTTCTATTTGATTCTACTGCAACTGTAAATTGGGCAGAAATTGAACAATCTAAAATCTATGAAATACTAGGACGGCAAGAAGAATCTAGGGAAAGAAATCCCATTGATTATATTAGTTTAGAAGAATTAACTTTGAAGGACTACTATATTCTTTTACTTATTTGCAGAGAATTTCAAAATGTAAATTTTGAGTTGTTCAAGGGGTCTGTCCGTGAAAAATATCTTTCATCCAAAGAACGTTATGATTTGGTTTTAGATTGCTTGATAAACATGAATATGGGGGCAAAACTTTTTATTATTGATGAACCGGAAAATTCCACTCATTTGTCAATTCAAAAGAAAATAGCTCAAGATCTTCCAATAAATAGCAATGTTTTAGCGATGACGCATTCCCCTGAATTTGTAATTGGCTTAAAGTCACAATCTCGTAATGTGAATGTTTGGTCTATTTATAAAGAAAATGAAAGAAAAATTGTTGAAAACGTCAGCAAAGACTTGATAACAGAATCGTTGGATGTTACTGCGGCTGATTTCTTTGGATATGCTCCTAATTTGGAAAAGTGGAATGAGAGAAATTCTGGTGAAAACCTTAGGGATATTGATTTAAATGCCTTAATGCCGTTTGGCTCATTCTATGAAGCGATTAGAGATTTGGATGAGGTCGAATAATGCGATATATTGAAAGACCTCTTTATAAAGGGACTTATCCGCTGGCTAATTTAGTCAGATATAAAAGAGTCCCATATAACGGCAAACGTGTAAAGGTACACCTTGTTGAGTGCTATGGCTTCCGTTGTTGTTATTGTGAAACACCCATTCTTTCAACAACAACGTTCCAAGTAGATCATTTTTACCCACAACAGCCAAGTTCTATACCAGCTGGTTTGATGTCAACTCAATATGACAGTATTGTTAACCATGTTTACAACTATCACTTGTCTTGTCCACGATGTAATGTGGTTAAATCAAATAAGCTAAACAACATTTCACCGAATTACTATTACGATTTTACGCATTTGCGATGGAAACTCTCTAGAAAAGAATTTTATAGAGAAAATTTAGTGTATCAAGGGCCATATATTCGTCCTGTAAATAATAGTAGTTTGGCATTACAATTTATCACTAATTTGAATTTGAATGGAACAACGGATTCTGAGTCAGATGGATTACGTTTAGCTCTAATTGATCAAAGGTCTGCTTACTTAATTGAAACGCAAATTCTTTTACAGAGTTGTTATTTTTTAATGAACGCAAGAGAATATAATGGTGCAGTAATTTTACTTTTATATATTGGAGCTCGATTTCGTAAGGGTGCCCCTTATTCAACGATGATCGTTGATAATTTTGGGCCTTTATTGTATGCAATGTTAAGAATATTAAAATCAAGGGTTTCAATAAAATCAACCATCCAATCAATTCTTCGTTAAAAAGTCTCTTTTCTTGTTGACTGAGGTTCTAGGACTCCCTAAACCTTCTCTAAAATTTTCTGGAAGCAGTATCTTCTGCTTGAAAAGGACTTCCTTGAAACGGATGAGTTCGTGACGATTGACAAGAGCAACTTCAAGACGTTCTCCAGTCGTTACACTTATCTGTTCTTGAACATCTGCAGTGAAATTGATTCCATTGCAGAAGAATATTGCAAGGTCGTGAAGGCTCCTTCGAAGGTCAAGAACATCTTACAGAAAATGACTGTCATTGTGAATGACGACCCGAAGATTAAAGATCAAAGGGTTTCTACGAAATATCCATACGAGATTATCAATTTTGTCCCGTTTGCCGGTTTTGACAGTGAGTCGGCTGCTGGCTGGTGGCAAGATTATAACCTTGTCAAGCATTTCCGTGCAGATGTTCCAGAAAAGGGAATTCCGAACTATCAGCTTGCGCACTTGAAAAATGTGATGAACGCCCTCGCCGCCCTCTACATCCTCTGCCAGAATCTCTACAAACTCCTCGGCGAATCCGACCTGCAATTGGAACCGTCAAGGCTGTTTGAATAACGGAACGGTAATTGCACTGCAAAAATTGAGTG
>JAEEGJ010032343.1_pt1 | contig 10051 bp, 5 predicted proteins | sample 8958761 | NCBI WGS metagenome assembly JAEEGJ01 (sample SAMN16246546, study PRJNA631951) | gut metagenome | biome: gut microbiome; feature: rumen; material: RS-attached | host: Bos | place: Iran: Karaj | collected 2018-10 | reverse complement strand
CGCAGTCGTCCCTGCCCACAATCACCACCAGCTTTTTGGCCCGGGTGACGGCAGTGTAGAGGAGATTGCGGGTCATGAGCATGCCGGGACCGTTAAGCAGCGGCAGCACCACGCAGTCGAATTCGCTGCCCTGGCTTTTGTGGACGCTGATACAGTAACTCAATTCTATTTCTTCCAGCATGTCCCTCTCGTAGACCGCTTCCCGCTCGTCCTCGAAACGCACGGTCACGGTCTTGTCGTCCGTGTCCACATCCGTCACATATCCTATGTCCCCGTTAAACACGCCTTGTCCTTCCTCGCCGTCCCGGCTCCAGCAGAGGGAGTAATCGTTTTTGATCTGCATGACCTTGTCGCCGGGATAGAAGGTGACGTCCCCGCGCTTGATCCCTGTACGTCCGGCGGGCGGATTGAGCTTGCTCTGCATGAGATTATTCAGCGCGTACACTCCCGTGTCGCCCCGTTTCATGGGGCTCATCACCTGTATGTCGCGCACTGGATCGAAACCTTTGTAAGCGGGCAGACGGCGAGTGACCAGGCCTATGACTTCCTCCTGCACATGGGACGCATCGGGCGACCTGGTGATGAAAAAGTCGCTGTTTTTCAGGTTCATCACAGGCATTTCGCCTTTGTTTATCAGGTGAGCGTTGGTGACGATGCTGCTTCCGCCGCCCTGGCGGAACACTTCGCTCAAACGGCTTGTGGCGACCGTATCGCTAAGGATTATGTCCTTAAGCACGTTGCCGGCGCCTACGGAAGGCAGCTGATCCGCGTCGCCAGCAAGTATAAGCCTCGCGGAAGGCTTGAGCGCCCTGAGCAGCGCGCGCATGAGGAAAATGTCGACCATGGACATTTCGTCAACTATGACGGTGCCGGCGTCGAGGGGGGAGTCTTCGTTGACGTTGAACGCGTTTTCCTCTCCCAGGGCATATCCCAGCAGGCGGTGTATAGTTTTGGCCTCCCTGCCGGTCGCTTCGCCTATGCGTTTTGCGGCGCGGCCTGTAGGCGCGCACAGCGCGATCTTTCCACCGGCGGGCAGGCATTCAAGGATGCCTCTTATCAGCGTGGTCTTGCCTGTGCCGGGTCCGCCGGTTATCACGGACACCCGGCTGGACAGGCTTTTCCTGAGCGCATCCCGCTGGGCTTCCGACAGCACAGTGCCGTCAGACAGGGTCTCCGGTACGGAGAAAGCATACTCCTGCCCGGCGCCATGAGCCAGCAGCACCAGACGGATCGCGATGTCCTGCTCGCAGTCATACACGTATTTCAGGAACACTGCGTCCGAACCGTCCACGTCCTCCCTGACGAGTTTTCCTTCCAGTATCATCTGATCGATGCGCAGCGACAGGCTTTCCGAAGGGACTTTCAGCGCCTTTTCCGCGGCGGAAAGCAGTTCTTCCATGGGCAGAAACGTGTGTCCGCCGCCGTTGAGCGCCTCGGTCAGTACGTACCTGATGCCGCTTTGCAGGCGGCGGGGATCGTCCGGCGCGTAGCCCAGGCTTCCCGCGATATAGTCGGCTGTAAGGAACCCGACGCCGCGGATCTCGTCCGCGAGACGGTAAGGATCGCTGCGGCAGACCAGGACCGCATTTTGGCCGTACTGTTTGTATATCTTAAGCGATACGGCGGGGGAGACGCCCAGGGAAAGAAAATACATTAGTATCTCCTGCCCGCCGCGCTTGTCGAGATAGCCGGCGCTTATCTGAGCGGCTTTGACCTTGCCGATGCCCCGCACTTCCGTGAGCCGCTCGGGATGTTCGTACATTATCTTGAGTGTGTCTGTGCCGAAATGCTGTACGATGCGCCTGGCGGTGTCCTCGCCGATGCCCTTTATGCCGCCGGAGGACAGGTATCTCACTATCGCCGCGGATGTGGCAGGCATATCGAACGAAAAGCGGCTCACCTTAAACTGCTCGCCGTAATCCGGATGGTGCGTCCATTCGCCCTCCAGCCTCACGAGGTCGCCTTCCTCAGCGAAGGGGAGCGTGCCGAAACAGGTAAACGCCTTGCCTTGCTCCGGCTTTATGACCAGCACGGAGTAGCCATTGTCGTCGTTGCGGAATATTAAACTGTCAACCCTTCCGGAGTATTCGGGCATAAACATCCTCCATGAGGGCGGCTGACTGGGCGTTTTCAAGGCGCAATGTCCTGTAATAAGACAGAACCGAAGCGGCCAGCCACACGAGCGCGCCTATGATCAGCAAAAACACCAGGAATATCAGAAGCGAAGCCAGCCGGCCCCGCTTGCCGCCGGAGCTTTCCTTGGCGTCTATCAGCGCGTTCTGTCGGCGGACTTCGGCTTTAAGGGAAGAGAGCGACAGGAAGGAGCCCAGCTCATGCATCTCCTGCCTGCATTTTTTTTAAGCGTGTTTGCACCTGAGAGGCTGACGGCGCGCGCGTACAGACTGTTCAGCTTTTTGACCGGGCAAGCCATGAGCTTTGCGGCTTTGGACCGGGAAAGCCCGGCGCCGTCCAGCAGTATCGCGGCGCGGCGGACCTCGGAGACCTCGCCTGACAGGGCGGGGGAATTGTCCAGGAATTCGTAGGAAACTTCGCTGCTGCTTCTGAGCTTGAACGCTTCCTGCTGTGTATATCTGATTGCGGCTTTCGGGCTCAGACCTTCCGGATACAGGGCGATGACCAGCGCGCATGCTTCGCGGGCTGCCTGTTCGGTGCCGGTTATGACGAACGCGTTGGCGTACATTTCACGTATTATTCCGTTGTATGGCTCAAGCATCGATCTCTGGCTCATTTTCCGGTCTTTCGTTTGGTGTATACGTCGCCCGCGGCGGCGCCCGTCACTCCCATAAGCGCGCACAGCAGCATGAGCCCGCCTTCGGGCGCGATGCCCATTGAGGCAATAAAGCCGGCGAGCGTCAGTGCCAGCGGGGGCGGCAGCCAGGCAAGGTATGGGTTTACTCCCAGCTTTACGGCGAGGAACGCGCTCAAAAGAGCCGCCATAGGCGGCAGTATCCACTTGATCACGCCCATGCCCCGCCACAGGGGCCTGAGCACGAACACAGCCAGGCAGATTAGTAGGCATAAACAGAACTGTAAAGCCAGTATCAGCAGCTTGCGTTTCATTTGTCCTGTTTCTCCTTGTAAGCGCTGGCCAATGCGTCTTTTACGCTGGCGCGGGAACGGTTCTGCGACAGCTTCTGTATCAATCCCCGCAACTCCTCGTTTGACACGTTGATCTCATTCCTTAGTTCCCGGGCGCTCATCCTGAGTGCGCCCGCCCCCAGGATTATAAGCTGCTCCAGCCCGTCGCCGGTGGCAACTCTTACGTGGTAGTCGCGGCTCAGGTCGTGGGCGAGTTTTTCGATATAGCTGTCGGCGGTCTGCGCTTCTTTGGTGTACACAATATCAATACTGCTGTAGTGCTCCACGCTGCCGGGATTGCCCTTGACCTTGTAGGCGTCGAACACAAGTATCAGATGGATATCCCGATGGGAGGCGTAATTGTCCAGCGCGTCGGTGAGCGCGTGCCGGGCGATCTCCACGTCATAGGCGGCCAGTTCCTTCAGCTCGTCCCAGGCGAATATAATGTTGTAACCGTCCACCAGCAGGTATTCGGGCTTCTTGGGTATGGAGATGACCTGCTGTTCCGGGGCGGGGACGGTCCGCGGCTTGTCCAGAGCGCGGGGGGAGACTTTGCCGTAGGTGCGCTCGAAAATCTCTTTCAGCTGTTCATCAAGATCGGAGCCCTGTGCGGGAGCCTTTGATCCTGACGTTGGCGGAGAAATGCGGCGGGAACCGAGCTGGATGTGCATGCGGCTGTCCGCGTCCCTCCAGTTCACCAGCACGCCCGCGCCGTGGGAACAGAATACGCTGTCGGCGGAGTTTTCGGTGTCTTTTTCCGGGTCGTAACCGGAGGCGGCGACCAGTTCCTCCTGATTGGGAGAAGGCCTGTAGCCGGCGAAGGACTCGCTGACCCGCCCCAGACCGCGGGTGTAAATGCTGACTTCCCGGGGATATGAATGGGCGAGCCTGACGGGCACGCAGGCGGAGATAACACACTCTCCGGCCAGATTCGTTTCGCTTTGGAAGGTCTGACCCATGCGGCTTATGTCGCTCATCGCGCGCCCGGAACACTCCTGCGGCAGGGTGACCGTAAGATCGGTATAGGGTTCCAGAAGCACGCATTCAGCTTTCATCAGCGCGTGCCTGACCGCCCGGTAGGTGGCCTGGCGGAAATCGCCGCCTTCGGTGTGCTTAAGGTGCGCCCTTCCAGCAGTGAGCACAAATCTCACGTCTGTCAGCGGTGAACCCGTGAGCGCGCCCGCAAAACGCCTCTCTGTAAGATGGGTGAATATCAACCTTTGCCAGTTAAGCGCGAGCTCGTCAGTGCTGACTTCGCTGTCCAGATCTATGCCGCTCCCTTGTGGCAGAGGTTCGAGCCTTAGGTGCACTTCCGCGTAATGCCTTAATGGCTCATAATGCCCCGCGCCGTCAACGGGGGCGGCGACGGTCTCTCTGTAAATGATGGAGCCTTCTTCAAAGCTCACGTTCAGCCCGAAACGCTGTGACAGCGTGCTTTTGAGCACCTCCAGAGCCACGTCTCCCATGACATGTACGGTGATGCGCTGGCTGCGTTCGTTCCACTTTACGCCCAGCAGGGGGTCTTCTTCTTCAAGAGCACGGAACTTTTTGAGCGCCTCGTGCGGGTCGGAGCCGTCCTCCAGCCTGACACGCCAGGCGAACAGGGGTTCGGTGACAGGCTTGGATGCGGCGCCTTTGCCGTAAGCGTCTCCGGATCCAAGGCCTTTTATACCGCACAGGGCGCACACGCAGGGCGCTGACACGCTGTCTGCCTGGACATATTTTTCGCCGGAATACAGGCGAATGGAAGTTATCTTCTCTTCGCCCATGGACGTCTTAAGACTGTCCCGGGCGTGCAGGCCGCCGCCGGTCAGCTTTATGAAAGTCAACCGCTCGCCCTTGGGATCCCGCTGGATCTTGTACACTCTGAAAGAGAGACGGTCTGACAAAGGAGGAGGCGAGGACCAGGCGTCCAGTATGCCGAGGAGCGTATCGGTGCCTTCGTGCTTTAATGCGCTGCCGAAACACACGGGGAACAGCCGGCGGGAGGCGATGGCTTTGGAGATGACCGCGCTGTCCACCTTCCCGGTCTCAAAGTACGCGTCAAGCGCACTGTCGTCGCTTTCGGCCGCCAGGTCCAGAAACGCGGAGGAGTCATACGCTTCGGCAAGAGGGGAGAGACGCGCGCGGATGTCCTTCAGCGCGAGGGAAGCGTCCGCGCCGGGCATATCCATCTTGTTCACGAAAATGAACGTGGGCACCCGGTAGATCTCCAGCATTTTCCACAGTGTGAGCGTGTGCGCCTGCACGCCTTCGGGGGCGCTTATCACCAGTACGCACGCGTCCAGCACGCTCAGCGCCCGCTCGGTCTCACCCGTAAAATCCACATGACCTGGGGTGTCTATAAGCGTGAAATGGGTATTTTTGTAGTCGAATATGGCATTTTTGGCGAGAATGGTTATACCGCGCCGCCTCTCTTCAGGCTCGGTATCCAGAAAACTGTCCCGCTTGTCCACCCTGCCCGCCTTGCGTATCGCTCCGCTCACAAGCAGGAGGGATTCGGTCAGCGTGGTCTTGCCCGCGTCAACGTGAGCCAGCACGCCCACCGCTATCTGCTTAGCCATACATACCCCCAATATAATGGAGCCATTATACATCATCCTGGGACGATTGGCAAGTTCGGGCGGCAATGCGGAAATATTAACCAAAAAACAGAACAAATCAGATAGACAAAAACCGCGCTTATGTAATAAAATATAATGTTGATTTGTATGCATAAGGAGGAGCGGAGCGTGGCTCACCCCGAATTAAGTTTTGAGACAAAAAGGCGGAGGACCTTCGCCATCATATCCCACCCGGACGCGGGCAAAACTACCCTGACGGAAAAGCTGCTGTTATACGGCGGAGCCATACGCCAGGCGGGTTCGGTCAAGGCCAGAAAGGCCGCACGCCATGCCACCAGCGACTGGATGGAGATAGAGAAACAGAGGGGCATCAGCGTAACTTCTTCCGCTATGCAGTTCGATTTTGACGGTTACAGGATAAATATACTGGACACCCCCGGCCACCAGGACTTTTCGGAGGACACCTACCGCACCCTCGTCGCGGCGGACAGCGCGGTCATGCTTATCGACTGCGCAAAGGGCGTCGAAGAGCAGACCATAAAGCTGTTCAAAGTCTGCCGCATGCGCTCCATACCCATATTCACTTTTGTGAACAAGCTTGACCGGGCGGGCAAGGACCCGTTCGAGCTCATGGAGGAACTGGAGACGGTGCTGGGCATACGCTCCTGCCCCGTGTCCTGGCCCATAGGCCAGCACGGCGACGATTTCAAGGGTGTGTACCACCGGGACACCCGCATGGTGGAACTGTACGCGGGAGGCAATCACGGCCAGGATTTCGTGACCGTGCAGTCAATTTCCATAGACGACCCTGCACTGCCCGACGCCATAGGGCAGAGGTATTACGACAAGCTTATAGAAGATACGGAACTTCTGGACGTGGCGGGCGACGAGTTCGATCTGGACAAGATACTCAGCGGGCAGCTGACGCCCATGTTCTTCGGTTCTGCTTTCAATAACTTCGGCGTTGAACCGTTCCTGAAGCGCTTTTTAAGCTACACCAAGAGCCCCACTCCCAGAGTGTCGGACCTGGGAGAGATCGCGCCGGACAGCGACAAATTCACCGGTTTTATTTTCAAGATCCAGGCCAATATGAACCCCGCCCACAGGGACCGGCTGGCGTTCATGAGAGTGTGCAGCGGCGTGTTCGAGAAGGGCATGACCGTATGGCACTCCTCCACGAACAGCAGGATCAAGCTGGCCCAGCCCCAGACCTTCATGGCCCAGGAGCACGAGACCGTGGAGGTCGCCTATCCCGGCGACATCATCGGCCTGTTCGACCCGGGCATTTTCCGCCTTGGCGACACCCTGTGCACTGGCACTCCCGTCAGGTATTCGGGCATACCCCTGTTCGCGCCGGAATTCTTCTCCCGGGTCAGCCCCGTGGACAGCATGAAGCGCAAACAGTTCTTAAAGGGCATAACCCAACTGTCCCAGGAAGGAGCGGTGCAGACGTTCAAGCGTCCCGGCATAGGCCGCGAGGAAATGATCGCGGGCGTGGTCGGCGCGCTGCAGATGGACGTGCTGGAGTACCGCCTGAAAAGCGAGTACGGCGTGGAACTGAGCCGCGAGACGCTGCCCTACAGGTACGTGAGATGGATAAAGACCTCGCCCAAGCCCGTGGACAAATTAAGGCTGCCGGCGACGACCGTGCCCGCCGTAGACCGGGCGGGCAGAGACGTGCTGTTCTTTGAGAACGAGTGGTCTATCCGCCTTTGCTGCGAGAACAACAAGGGACTGGAACTCAACGAGACCGCTGACAGGGCCGAGGCGGACGCGATAGACGATTTCGGGAGGTAAGCCGCGTGACGACTCATGAGCGCTTTACCCGCATGTACCAGCACCGGGAGGCGGACAGGGTGCCATATATGGATTACCCATGGACTGAAACGCTGGAGCGCCGGATGGCTGAAGGGCTGCCCACCAGAGACTATCTGACGTATTTTGACCTGGACAAAACCGCTTCCATAGGCGTGGACAATTCCCCACAGCTTCCCTCGAGGATCATCGAGGAGACCGATGAGTTCATCGTCTCGACCACTGCCTGGGGCGCTACGTACAGGAACTTCAAACACCATACCACCACGCCGGAGGCCCTGGACTTTCAGGTGACGACTCCGGACGAGTGGTATAAGATAAAAGACCGGATTGCTCCCACCCGTGACCGCATTCCCTGGGAACGCCTGCAAAAGAATTACAAACAGTGGAGGGACGAAGGTCGCTGGATAATCGGTGGACTGTGGTTCGGCTTTGACATCACTCACTCCCGTATGGTGGGCACGGAAAACATGCTTTTCGCCATGAAGGACGAACCTGAATGGGTGATGGACATGTTCGGGACCGAGCTGGACTGCGACCTAAAACTGATGGACATGGTCTGGGAAGCGGGCTATACCTTCGACGAACTGTCCTGGCCGGACGATATGGGCTACAAAGGCACGCAGTTTTTCTCCCTGTCCGCGTACAGGGAACTGCTCAAGCCTTTCCACCAGCGCGCTATAGACTGGGGCCACGCCCACGGCTGCTACGTGAGGCTGCACTCCTGCGGCAACATAATGCCGCTGGTGCCGGAGCTGGCGAGCATGGGGCTGGACGGCCTGAATCCCATGGAAGTCAAGGCGGGTATGCAGCCGCAAAAACTGAAACGGGAGTTAGGGGACAGAATGCTGTTCCACGGAGGCACAAACGCGGCCATCTGGCACAAGCCGGAAGAGATACTGCCCCAGATAAGAGAACTGGTGCCCATAATGATGAAAAAAGGCGGTTACGTGTTCGCTTCGGACCATTCCATACCGGCCCAGGTGAGCCTGAAAGATTTTACGGAGATAATCAGAACATACAAGGAAGTCGGCACATACTGACGATGGGGAAAAGAGGAAAAACAAATTGAAAATCGTTAGAGAAGACTTAAGGAACATAGCGATCATAGCCCATGTAGACCACGGCAAGACCACTTTGGTGGACGAGATGCTCAAGCAGTCCGGTGTGTTCAGGGAAAACCAGCAGGTGACCGAGCGCGTGATGGATTCCAACGACCTGGAAAGGGAGCGCGGCATCACCATACTGTCCAAAAATACGGCCATACACTACAAGGGCGTGAAGATCAACGTAGTTGACACTCCCGGCCACGCGGACTTTGGTGGCGAAGTGGAGCGCGTACTCAAGATGGTGGGCGGCGTGCTGCTGCTGGTGGACAGCTTTGAAGGCCCCATGCCCCAGACGCGTTTCGTGCTTAAGAAAGCGCTGGAACTGTCATTGCCTGTTATCATAGTGGTAAACAAGATGGACCGGCCGGACCAGCGCTGCCGCGAAGTGGTGGACGAAACGCTGGAGCTGCTGCTGGAGCTGGACGCTACCGACGAGCAGCTGGACTCTCCCGTGGTATTTTGCTCCGGGCGAACCGGCGTGGCCACGCTGGATCTGGACGAGCCCGCCAAAAACCTGATCCCCCTGTTCGATACGATCCTGAGCCACATCCCGGCGCCTGAAGGCGACGACGAGGCCAGCCTGCAGCTGCTCATCTCCACCATAGACTACAACGACTACGTGGGGCGCATCGGCATCGGCCGCATCGAGCGCGGCTCCATCAAGGCGGGCCAAATGGCCGTGCGCTGCATCTACGGCCAAAGCTTCGTGTCTCCCGCGGCGCGTTTGGGCGGCCTGTTCGAGTTTGACGGCTTAAAGCGCGTGCCCTGCGAAAGCGCCCGGGTGGGTGACATCGTGGCCGTAACGGGCTTCGGCGAACTGGCCATCGGAGACACCATCTGCGACGTGGCGCTGGCCGACCCGCTGCCCTTCGTGAAGATCACCGAGCCCACCGTGGCGATGGACTTTGTGGTGAACGATTCTCCCTTCGCGGGCACCGAAGGCACCTACGTGACCAGCCGCCACCTGCGGGCAAGGCTGTTCAAGGAAATGCAGACGGACGTTTCCCTGCGCGTGGAGGACACCGGCACCACCGACTGCTTCAAGGTGTCCGGCAGGGGCGAGCTGCATCTGTCCATCCTGATCGAAACCATGCGCCGGGAGGGCTACGAGTTCCAGGTGTCCCCGCCCCGGGTGCTCATGACCCGGGACGAGAACGGCGCGCTGCAGGAGCCCATGGAGGAGCTGGTGGCGGACGTGCCCCAGGAGTATGTGGGCAGCGGCATCGAGAAGATGGGCAACCGGAAGGGCGAGCTTCTGGAGATGACCCCGGTGGGCAGCCGGATGCGCCTTACCTTCCTGGTCCCCAGCCGGGGGCTGTTCGGATACCGGAACGAGTTCCTCACCGACACCCACGGCGAGGGCATCATGGCCTCCATCTTCCACAGTTACGCCCCCTTCAAGGGGGAGATCGCCCGGCGGAACACCGGCTCCCTCATCGCCTGGGAGCAGGGCGAGGCGGTGGC
>JAEEGJ010032342.1_pt1 | contig 10051 bp, 13 predicted proteins | sample 8958761 | NCBI WGS metagenome assembly JAEEGJ01 (sample SAMN16246546, study PRJNA631951) | gut metagenome | biome: gut microbiome; feature: rumen; material: RS-attached | host: Bos | place: Iran: Karaj | collected 2018-10 | reverse complement strand
ATTTTCCAACTTTCCTACTTTCCTACTTCAAACATTTCACAATCATTTTTCCTAAAGCGAACGCGCATATATGTGAAGGTCGACTGTCCCCGTGAACACGCCGCCGTTGTCGGTTTTCCCCCGCACGGCGTCGATCTTCACGAAACGGCCCCGCTGTTCCAGCGAATATAAAAAATCGAGCAGCGAAAAATAATCGCCGCGAACCGAAAGCCGAACCGGCGCCCGCACGACTCCGCCCGTCTCGGCGCCGTCCCCCGGCACAGCGCCAAGCAACTTTATACCAACCGCCGCCGCACGCTTTTCCGCCTCCATCAAAAATGCGCCCTGTTCAAGACGCCGGGGCAGCAAACTTTCCACCAAGCGATTTCGCGTCTCAGCCTTGCCCTGTTCTTTCACGGGATCCGGATGGCTTTTCCGAAAAGCGGCCGTCTCCGCCATGACGCGACGAATCTCGGCAGCTTCGGCCTCCTTCGTTTGGAGTTCCTCCCACTGCGGCGCATATAGGAAAAAATAAAATGCGGCTCCCAACATCGCCGAGAAAACCGTCATCCCGCAAAATCGCTTTCGCGCCTCTCTCGAACTCATTTCTGCCTTCTTTCTTATCTATCTTGAAACTTCATACGAATTTTGAAGCTGATCTCGCCTCGATCGTTGGCCGCAGATTCTTTCAGTAAAGGCTTTTCCCGGAAAACCGCCGTGTCCTGCTCCATCCGTTCCATATAGGCAACAAGATGCGCGTAATTTACAGCGCGGCCGCCGCACAGCAACGCGCCGTCCTCCTGCACGTCGAATTCCGTCAAATAAACGCCGTCTGCCGCCGATGCGCCCAGCACGCTGAACACAGCATACCACGAAAGGCGTTCTGCGGAAAGCCTCTGAAGAATCCGCTCCCCCGAGTCAATCTCTTCTCTTCCTCCCGCTATGCGCGCCATGGATTCCCTTGCTTTCGATACGAGCGCGTACTCTTGGCGAAGACTGTCAAGCTGCTCATCCGCCGCCGAAAGCAGCCAAAGATTCTTGGCAAACAATACCGCGAGTATGAACAGCACGCCCGCCAGCATCGCATTTCCCGCCGTTTGCCAAAGCCGCGCGTTCCGCGCCTTTTCCCCTTTCGGGAGAAATTCCACGCCGACGCCGGGATAATAGAATCGAAGCGCCGCATATAACGCCAGCGTCATTTCCCGGCTCCAAACATCCTTCGCCGCGTGAGAAGGCAATTCTACAACCGTATCGCGCCATGTGATGCGCATTCCTTCCCGCCGATGCGTAACTTGAAGCGGCTCCATCGTCAGGCTCTCGACGCCGAGTCCTGCGTCCGCCATTGCCGCGACAAGCTTTTGCCCGTATTCCAACGGAAGCGCTGCCAGTTCCAGCTTTTCATCATGTCGGCCATACCCCGTCCAATAAGTTCCCTCGCCGAAAGGCACGTTGGTTTCCATATCCCATCGCACCGCTTCGGCCAGTTCTTTTCTCTCCATCGGAGGAAACTCCCGCTCGTAAGCGAAAAACAAATCCCGGGGCAGGCATATATTTATCTTACCATAAGACAGCCCGTATGTCATACACAGGCGCATAACGCCCTCCGCCAGAGCCTTCGCGTTATCCCAAAGAGGTCCCGGCGCCTTTATCGTTTCCTTCCTGCTCTGCCGGACGCGAAACCGCGAACCTTCCCCCATCCGTTCCAATTCCACCAAAAATACCGCGTCGGCCGCGACGAAAATTCCCAAAACCCGCCGCGGCCTGAACTCCCATCCCCACATACCTTTCAATACTCCCAATGCTCGATGGAATATTTTCCATCCTTTTTCTCCGCCACGCCTATGACGCGGGCGCGTTCCTCTCCCCGTTCGCCGACGCTCAGCAGCAGGATTTTCCCGTCTTTGCTCCGGGCGTACACTTTATATTTCGCATCGCCGGAGGCGCCGTCGAAAAGCTGCGCATGCTTCAGAACCGCCGCTTCCGCCTTCGCAGATACGCCAGCCTCCGAATTCATCCGCGAGACCGCCAGTCGCACGCCGTCCTCCGCCGCGTTCCGAAGGGCCGTCCTCGCCAAAAAGCGCCGCTCCGCGCTCATATGGCTTGCACATACCGCATACAATGCCGCGGATAAAAACAGCAACGTGCCCAGCGCGCAAATCCCGAAAACGGAAAATACGCCCTTTTCTCCCAAAATCATCCGTCGTTTCATGAACCGCTCCCCGTCCATGTGACCGCCGTTTCCAGCTCGTACGTCCGCCCCGTCAGCAGGTTTTCACCGATGAGGCGAAGCAACACCGTTCTGTCTCCGACGAACTTCGGCGCAAACTGCCGCATCACAATCTTTCCCAGCGTACTCTGTCCCGTCAGCGGCTGACTGTCCCGCATCATTCGCGGCCATGATTCACGCGTCGCCTCATAGACAACCCATGCCGCCGGCCCGTTAGCCGCACGGCAGAGGATGCGAAGCCGCCCACCGTCGAGCTTGACGTCTTCCGCGTACCGAAGATCCGTCGCCATGCGCTCCATGGCATATCCTACCTGTTCCTGCAGCGCCCAGTCGCCCAACAGGAACAAATACGCGCGCACTCCGAAAGCGAAGGTCGTGCCGAGAGCCGCAATCAACAAAACGATAAGCGGCATCGCCGCAACGAGCTCCAAAAAACCCGTCCCTTTTTCGTTTCCGCATAAACCCGTTTTATTCATGATATGTTACAAGCTTTCGACGGACCGTTTCCCTGCTTTTGCCCGACGCCTGCCACCGAATCCGCACCTCCGCTTCCGCCAGCGCGGCCGATTCTGCATACGGCGCAACGCTGGAAGATATCTCATATATCGTCCGGTTTTTCTCAACGGGAGCACCGCCTTCCCCCAGCCAGGGAATCTCATTGTGCGCGCGAAGATACGATTCCGGTTTCGACTCGATGAGCGCAAGCTGTTCCTGCGCCAAATACTCCGCCGTGATCTCCGCTTCCATGGACGCGCGGTTTTGCGCCAGAGCCTGATAGACCAAAACCGACGCGGCGCAACCAAGAAGCAGAAACGACAGCATCATAGCTTCGATAAGGAAAAACCCTCTTTCGTCAGTTTTCCGGCGGCGTAAGCGAAACGCGCACCCTGCCAACCCTGTCGATAATAACATATCGCATCTCCTTGCCCGCTTTGAGATGTATGGTCATCGGCTGCGCGTTTCCAGTCATGCGAAACTGCACCTCGCCGCCGCTCCAGCTCATTTGTATCCCGCTCGGAAGCTTATAAGCCGACTGCGCCTTCATGCCTTCCCGAATCCGATAACCGTCCGACAGCAGCTCGAATTTCGGTTCCACTTCCGAAGCGACGCCGGCAAAGTCCTGATGAATCGGCTGCCTCGTCATGATGGTTTCCCTGTACCGCATCAGCTCCGCGGCGAGCCGGGCGGCCTCCCGGTCAAGCCGCATGGCTCTTTCCATGCTGACCAGACGCGGAATGGCGCCGGCAGCCACAACCGATACAATAAAAACCGCAACCACAAGGCCGATTACGCCATATCCTCGCCTATCCACAAAAAAACGCTCCGTAAAGCTTTATCAGATGATTCCCGAAAAGAAAAGAAATCCAAATTCCCAGCGAAAGAAACGGACCGAAAGCTACTTCATCCCCGCCTCGTTTTTTGCCGGAAAGCAACAGGACTATTGCCGCGAGACCTCCTATCCACGACGCAAGCGCCAGCGCCAAAAACGCATGCTGCCACCCGAGCCAAAGACCGCCCGCCGCCGCAAGTTTCACATCGCCGCCGCCCAATCCTTCATGCGATAGAATCCTGATCGCGAGAAGAGGCGCCCCTCCTGCCAACAGTCCCCCGAGCAGCTGAATCAACCCGGTGTCGCCGTCAAACAATCGAAAACACAATGCGCAAGCCGCCATCGGAAACGTCAGCCAGTCGAAAATGAATCCGGTGCGATAGTCGACGATTGCCGCAACCGCAAGGAACGCTGCCAGCACGAGCCCCTCAAATACTCGCCCGTCCATCAATTTTCTTTCCGCCCGAATTCGCTGAGTTTTTTCCCCTCACAGGTCGCTTCTCCATTCGCTATTCCATAATCATCGTCGTTGACATCAATGGCCTCTTCTTTCCGCAAGCTGCACTTTCCTTTAGGAGGCCTCACATTTCCAATATCCTGCACGTAATCTCCGAGCTGAGAAACGGCCGTCGGATATTCCCCCTTTTCCGCCTGATACAGGACGATGGCGGAATTGAGCACCTGCAAATCGGACTGCACCCGCGCGGTATTCGCCAGCATGATTGCGTTGTTGAAACGCGGCACCGCCACCGCGGCCAATACGCCCGCTATGCTGACGACGATGAGCATTTCCAAGAGCGTGAACCCCCGTTGGTCTGAAAGCAGTTTTTTCTTGTACGATTGCAATGTGTCTTCCTCCTAACCGATATAAATTTCAGATGCATATGTTCTACATAAACGCGGTCATGCTGTCGAGCAACGGCAGCACCGCCGAAAAAATAATAAAACCGACTGTTCCGCCTAGGATAAGCAGGGCCAACGGCGGCAGCAAGGCGCGGATGCGTTCTGCCCTTGTGTTCATATCGAGCCGGCAGAATTCCGATATCTTCTCCAGCATCGTTTCCATCTCGCCGGTGGCCTCCCCCGTCTCCAGCAGTTCCAAAAGCATCGGCGGCAGCAACTCGCTTCCGCGAAGCGCGTCCGAAAGCGGGCTGCCTTTCTGTACCGCGGAATGAGCCTTGCGAAGCTCCCGGCGGAAAAAAGCGTTGCCCGCCACCCCTTCCAGCAGAAGCAACGCCTGGTCGATGACGACGCCGCTGTTCAAAAGCACGGCCAGAGTACCCGAAATGCGCATCCTCTCCGCGGAAGCCGCAAGCTGTCCCAAAACGGGAATACGAAGCAGCATGCGGTCAAAACGGACGCGAAAGGATTTCCGCCGATACAGCTTCGCCGCGCCAACGGCAGCCAATAAAGCCGCCGCCGCAATCCACAACCCGTAATCGCCGATAAAATCGTATATCCAGAGCAGGATTCGCGTAGGCAGAGGAAGCTCGATGGAAAGCGACTGGAACATGGACACGAAGACGGGAAACACGAACGCCAGCAGAAAACTTGCCGCCACGGCCACGGCAAAGGCCAGCACGCAGGGATACAACATCAGCGTCAACAATTTTTCCCGCGCCGCGTAATCCTCTTCCAGCGAATCCGCAAGACGGGAAAGCAGCACGTCGAGACTGCCGCTTTTTTCTCCCGCGTCTATCAGCGCCGCTATTCCCGGCTCAAAAACCCAAGGAAGGCGCGCCATGGCTTCGGAGAGCCGTTCCCCGTCCGCCACCGCGCGATAAAGCGTCGCGACAATATCGCCGTTCCCGCTCCGCTGCGCATGCTCGGAAAGCACACGCAACGATTCGCCGACGGTAACGCCCGCCGAAAGCATCACCGCAAGACGGCGGCAAAAAAAGACGGGAAACCGCCGATCTGTCCTTCGCCGCAGTTTCCACCGTCTGCGGGCCGGACGCAGCCTGAGCACGAACAGGCCGCCTTTCGCGATGCGTTTCGCCGCGTCCCGCTCGGAAACCGCCCGCAGGCTTCCCTGAACGGCTCTCCCCGCCGCGTCCCGCGCCTTGTAATCATATTCCGTCATTACGCCCGCGTTCATTTGGCGTTCCCCAATCGGCGGCGCGCCGTTTCCGCGCTAATCTTATTCTGCGCCGCCAGCCTTTCGATATCCTGCCTCATCGTCTGCATTCCGAAGGAAGCGCCGGAAACGATACAGGAGGCCAACTGTTCCGGCTTGCCCGAACGGATCAAATGGCGCACCGCGTCCGTCGCGACAAGAACCTCGGAGGCCAGCGCTCTCTTCCCGTCTTTTCCCGGTAAAAGCTCCTGAGAAATCATGGCTTCCAACACGGCCGCCAGCTGCGCCCGGATTTCCTGTTGCTGCGCCGCCGGAAAAAAGCTCTCCAGCCTATGCACCGCTTCTGCCGCAGTGCGCGTATGTAAGCTGGCCAGCACCAGTTGACCCGTTTCCGCCGCGCTGAGGGCCGCCTGCGCCGCGTCCGCGTCCCGAAGCTCTCCCACCATCAAAACGTCGGGATCTTCCCGAAGCGCGCTTCGGATCGCGCCCCCGAAAGAAGAAAAATGCACGCCGAGTTCCCTCTGGCTGATCAGGCTCTTCCCTGAAACATGGACGTATTCAATAGGGTCTTCCAACGTGATAATATGCGCTGGGCGGGATTGAGCCACCGCGGCGAGAAACGCCGCCAACGTCGTCGTCTTTCCCGCCCCCGTCTTGCCTGAAACCAAGACCAATCCGCTCCGCAGCGCAAGCAATCGTTGAAATACGGGCGGCACGCCCAATGAATCCAACGCGGGCACTTTTTTCGGCACGAGCCGGACGGACAGCACTGTTCCTCCTCTTGCCGAGAACGCATGAACGCGAAGGCGCACGTCTTTTTCCTCCCGTGCGAGATCGAGTTCCCCCTGTTTTTGCAGACGCTCTTTTTGCGCCGGCGTCGTCCATCCGTCTATCAACGCCGTTATCTCGTCCGACGTCGGTCCGTCTCCCGCTTCCTCCATATTGCCATAGATACGAAAGAAAATCGGAGCGCCCGGCGCGAGGTGGATATCCGACGCCTCCGCCTGCTCCGCCCGCGTCACGAGGCGCTCCCATGTCTCCGCGTCAAAGTCCCCCATAAACCACTCTCCTGACTTCGGCCAACGAAGTATATCCTTCCGCCGCTTTCTTGATTCCGTCTTCCGCCAGCGTGACCATGCCCGCTTCCTTCGCCAATGCGTCCATATCGCATCTTTCCCCGGCGACGGCGCGCTGCACGGTCGAATTCACCGTCAGCAGCTCATGAATCGCCATGCGCCCCGCATAGCCCGTCCCCCGGCATTTCTCGCATCCACGCGAACGAAACAGCCGACGGGAACCGTGTCCATGCGTCTCCAAAAAGCGCGCCTCGTCCTCGTCCGCCTCATATTCTTCCCGGCACGCCGGACAAAGACGCCGCACGAGCCGCTGCGCCATGATGCCGAGGAGCGACGCCGCCAAAAGATACGGCTTCACGCCCATATCGAGCATACGGAAAACCGCGCCCGCCGCGCTTCCCGTGTGAAGCGTCGAAAAGAGCAGCCGCCCCGTCATAGCCGCGCGCACGGCAATCTCCGCCGTTTCCTCGTCGCGGATTTCTCCCACCATGCCCACGTCAAAATCCTGCCGCATCAACGAACGCACGCCCCGCGCGAAGGTCATTTTCGTATCGTTTCCCACCTGAATCTGATTGACGCCCGGCAAAAAATACTCCACCGGGTCCTCGATGGTCACGATATTCTTTTCTAACGTATTTAATTCATTCAAGGCTGCGTATAGCGTCGTCGTTTTCCCTGAATTTACAGGCCCGCAGTTCAGGATCAGTCCGGAAGGCCGCCGGCACCAATCTTCAAACAGCTGCCTGTTTTCCGGCGAAAAGCCCAACTCGTCCAAATGCAGCAACCGTCGGGCGCCGCTCAAAAGACGAAGCACCGCCGTTTCCCCTAAAATTACCGGCATCGTGGAAATACGGATATCCACCGTTCCCCCGCCCGTCTCAAAAGCGATTCGCCCGTCCTGGGGCAGCCGTCGCTCCGTGGTATCCAGCTTCGCCATGATCTTGAGCCGCGAAAGCAATACGTCTTTCAACTGCAACGGCAGCTGCCCGTACATTTCCCGCAGCATGCCGTCGATTCGGTACCTGACGCGCAGTCGATCTTTCATCGGCTCAATGTGGATATCGCTGGCGTTCATCTCCACCGCTTCGCGTATGATGGCGTCCGTCAACGCCACCACCGGCGCGGCCCCTACCGACGGGAACGAGGATTCCGAAGGGCGAAGCCCCGCCGCAGATATCCCCCGCGCCGCCTGCTCCGCCAGTGCGATTACGTTCCCGTGACTGTCAACCTTCACCTTTCTTCCTCCGCTACAGCACCAACGTCGCAATGGACGCTCCGGCGTTCACGCCGGCCCGCCCGTCGCCGGCCGTCTTGGCAATCGTATAGGCGTATCGATTGTCCCCGTAATAAACCAAATTGTAATGTTTTCCCGCGCCGTTGATGACGAAGCCGAATTTCTGCAGGCGGGTCCGAACCGAGGCGTCCATCGACACGTACCCGCGCAGGATGGCTTTCAATTCTTTTTCCCGCGCTCTCTGCTTTTCCCCGCCTCCGTTGGCCGCAATCACGGAAGCCACCACGTCCCGCCTGCGGCTTCCCGGTTTCAACGAGGCCAACGCGTCTTCCAAAACGGACAGCAGGATATCCTTTCGCTCGCCTGTATAAAAATCGTTTTCGGCGCCCGGCTCGATGAACTGCGCCTCCTCGTATTCTACCCTCGGCGGCTGGACGCTCCCGGCTATATACTGCTGGAGCTTTTCATACTCCTCCTTCAACTCGTCGTACCGTTTCCGTAAATGGCCCGTTTCCTTTTCGAGGCTGTCATATTTCTGCCGCAAAATGGACAGTTCCTTTTTCAGGGATTCCACGTCGCCCGGCTTCATGGTTCAGTCTCCTGTTCTTTTGCCCGCAAAGAATCCATCAGCGCCTTCTCCATCACGGCCTCGTCCGGGCGTATGCCCGTCCACATCGTAAACGCTTCCGCGCCCTGCCCTACCAGCATCGAGGCCCCATTCAGGACGCGATGGCCCCGCGCCTCCGCCTCCCGCAAGAATCGGGTGCGCTCCGGCGTATAAATGATATCGTAAACGAACGCTTCCGGCCGCACACGATTCCAATCCACAGGAGGCGCCTCGTCGATCTTCGGTGTCATACCGAGAGGCGTGGTATTGACAAGGATATCCGCTTCGCCGAGGGCCGTCTCGAAACGGCCCTCGCTCCACGAACAAACCTCTATATCCGCAAGCTGCGAAAAGTCAGCAAGCGCCGCCTTTGCTTTTTCCGCATCCCGAACGCCCACCGTAATTCTCGCCGCTTTTTCCCGGATCAATCCCCAAACGACCGCGCGGGCCGCTCCGCCCGCTCCCAAAATGACGGCATTATGATTCCGGATTGCCACGCCGCACCGCGCAAGGCCCTGCAAAAAGCCCAATACGTCGGTATTGCGCCCCAGAAGTTTTCCGTTCTCGTTGACGACAGTATTCACAGCGCCGATGCGCCGCGCGTCCTCGTCAATCTCATCTATGCAGTCGATGACCGCCGTCTTGTGCGGAATGGTAACGTTGAATCCCCGGAAGCCGAGGCTCCGAAGCCCTTCCACCGCCTTCGGAAGCTCCTCCGGCCGCACAGGCATCGCTATATATGCGTAGTCGACGCCCGCCGCTCGGATTGCCGCCTCCTGCATCGCAGGCGAAAGAGAATGCACAATGGGCCAGCCTATAACGCCGAGGTTTTTTGTCGCTCCTGAAATGCCGATCATAACTTATCCCTCCGTCAATTCGATTCCAGACCGATATCGTTTCGAAGCTGTATCGCTTCCGCAACATGACGCTCCTGAAGCCCCTCCGAGCCGTCTAAATCAGCGATTGTCCGGGCCACCTTTATGATACGGTCATAGGAACGCGCCGAGAGATCCATCTTCTTGAACACCGCTTCCAGCAAAGCTTTCGCCCCTTGATTCAGCGGACACATCGTTTCCAGCATCGCATGGCTCATCTGCGCGTTGCAGTAAATCGGATATCCTTTGAGCCGCGCCGTCTGACGCTCTCTCGCCGCCGTGACCCGTTCGCGGATTACGGCGGAACGCTCGCCTTTTTTCTCGGAAGACAGATCCTTGTATTCAACCCGCGGCATTCGAATATGAAGGTCGATACGATCTAAAAGCGGGCCGGAAATCCGCCTCGTATATCTTTTGATTTCGGAAGGCGTACAGTTGCAGGCGTGGCGGCTGTCCCCGTTCCACCCGCAGGGGCATGGATTCATGGCTGCGACAAGAAGCATACGGGCCGGAAACGTCAGCGTCGCGTTCACCCGCGCCACCGTCACTTTTCCGTCCTCCAGCGGCTGCCGCAGCACTTCCAAGACCGTCTTGCCGAACTCCGGAAGCTCGTCAAGGAAAAGTACGCCGTTGTGGCTCAGCGTCA
>JAEEGJ010032340.1_pt1 | contig 10052 bp, 8 predicted proteins | sample 8958761 | NCBI WGS metagenome assembly JAEEGJ01 (sample SAMN16246546, study PRJNA631951) | gut metagenome | biome: gut microbiome; feature: rumen; material: RS-attached | host: Bos | place: Iran: Karaj | collected 2018-10 | reverse complement strand
TCAGCTCCGCAGCCCGCCGGGGCGTCACATATCGCCTGCTCGCCGGCGCAAAGACGAAACCGATATAGTCCGGCCTCAGCGCATTGGCTTCTTCAATATCGCAGGGGCGGCTGAGGCCGCAAAGCTTGATCCTTGTCATACCGCGCCCCGCAGCTGGGCCAGCTTCGCCGCCTTATCCGGCGCGCGCATCAGCGTTTCCCCCACCAGCACCGCGTCCGCACCGGTCTCCCGGAGTTTCCTGATGTCTTCGGCAGTCCGTACGCCGCTTTCGGATACGAAAACGACGTCGGAGGGGATCAGCGCCCGGAGGCGGCGGCTCAGGTCCGTATCCACGGAAAAGTCCCTGAGATTGCGGTTGTTGACGCCGATCATCCGCGCCCCGGCCCGCAGGGCCATCCCCACTTCTTCCCCGTCATGGGCCTCCACCAGTGCGGAAAGCCCCAGCTCGTCGCACAGGCCGATATATGCGCGGAGGGTATCCTCCCCCAGGAGCGAGCAGATCAGCAGCACCGCCGACGCGCCCAGGAGCTTCGCTTCATAGATCATGTACGCATCCACCGTGAAATCCTTGCGGAGGCACGGTAGGGATACGGATTGCGCGATTTCCTGCAGATACCGGTCGCTGCCCAGGAACCATTTCGGTTCCGTCAGGACGGAGATACCGTCGGCGCCCGCCGCTTCGTATTCCTTCGCGATTTCGAGATAGGGGAAATCCGGGGCGATGATCCCCTTGGAGGGCGAGGCTTTCTTACACTCACAGATGAAAGAGACGCCGGGCTTTTTCATGGCGTTTTCAAAAGCAAAATCCCCTTTGGGCAGAGCTAAAGCCTGACGCCGGATGACCTCCAGGGGTTTTTCCCTCTTTGCTGCGGCCACTCTTTCCCGCGCATGCGCGGCCAGCTCATCCAGGATCGTCATGCTTCCGCCTCCGGCCGGTTGCTGACTTCAATGAGCTTGTTCAGGGTTTCCAGCGCTTTTCCGGAGTCGATGAGCTGCGAAGCCAGGTCGATCCCTTCCTTCATGCTCTCCGCCTTGCCGCCGATATACAGGGACGCGCCGGCGTTCATCAGGACCGCGCTGCGCTTTGGTCCTTTTTCTCCCCGCAGGATCCCCAGGGTGGTCGCCGCGTTTTCTTCGGGCGTTCCGCCCCGGAGGTCCTCTTTTTTGCAGCGGGCAAGCCCAAATTCCTCCGGCGTGATGACGAAGGATTTGAACCAGCCGTCCCGGATCTCGCACACTCTCGTCGGGGCGCTCAGAGAGATCTCATCCAGCTTGTCCTTGCCGTAGACCACCATGCCCCGCCGGACGCCGAGATTGCTCAGCACCTGGGCCAGGGGCTCCACCAGGTATTCGTCATAAACGCCCAGGAGCTGCATGGACGGTTTTCCCGGATTCGTGAGGGGGCCCAGGATGTTGAACACGGTGCGGAAGCCCAGTTCTTTTCGGATCGCGCCCACATACTTCATGGAAGAATGATACTTCTGCGCAAAGAAGAAGCACATCCCCGCTTCCTTCAGCAGCTCGACGCACCTTGCCGGGCTTTGGTAGATATTGACCCCCAGGGCCTCCAGGCAGTCCGCCGTCCCGCACTGGGAGGAGGCGGCCCGGTTGCCGTGCTTCCCTACCTTGATTCCCCCGGCCGCCGCCACCAGGGCGGAGGTGGTGGAAATATTGAAGCTCCGGGCGTTGTCGCCCCCCGTGCCCACGATCTCAAAGAGCTCCATGCCGGTTTCGACGGCGGTGGCGTGGGCGCGCATGGCTTCCGCGCAGCCGGCGATCTCGTCCGCCGTTTCGGCCCTGGCGCTCTTGGTGGAAAGGGCGGCCAGGAACGCTGCGTTCTGGGTGGCGCTCGTTTCGCCGCTCATGATCTCGTTCATGACGGCATAGGCCTCGTCGTAAGTGAGGTCCTCTTTACTGACGATTTTGACGATGGCTTCCTTGATCATGATTCAGCGCTCCTTTATGAAGTTTTTCAGCATGGTTTTTCCGCACGGCGTCAGGATGGATTCCGGATGGAACTGTACGCCGTAGATGGGATAGGTCCGGTGCTGCACGGCCATGACTTCGCCGTCTGCCGCCAGGGCGACGACCTTCAGCTCCGCCGGGATCGTCGCAGCATCCGCCGCCAGGGAATGATAGCGGGCGACGGGAACAGTCTCCGGGCAGCCGGTGAACAGGGGGCAATCCGGGTCCAGCTTCACCTCGGACTGCTTGCCGTGCATGAGCTTTTTCGCGTAGGTGACCGTCGCACCGAAAGCGGCGCAGATCGCCTGATGGCCCAGGCAGACCCCCAGGATCGGGATCCTGGCCCCCAGGGTCCGGACGGCCTCGATGGTCACGCCGGCGTCCTCCGGCCTGCCGGGGCCGGGGGAGAGGATGATCCGCGCGGGATTGAGTTTCCCCATCTCCTCCGGGGTCATTTCGTCATTGCGGACGACCCGGATATCCGCATCGATCTCCCCCACCAGCTGATAAAGATTATAGGAAAAGCTGTCGTAATTGTCGATAAGCAGGATCATAGGTCTTCCTCCTGTGCCAGCTCCAGCGCCCGGAGGGAAGCCCTCGCCTTGTTCAGGCTTTCCTCGTATTCCTTTTCCGGGACGGAATCCGCCACGATCCCGGCCCCGCTCCGCACGAACACCTTGCCGTTCTTCTTATAAGCCAGGCGGATGGCGATGCAGGTGTCCATATTGCCGGAGAAGTCGATATACCCGATGGCCCCGCCGTAGATGCCCCGCTTGTTGTTTTCCAGCTCATTGATGAGCTGGCAGGCCCGGATCTTCGGCGCGCCGGAAAGCGTTCCGGCGGGGAGTACCGAGGCGATGGCGTCGAGGGCGTCACATCCGTCCTTGATCTCGCCGCGCACCGTGGAGCCGATGTGCATCACATGCGAGAAACGTTCCACGGAACGAAGCTTTTCCACCTCGACGGTTCCGAATTTGCTGATGCGTCCGAGGTCGTTCCGGCCGAGGTCTACAAGCATGTTGTGTTCCGCCAGTTCCTTTTCGTCAGCGAGGAGTTCCTTCTCAAGCAAAAGGTCTTCCTCCTCCGTCTTGCCGCGGGGTCTTGTGCCCGCAAGCGGGAATGTGTGAAGGATTCCGTCCTCCAGCTTCACAAGCGTCTCAGGAGAGGCGCCGGCAACCTCGACATCGGTGCCGGAGAAGTAGAACATGTACGGCGACGGATTGATGGTCCGAAGCATCCGGTAGGTGTTCAAAAGACTTCCTTCAAAGGGCGCCGACAGGCGGTTCGAGAGGACGATCTGGAAGATGTCTCCCTCCTTGATATGATGCTTGGCTTTCTCAACCATCTCACAGTATCTTTCTTTGTCGAAAAGAGGCCTTACTTCGGAAAGAAGCCTTCCCGAAGGCTCGTCTGCGGGAGTGCCGCTGATGATGATCTCCGCGATCTTTTCGAGCTCTTTGCATGTCTTGACGTAGCTGTTATCCAGGTCGTCTGCTCTGACGTTGCCGACAAGCACGATCTTCTGTCTTAAGTTATCGAAAGCAATGACCTTATCGAAGAGCATCAGGTCGCAGTCTTTGAAATTGCCCTCGTCCTCGCATTCGAGATCAAGTGATTTCTCAACGTGCTTTATGTAATCGTAAGCGAAATATCCGACAAGACCGCCGGTAAATGAAGGCATTCCGTTGATCACGGGTGACTTGTATTCAGAGAGGATATCTCTCATGTATTTTCCGGGATCGTCTGTCTCAATGGTGTCGTTACGGCCTTCACCCGAGATGTTGAGGGTGCCGTTCATATAGGTTATATCAAGAGTAGGATCGTAACCCAGGAAAGTATAGCGTCCCCATCGTTCCTGATTCTCGACCGATTCGAGAATATACGCGTGCTTAGATAAACCTTTTATTATCTTCAGCACTTCGATAGGGGTCCTGGTGTCGGACATGATCTCGCATCTTACAGGCGCACACTTATAAGCGGTTCCTGAAAGCAGCGTTCTCATCCCGTCCATATCCGGATAGAAATTCATACTGCATACCTCCTTTGTTTTCCTTAACGGAGGTTCTTTGGGCAATAAAAAAGTCCCTGCGCAAAGAACCATCTTCTTTGCCAAGGACGAATTAGTCTAATCCGCGGTGCCACCTTGATTCACAATCTCTTGTGCACTTACTTGGGTACTAACATACCCCGGGCCTTTTAACGGTGCCACCCGTCACAGAATACTCGGTCGCCTTAAGGCTTCCTTTGGCTGTGCCCTCATCGGACCATTATGATGAACTGCGTTCCGCCCCAATCTCAGCTTACGGGACTCTCTGTGGGTGCACGATCACCTTTACTTCCGACTCTACGGTTTGTCTATTGCGTAAAAGATATTATTCCGTGTCCGGTTTGTCAAGGATAACTTTTGCAAAAGGGGCTTTAACAGTGTTCGCCTCTTCCTGTGTAACAATGTTACAGTTGTTGTCCGGCGCGGTTTTTTGTGCGGCGGCCGGCTTCGTGATTTATAATGTATTTAATAATAGAAAAGGGGACAACGGTAATGACCAGGCTTGAGACCATAAGAAGATTCAATCTCATTTCATCGCTGATCGACACCATAAGTGCCGGCGCTTCGACCTGGCTCGGCATCAAGTTCATCATATGGGGCAATGCGGTCACCAAAGGAATCGATAAGATAAATTCGACAAACATCGAACATAAGGATGAAGCCGTCAACATTATGCTTTCTATCATGAAAGCCGGCGGCATCGTGGCAACGGGCCTTTTGTCCTTTGTTCTTATCGTGATAGGTATCGTTGTGCTGATGATCGCCGTTAACCTCATAATCCCCGCAGTGTTCGGCTTCGTTTCGGTAAGGCGCGCGAGCAGATGCGAGGAGCCTTCGAAGTCCGTAAAGATCGTCAGGACAGCGGATATCGTAAGACTCGTTTTCCATTCATTCCTGATGGTCGGTGCTGTGATACTCGTGATAATCGCGATCTACAACGGCGCGTTCGGCGTAGCAATAATAATGGCCGTGCTTGTCTCTACGATCCCGTTCGTGCTTTCGATACTGTCACTGGTGTGGCAGGGCAAAATGAAAGGCGCCGCGGTCAACGACGATCAGGCGGGAATGGAATAATAACTGAAAATTAGTCTTCTCCTACGAAAACATTCCACGATGCGATCTCGCGGTCGGGTATTATCGTCATTATGTTCTTCGCGTGGTCGAGCAGATAGTCGCTGTAACCCCATGACCATGTGCGCGAAGTAAGTTCATTGATAATGTCCATGCTGATCTTCTCGATGAGCTCGGTCTTCTTTTCGTGCTTGGATTCGTTAAGCTGTGTGAGCTTCTCCATGAGCTTTACGGCTTCAGTGCAGACGGTAAGATCCTTCATGGCTCTGGCACGCCACTTGTAGTAAGGCATGTAGGTGCGGTTGAGCAGGAAGATGGCCGCGGAAGCCTTGTGGATGAACTCCTCGCAGCAGTCGTGTGCGGCCTGGATGTCGCCTCTCTTTATGGAACGCTCGTAGTTGAACTGGCCCGTTTTGCCGGCCATGCCGCAGTTGGCGGCAACCTTTTTCTTGAGAAGGCTGTCGGGATAGAAGCCCTTCCAGGCTTCGCGGATAGCGGTGAACTTACCGAGGGGATCTGTAAAGACTTTGCCGTTTACGGCTTCGGCCAGATACATCATGGGTGTCTCGATCCAGTCCTCGGTCTTTTCCGGGAACCCGTCGATGCCTGTGCGCTCGGTATAGAATTCCTCGATGCTGTGAACTCCGACCCTGTGCTTCCTGGCACCTGTCATGAGACTTGCGCCCGGTTCCATTCCGATATCTTCTTTATGCTTTAACAGAAAGTCGTCCACGGGGAGCTCATCGTATGCCTTCTGGAGATCATCACCGATCTTCTTGTTAAGGAATTCCGGGATCCAGAGGCAGAAACCCGGTGCGTAGTCGTGGTCACGTGATACCACGTCATCGTAACCGAAACATTCGGAGCCCTGTCCTGCCAGACCGGCAGCGATCTTGTCCTTGTATTCGGGAAACTTTTCGTCAAGCATCGGCTTGCCGTATTCATTGAAAAACTCTTCTGCGATCTTCAGTCCGTTCCAGTAGTCCATAGGCATTCCTTTCTGTTATCTTTGATCACCCTGCTCCGCATGGAGCTTCTTCTTTGTCTCATACATGAGATTGTCAGCGTCTTTGATGTATTCGCTGAGTGTTTTCTTGGTCTCTTTATCGCTTAAGATGTAACCCGAACTGATAGAGAGCCTGAAGGGCCAGACACCGTCTTTGTTGACCTTATCGATGTTGCCGTTGATGGCATTCTTGAGTTCTTCGGCTTCCTCCGCAGTCTTGACGCTGCCGATTACGAGGAACTCGTCGCCGCCGAATCTGACGCCTATCCAGTCGCCTTTGAGATTCGACTTGATCGCGCTTGCGGTAAGCCTGATCGCAGCGTCACCGTTCATGTGTCCGAAAACATCGTTGATGCGTTTCATCAGGTTGATATCGATGAACATGACCATGAGCATCGTCTCGCCCCTGACGCTGTCCTCATAGATGGGGATAGCCTTGTTCTCATAACCGAAACGGTTGTAAAGACCGGTCATGGTATCGATCTCGGAGATCCTCTTCAGGCTGTCATTGTAGATGCGGAGCTGGATGTTGGACCTCTGGATCCTCAGCGCAAGCATCAGCTTTTCGAGATAGGCGTTGAGATCGAGGTGCTCGCGCATGATCCTCGTGTTGTCGGATGTGACGATATAACCGTAATTATATTTTCCGGTGTGAAGCGGCATGATGTAGAAAATATGGTTCTTCTCGGAATCAGGTTCGTAACCGGGAACGATACGTTTCCTGTCGGAGACCGCCTGGCTTGATATCTTGCCGTCCTTGATCGCGACGATAGGGCAGACGGTTCCGGTGACGCTGTCCTCGTGAACTTCCTCGTCGGTAGCCATTACATTATTCATATAAAGATTATGCATGACGATATAGAAATCGTCGCCGATCAGCGAATGCTCGGAGGCATAGTGCTGCATGAGGTTATGCCTGAGCGCATCGTAATCCGGAGAGTCGGTAATGATGTTAGTCAGGGTACGCTCGCTCGTCTCGAGATAGGTACGGTCAAGGCTCTCGGAGTATGTCTTGCGGCCGAATTCACGGCGGATGATGTCGAAAGATGCATCGGCGTGGCATCTGCAGCTCTCGCCGACAACGAGCTTGGACTTCATCAGGATCTTACGCGGCACTTCATGTTCGGCAAAGATCGCGTCAAACACTTTGATGCATTTATTTCCGATACTTTCGTAATCGGAAGTGACGGTAGTGAGGACAGGGTAGAAGGCCTGACCTGCGCTGATAAAATCGTAGCCTGTTACGATGATGTCTTTGGGCAGATCATATCCGAGTCTTGTCAGCTCGGTGGAGCAGGCAAGAGCCATGATGTCGTTTGCGCAGATTATCGCGTCGGGCAGTCCGCCCGGGGCGTTTACGATCCTGTTGGTGGCTTCCGTTGTCAGCACGTTGCCCCAGTTGCCGTAGTAGATGTCGTTCTCGTCAATAGAGAGGTTATGTTCCCTGAATACCCTCTTTACGGTCTCAAGTCTGCAGATACTCTCGGGATGGTCGATATAACCGCCGATGAAAGCCGCTCTTTTTACGTTGTGGACTGTTATCAGGTGCTCTGCTATCTCTCTCATTCCGGTGATGTTGTCGATGTCGATGCAGACGCTGCCTTCAACGTCAATACCGATGCTGATCACGGGAATGCCCGCGCGGACAGCTGATTTGACGAGTTCAATACCCGTCTCGACACTGTTGAGCGCATTTGTGTAAACGATGGCACCGTCGTAATCTTTGAATTTCGGAAGAGTATAGATATTGAGCTCGCCGCGGTTATAGTTCTCCTGGGTATCGTAGGAGGCGTAGCTCACGAAAATGAAAAAGTCGTAGTTGGAAAAAGTCTCAGACTGCTTTATACCCTTGAGCGTGGCGTTCAGGGCTTCCATTCCGTAACCGTTCACAAATACAGCAATCTTTTTTCTCATAAGACAAATTCCCTTATTTGTAGGTTACATCAGATTTGTCATCATTAACAACCTTTTACGAAAATAAAATGTTAATTTTTAGTGAGGAATATAAACGAGATTTTTATGACATTTTCGAAACAATGTGCCCGAAAACATACTGTACTTGCATTTTTGCCACAAAATACGGGTTTTTAGAAGAGTCCGTAATGATAAACTTTACCGGAAGACAAGGAGGGTGAGTCTTGGCTGATACCGCAAAACATAAGAAAGCACGGATAATACTGATCGTCATTGAGATACTGGCGGTCCTGCTGTTCCTTTTCGGTTCGGTCCCGGTCTTCAATTCCGGTAATATCGCAGGAGCGGCAGTAACCGGATCTATCCTTCTGATAACCCTTTTCTGGTATAAGACCGCACAGTTCAGGCGCAGAAGAGCAGGCAAGGCCGTGACGGCAGCCGTTACTGCTTTCTATATTCTGGGCTTTGGCTTTGCCGGTTTCCTTTCTTTCAATATGGTAAGAGCGTGCCTTAACCGTCCGGAAAAACCCAACATGGTTGTAGTCCTGGGGTGCCAGCTCTGGGGAGAGGATCCGTCCCCAATGCTCAAGAAAAGGCTTGATAAGGCATATGAGCTCCTTGTCCGCTACCCGGATATCCCGGTGGTGGTCACCGGCGGCCAGGGTGATGACGAGATCATCTCGGAGGGCGAGGGCATGAAGAGATATCTGGTCAAAAGGGGAATCTCCGAGGACAGGATCATTGTCGAGGACAAATCGACCTCGACTTACGAGAATATCAGGAACGCCTTCGATATCACCGATAAGATGGGGCTGTCCAGAGATATCACGATAGCCACATCCGAGTACCACGTATACAGGGCATCCCTCATGGCGAAGGCCCAGGGTGCCGGCGAGGTCACCTCGGCCCCGTCCTTCACGGATATAAATCTTTTACCAGCCTATTGGGTCCGCGAATGGCTTGGAATATCGCATTTTCACGTGTTCGGGACATAACCTGTTTTGAATTCGTTTTCACGTAATTCATCATTCAGTAAATCATACGCCTGAAAATGTGTTATAATTTTTTCCGAGGTTAAGAGTCTGGGGAGGGTGCATTCCCGTCGCTCGTTTTTAACTAATCATCAGTTTGAGGAGACACGTATGACACTTGAGGAGCTGTACGGCGGACAGAACGTAGAAGATTACTACATTGGAAAGATCACACAGGTTTACAGAAGCTGCTGCGTTGCACAGGTTGATAATGTTCAGCTTATGGCAAACAGAGAGAAGTTTTCCAATTCATTTCTTCCTAACACGATCAACTATTTCGTAATTATCCAGTCCACTTTGGGTCTGTTCCTCGGAGAAGTCTTCGAGAACAAGGCATCAAGAAAGAGCATCTTTGAGATGTCATCGACCTCTGACCAGAAGTCATCTGACTATCAGGAACTCAATATCGACACACTGGCCGTTATGAGACCTGACGGAACCCAGTTCAATCTCGCAGGTTTCCAGACACTCGGTATTCTCGACAAGGTTTATCTCGCACCTGACGCGGCATACCAGATCTTCCTGCATTCACTTGAGTTCTCTCATGACCCTGAAGAGAGACTTCCTTCTTTCGCAAGATATCTGAACAGGACAGCGGCTCCCGTTACTCTGAAGCCCAGTACACTGTTCAACCGCCACCTTATGTGCATCGGTGCTACTAACTCAGGTAAATCCACCACAGCACTTTCAATCCTTGATAAGGTCGTATCCACAAAGCGCAAGGCCCTGATCATTGACCCTACGGGCGAGTACAGGGATGCTTTCGCAGACGACGAGATCACAAAGCTCACCCTCGGTGTAGATACAACGATCTCCCCCGGTAAGGTAACGATGCAGGAGTGGGAGAGACTTTTCGAGACCACTTCCAACAGCCAGGGCGCTATCCTCGCAGAGGCCATCACATCGCTCCGTTACATGCACAAGACCGGTCAGGACAAGTGCTTCTACAAGGTTGGTGAGGACATCGAGGAAGTCCAGGAAGCTCTTGCTTCAGTCGGCGCTAACGACACGGAGTTCG
>JAEEGJ010032336.1_pt1 | contig 10052 bp, 7 predicted proteins | sample 8958761 | NCBI WGS metagenome assembly JAEEGJ01 (sample SAMN16246546, study PRJNA631951) | gut metagenome | biome: gut microbiome; feature: rumen; material: RS-attached | host: Bos | place: Iran: Karaj | collected 2018-10 | reverse complement strand
CGACTATGCGAACCAACTCCACCTATCTCTGCGTGGGGTTCACCTTGCGTTTCGGAAATGTCGAATTGGAGAACGAGGCGCAGACGGCGGGTGAGAAAGGAGGGCAATAAAACTATTCTTTTTGAGTTAATAAATAAAAGGGCTTTCAGCATTCAGCAATCAGCCTTCAGTTTGCATTGACTTAGCTGATAGCTGACTGCTGATGGCTGAAAGCTTTATTAATCAAGACAAAAATGCTAGAACTCACATACAAATCAAGATGTTGGTTGGCCTTTGTGCTGATATGCCTTTTGGCGGCCTGTAATGTGAAGTCCGACATAGACAATATGGAACGGACAGGGTTGGAAATCGAAGGCAAGTTCAGCAGGGGAGAAGATATCTCACAGGACACCTCCATCTTTCAGGCGAGGCGTTATTTCAACCTATCTGACGATGCCGAAATGAAGACCTTGTCGGCCCTTTACAGCGGTTGCGTCTATTGGCAGCAAAACAACTACGATTCCGCAATGGCGGCCTTGAATGAAGCCATTGTCTTGGCCAAGTCGAGCGAAGACATCAAACTGATGGAAAAGGTGCAGACCACCATCTCAACCTTGAACGGCGATTTGGACCATAGCGAGAATATGATTTCAGTGTTTCTGCGCCGACGTAAGATAATCATTATCATTTCGTTGGCTTTGGTGGCCTTGGTGGGTGTTGTCTTTTTCCTACTATACCGCTCAGCGCAAAAACGAGCGACCATAGCAGAGTTGAATTTGGACATCAGCCGTCTGCAACAGGAGTCCGAAGCTATGGCAGAGACCAACCGCGACAATCTTTTCCGAAAGGTGATGATGATTTACAAGGTCTTCTTGATTGGCGAGAACAAGGACATTGACAAGCCTTCCTTCCAAAAGCTGAAATCATGCGTCTGTGGACAGGCCGACTCTGCCTATGATGTCATCTTTGATGAATATTGCAAAGTCTATCCTGATGTGGTGCAACGCATTAAAGACAACCAACCAAGTTTATCAGAGACAGAGTTCAAGGTTTGCATCCTATCTATGATGCCGTTCAGCGTGAAGGAAGTGGCCGAGATGATGAAGGTTTCGACTGCTATGGTGGGCAAAGCCCGCACAAGTATCCGCAAGAAACTCGGGATGACCGAGGCACGGGGAAGTATTGAGGATTATTTGATGAACAGTTAGTTTAGAACCTGTAAACTAATATCCCTTTCAGCATCCAGTCGTGGAAAATGCCTTTGAAACTGGGGTCGTCCACATAATCGGGAAGGTCCATTTGGCTGGCATCGAAAGCGTCGCGGCTGCGGAAATAGAAACGGTTGTAGGTGAATTGGGTCGAGAAAAAGAAGCGCCACATAGTAAGGCCAACGGCGGCACTGCCAATATAGTTAGGCATGGGATAGCACCAGATCTTTGAAATCTTTTCTCCAGTATTGTAAACCTCACTGGTCTCCTCGTCATAGCCGTATTCATACGACGTGGTTTTCAAGTAGTTGAAGAAGGTTATCACTGGCATGGCCGTCAGGTTGATGGTAAGATTGCGTAGACCTTGATCGCGAGGCCCGATGGGGTCTTTATGCCAAAGAACGAAATTGACCGAATAGCCGCCACCTATTGAGGCTTGCAACGTGGAGAAACAATCTAACATATTGTAGGAATCCCATGAAGCTTCAGGAGAGTTGAATAGGCTACCTTGCATATAGCGTGCCGTCAGCATCCAGGAGCCCGCCGTATGGCGTTGTATGAGACCAATCTTATAGGCGGCAGGGTAGGCGAAACGCTTGTTGTTGAAGACATAGTAGCCGTCAATGGTAAAATTCTTCAAAACAGCAGCCTCTTCGGTGATGATTTCATCGTGAAAGTAGCCCTCATTACCTTCTTGCCCAACGGTAAACGAAGAAATGAAAGGATTAGTGATTTTGGAATAATTGAACTTCGCGCCCCACGACTTGCCCATGATGCCTAAGCCGAAGGCACTCTTTTTCCATGCGCTTCGAGGCCCCACTTCAAGGCTGTAACCCAAGGCGACATTGCCATAGCCCACTTCAAGGCCTATCTTTTTGCAGAGATTCTCAGAGAGACTGTATTGCGACAAGCCTGACAGACTTTCAAAGTTAGCATAATTTACCATGAAGTTGACATCCACGTCAAAACCGGCTTTTTGTCCTGTGGTAAACAAGCCTAACGAAAAACATGGGCTCGGCTGATAGATACGTGTCGTATCAACTACAGCGGGCTTGGTCAGGAAATGGTTGATTTTTCCAAAAAATGAGTTTTCTTGGGCGTACAAAGAAGCAATGCCAAAGGATAGGATTATCGTAGTCAGGATTCTTTTCATTGGTTATAAATTTGGAGCAAAAGTAGTAAAATAATCAAAATCGCCCATTGGAAAAAGATCCAACGGGCGATTTAAGCATTTTAGTCCAGCGATTATTTCGCCTCCTTCGGATAAGTCAATCCCATGTTATACAGGATGAACGAGTAAATGTCGGCCTGTTCTTCCAAAACCTTGGAAATCGGCTTGCCGCCGCCGTGACCGGCCTTGGTGTCGATGCGGATGATCTTGGGCTGGTCGCCGGTCTGGGCGGCTTGCAAGGTGGCCGCATACTTGAACGAGTGGGCGGGCACCACACGGTCGTCGTGATCGGCAGTGGTGACCATGATGGCGGGATAGTGCACGTCTGCACCGCTCTTGATGGTGTGCAGCGGCGAGTAGGCATACAATGCCTTGAACATGGCTTCATCATCCTCGCTGGTGCCATAGTCGCTGGCCCAGTTCCAGCCGATGGTGAAGAGGTGGTAGCGCAACATGTCCATCACGCCGACTTGCGGCACTGCCACTGCAAAGAGGTCGGGACGCTGGTTGACGACAGCACCGACAAGCAGACCTCCGTTGGAGCCACCATTCAAAGCCAGGTACTCCTTCGAAGTGTAGCCATTATTGATAAGATATTCAGCGCAAGCGATGCAGTCGTCGAAGACATTCTGCTTCTGTAATTTGGTACCGGCGATGTGCCATTCTTCACCGTACTCGTTGCCACCACGCAGGTTCATCTGGGCATAAATGCCACCATTCTCGATAAAAGGCAGGCGCGAGGTGCTGAATCCTGGGTTGAGGGTGATGTTGAAGCCGCCGTAGCCATACAGGAAGGTCGGGTTGGTACCGTCCTTTTGCAAGCCTTTCTTGTAGGTCAGGAACATCGGAACCTTAGTGCCGTCTTTCGAGGTGACAAAGACCTGCTCGGTGATGTAGTCCTCCGACTTGAAGTCGATGGCGGGAGCACGGAACACGGTGGAGGTGTTGTCGTCGATGTTGTATTGGTAAATCGTGGTCGGGAAGGCGAAGGAGGTGAAGGCGTAGAACACTTCAGGCTCTTCGTATTTGCTGCTGAAGCCGACGGCGCCGTAGGTAGGCAGGGCAATCTCGTGGAGTTGCTGGCCGTCCATAGTGTAGACGTAGGCGTGGTTGGCGGCGTCCTTGTCGTAGGTGACAATCATCTTGCCCTTGGCAAGGTTGATGCCAGAAATAACATTCTCGCTTTCAGGAATCACATCCACCCAGTTCTCCATCTGGGGCGACTTGGCTGACACTTTGCAAATACGGCCTTTGGGCGCATTGTAGTTGGTGAAGATATACAGCACATCATCAATCACGTCGATGGGATTGTACTGGTAGTCCATATCGAAGGCAATTTGCACGAATTTGCCCTTCGGGTCTTGCATATCGCGGATCCACAGCGTGCTACCTGCACCTTGACCGCTCTCGAAGAGGAACATGTAATGCTCATCCTCGGTGAGGCCGACCTGGTGGAAATAGCGTGGCTGGGCGGGATTGGAATAGAAGAGTTCATCTTGCTCCTGTGGCGTGCCGAGTTTATGGTAGTAAATCTTATGGTTTTAGTTCACGTTGCTAAACTCCTTGCCAGCTTCGGGGCGGTCGTAGGCGGCATAGAAGAAGCCGTCCTTGTACCAAGAGGCACCCGTGAACTTGGCCCATTCGATGTGGTCGGGGAGGAGTTCGAGGGTAGCCATGTCCTTCACGTAGATCTCAACCCAGTCGGAGCCGCTGCGTTGAATGGTGTAGGCCATGTATTTGCCGTCGTTGGAGAAACTGATACCGCCCAACGAGACGGTGCCGTCATCGGAAAGTTTGTTTGGATCTAACAAGACGGTAGGCTCGCCGTCGAGTGTCTCCTGCATGTAGATGACGCTTTGGTTCTGGAGGCCGTCGTTCTTCGAGTAGATGTAGCGGCCGTGTTTCTTCGAAGGCATGCCGTAGCGTTCGTAGTCCACGAGTTGCGTGAGGCGGTCCTTGAGGGCGCTGCGGAAGGGGATGTGGCTGAGGTAGTCTTGCGTGACTTCGTTCTGCTCCTTGACCCATTTCGCGGTCTCGGCGGAGGTGTCGTTTTCGAGCCAACGGTACGGGTCGGCGACCTTCGTGCCGAAGTAGTCGTCAATGACGGTTTCGTCCATGCGCGTCTCGGGATAAGCCTTGACGGAATAGCGTTCAGCAGGCTGCGGTTTCGGGTTGCAGCCCATTAGGGTGATGATACTGCCCATAATTAATAAGGTGGATTTTTTCATTATTTTATTGATTTTAGATTTAAAGATTGACTTCGTTGAATTCTTTACATTTCAAAGATCTGTGCTGTATTTATCCTTATTGTTGCTTTGAGTCACCGTGGGGAACAAATAGTCTTGATTGTTATTTGAAGCAACAAAAGTACAATAAAATATCAAAAGACTCTTTGTTTCTTTCAAATTATGTTTATTCAACCAGCCTCCTTAGTTTTTCGCTGAGAAGCAGAAAAAAAGTTTAACTTCGTTCTGTTGGATATATTATTTTCAAAATAATCCCTTGAAGTAGTTTCATTTATGAAAATAATTCCTACCTTTGCCGCTCCAAATCAAATAGGAGTTAAAGATGAATAAACGTTTGATTTTTATGGCTTTAGCTTGCATGATGGGTTTGTTTTTCGCTTCATGCAGCCGTCCTTCGATTGAAGGAACCTGGGTTGAACCTGCCGCTGAAGGCAGTCTTTTGGGCGAAGTGGGCTTCACTCTGCTCGAAAATGGTGAAGTGGTGTCTATCAACACGGGCTTCAGGGAATATAAGACATGGGAGAAAGTTGGTGACAAGTTGATTCTCAATGGTGTAACCAACGGATCGGTACAGAGCAGCTTCTCCGACACCAACACTATCATCTCGCTTGACGAGAAACAGTTGGTCATCGGTCAGGACGGCTATACAGTTACCTATCAGAAGAAATAATAGTTTTTAAATATCAGATAATGAGTAAATTAGCAGTCGTCGCTTTCGGAGGCAATGCCTTGTTGAGAAGCGGTCAAAAAGGAACATGTCAGGAACAAATGCAGAACGTGGCCGATACGTGCCAATCGCTGTTGCCCTTCCTGAAACAGGGTTATAATTTGGTTATCGGTCACGGAAACGGGCCTCAAGTGGGCAATGTGTTGCTCCAGAATGAGGCAGGTTCGCAGATGTTCGGTTTGCCGGCTATGCCGATGGATGTCTGTGGCGCTGAGACCCAAGGTCAAATCGGTTACATGATTGAGATGGGTCTTGAGAAGGTCATGGTGAAGGAAAACATCGACCGTAACGTGGTTACTTTCGTGACCCAAGTACTCGTCGACAAGGACGACCCGATGTTCAAGAACCCCACCAAGCCCGTCGGACCTTATTATTCCGAAGAGGAAGCCGAGGCCTACGCCAAAGAAACGGGTGCCATCTATAAGGAAGACCCCAAGGGCAAAGGTTGGCGTAAGGTGGTTGCTTCACCGAAGCCGATTGACATTCAGAATATTAAGCTGGTCAAGCGTTTGGCTGAGGAAGGCAATATCGTCATCACCGTTGGTGGTGGTGGTATCCCTGTCATCTTGAAGGATGGTGTGCACGTGGGCGTTGAAGCTGTTATCGACAAGGACTTGGCTTCCGCTATGACGGCTATCAAAATCGGTGCTGACGAGTTCTATATCCTCACCGATGTCCCGAAGGTGTACATTAACTTCCGCAAGGAAAACGAGAAGGCTCTCGACACCATCACTGTGGCCGAGGCCAAGCAGTATCTGGATGCTGGTCATTTCACCGAGGGTAGCATGGCTCCTAAAATCCGTGCTGCCATCCTGTTCGTGGAATCGACTGGTCACGAGGCCATCATCACCGAAGCCACTAAGCTCGGCGACCCGACCTGCGGAACGCGAATCGTCAAATAAGGCGGTATTTGTTTTTGAAACGTATTGGACTGCGGAGCTTAGGCTTCGCAGTCTTTTTATTGGCTGTAGGCCACGCTCCAGGCATAGCGCTTCTCGCGGTTGAGGTGCGTCTCCAACCGATAGCCTACACCGTCAAGCACATGGTGCAAGTCGTCGGTGATGCCCGTTCCACGTAGTTTTACCACGGCTTCCTTTTTGGTCCAATATTGGGTGAAAGCCTCCACGGGGTCGGAGGAGGAACGTATCCATTCGGCTTCGGCAGGGTTCATGGTCTTGCGGACGAGCGCGAGGTTGTCCCTGCGGAAACTCTCAATGTCGATGCCGATAGGGGAGAGGTCGACCACCACGGCGATGCCGTTTTTACAATGGCTTAGGTTGAAATGTACCTCGGGATGGTGGGTCAAATAAGGCTTGCCGTGCTCATTTTGGTCCATTTTTAAATCGTTGATTCCTAGAGGTTTCAATAGTTCTTTCAGCATTAACCACGACTTTAGGCAAGCGAATTGTCCGAACAAGTGCTTGTAGCGCAAAGCCTCGTTGCGGCGTTGTTCGTCAACTAAAGGCAACATGCGCTGCACCTCGGCTTCGGTCACTTGGGTCATATCGTCGAAAATGGAAACCATAACGAGAATTTGGATGCAAAAATAGTCATTCTTGGATGATTTGGCCAAAATTATTTCGTTGAAAAAATCGGTGCTTTTGTTCGAAAAATTCCCCCTCCATTGGATAAAATAACGCATTGATTGATATTGTTTTTATTTTCGCACCGATTTTTAGAATATGGATAAAAAAGCAAATAAAGGGACAGTCATTCAAGCTTATCCCGATATTCCGCCCCGTACTTTCGACTTGTTGCCGAGATATGTGGAGAAGTATGGCAAAAAGAAAGTGATGTTCGCCTGTAAGGTAGACGGGGCTTGGAAGAAGTACATCAGCCGCGACTTTGTGAAGATGACCGATGTGATCAGCCAGGGACTGATTGGTTTGGGCGTGGGCAAAGGCGACCGCGTGGTGGTGATTTCCAACAACTGTCCCCAGTGGAACATGGTTGATTTCGCCGTGCAGCAGATTGGTGCCATCCTGGTGCCCATCTATCCTACGGCGCGCCAAAGCGACTACGAGCATATCCTAAATCATGCTGAGCCTAAGGTGGTCTTTGAGGAAGGCGCTCTTATCCATAAAAAGGTGAAGCCTGTCCTCGACCAGATGTCAGTGCGCCCTAAAGAGTTCGCTTTCAATCCCGTGGAAGGCATGATGACCTTGCGCGGACTGATGGTTTCGGTAAAAATCGACAAGAAGAGCCAGGCCGCTTTGCAGTCACGGAAAGAGTCGGTTTCCATCCATGATGTGGCCACCATTATTTATACATCGGGTACGCTCGGAACCCCCAAGGGCGTGATGCTGACGCATTACAACCTGATGAGTTGCGTGGCTAACTACGGCCCGCATTATCCGGTGCCGTCCTCGCACAAGGTGGTGAGTTTCTTGCCCTTGTCGCATATCTACGAGCGTTCGGTGCTGTATACCCATCTCTATCTCGGCAATTCCACCTATTATGTGGAGAATTTCGGCACCATCATGCGCGACATCGCTGACGTGAAGCCTGAGCATTTCACCACTGTGCCGCGTGTCATCGAGAAGGTGTACAACGGTATCGTCCGCAAGGGCGACAAACTGAAGGGCATGAAGAAACGTGTCTTCATGTGGGCTTTCAAGTTGGCCGAACGCTATGATGAGACGGGCATTAAAAAGAACAGAGCCTATAGGTTTAAGTTATATTGGGCCAACAGATTGGTCTTCAGGGATGTGAGGAAGGCCTTCGGTGGCCGTTTGGAGTTCATCATCTCTGGTGGTGCCAGTTTGCAGCCACGTCTGGTGCGTTTGTTTGCCGCCATGGACATCCCGATTATAGAGGGCTATGGTCTGACGGAGACCTCGCCTGTGATTGCCACCAATAGCTTGGCTTTGGGTATCATCAAGGCGGGAACGGTCGGCGTGCCATGCAAGAGCGTGGAATTCCAGATTGACCCTGAGTCGGGTGAGATTCTCGTGAAAGGCTCTGCAGTGATGAAGGGCTATTACAAGGACGAGGAGCAGACCAAAATCGCCATCGACGAGGAAGGCTATTTCCACACAGGAGACATCGGCGAGTTTGACGAGGATGGCTTATTGAAAATCACGGGCCGTATGAAGGAAATCTTCAAGGACTCGATGGGCAAGTACATTTCTCCTGCGCTGATTGAAAACCGCTTCATGGAATCGAAGTTCATCAATAGCATCATGGTGGTGGGTGAGAACCAGAAGTTTGCCGCCGCGCTGATTGTGCCCAACTTCGAGCATTTGAAGACTTGGTGCGAGGAGAACCACATTCCTTATACCACCAATGCGGAGATGATCAAGGTGAAGGCTGTCAATGACCGCTTCCGTAAGGAGGTCGACAGCTACAACAAGTTCTTTGGCGACTATGAAAAGATCAAGCGCTTCGAACTGCTCGACCGCGAATGGACCATCGAAGACGGCGAGATGACCCCTAGCCTCAAAATCCGCCGCAAAGCCATCGCTGAACATTTCCAGGATTTGATTGACGGGATGTTTGCGGAATAATAGTTTTTTTTGCATTTGCTTTTATGGGTTTAGTTTGTAATTTTGCAGACTATTATTGTTGTAATTATGGAATCTTTACCCGCATTATTTTCTGACCTAGCCCTGATATTAGTCACGGCAGGTGTTACAACGGTGATTTTCAAATGGTTGAAACAGCCCCTGGTTTTGGGCTATATCATTGCTGGTCTGCTCATTGGACCCTATTTCCCATGGTTTCCCGTCATCAATGACCATGAAAGTGTGGAGGTTTGGAGCGAAATTGGTATGGTCTTTTTGCTGTTTGCCATCGGTTTGGAATTTAGTTTCAAGAAACTGAAGAAACAGGCTGGTACGGTGGGCATCACCGCATTGACGGAACTGGTTTCGATGTGCATTATTGGTTTCTTCCTCGGCAAACTGATGGGCTGGAGCCAAATGGACAGCATCTTTCTCGGTGCCATGCTCTCTATGTCGTCTACGACCATCATTGCCAAGGCCTTCGACGACTTGAAGATGAAAGGGGAGAAGTTCACCAGCAGCGTCATAGGTGTTTTGGTGGTTGAAGATTTAGCCGCTATCCTTATGATGGTGATTCTTTCCACCTTGGCGGTAAGTACAACATTGGATGGAAAGGAATTGATGATGAGCGTGGTACGCCTCGTTTTCTTCCTTTTGGTTTGGTATGTCGGGGGTGTGTTCATTATTCCGACCATCCTCAAGTGGGTGCGAAAGTTCATGTCGGAAGAAACGTTGACTGTTTTCTCTGTAGGTTTGTGTTTCTTCATGGTTTGGCTGGCCAACAAGGCGGGTTTCTCGTCGGCTTTGGGTGCTTTCATTATGGGTTCCATCTTGGCTGAAACGCTTGAGGCTGAGATGATACACAAACTCACCACCCCCATCAAGAATCTGTTTGGGGCTGTGTTCTTTGTTTCAGTCGGTATGATGGTCAATCCAGCTATTCTGGTGCAATATTGGTGGCAGATTCTGGTCATCACTATTGTCGTGGTCGTGTTGAAATCATTGAGTTCGAGTTTGGGCATGCTGTTTTCGGGCGATAATCTTCACAATGCTGTCCGTGCGGGCATGTGTTTCGGACAAATCGGTGAGTTCTCGTTCATCATCGCCACCGTGGGTATGAGTTTTGGCGTCATTGACGATTTCCTGTATCCCATCATCGTTTCGGTGTCCATCATCACCACTTTCCTCACACCTTATATGATTAAGGGCGGTGAGCCA
>JAEEGJ010032335.1_pt1 | contig 10052 bp, 9 predicted proteins | sample 8958761 | NCBI WGS metagenome assembly JAEEGJ01 (sample SAMN16246546, study PRJNA631951) | gut metagenome | biome: gut microbiome; feature: rumen; material: RS-attached | host: Bos | place: Iran: Karaj | collected 2018-10 | reverse complement strand
ATAATCTTATGAGTGAAAACGTTGACATTAGGGAACTGAATGAGCGCATAGAGAAACAGAGCGCATTCGTTACCAACCTGATGGCCGGTATGGATCAGGTTATCGTAGGGCAGAAACACCTTGTAGAGTCACTTCTTATCGGCCTTCTTTCAGATGGTCATATCCTTCTGGAAGGTGTGCCCGGTCTGGCCAAGACACTTGCCATCAAGACCCTTGCATCACTGATTGACGCAAGTTTCAACCGCATACAGTTTACTCCCGACCTGTTGCCTGCCGACGTGGTAGGTACAATGATCTACAGTCAGAAAGACGAGTCTTTCCTGCCAAAGAAAGGTCCGGTATTCGCCAATTTCATCTTGGCCGATGAGATCAACCGTGCTCCGGCCAAGGTTCAGAGCGCTCTGCTCGAGGCCATGCAGGAACGTCAGGTAACACTTGGCGGCGAGACATTCAAACTCCCCAAACCTTTCCTTGTAATGGCTACACAGAACCCGATAGAGCAGGAGGGTACATACCCGCTGCCTGAGGCTCAGGTGGACCGTTTCATGCTTAAGGCCGTTATAGATTATCCCAAGATCGAGGAGGAGAAGAAGATCATCCATCAGCAGATACATCATGAAATAGGTACCGTAAAGCCCGTTATGAGCACCGATGACATCATCGAGGCACGCAAGGTTGTTGATATGGTATACCTGGACGAGAAGATCGAGCAGTACATTGCCGATATCGTATTCGCCACCCGTTATCCCGAGAAATACGGGCTCAAGGAGGTCAAGGAACTTATTTCATTCGGCGGATCACCCCGTGCATCAATCAATCTGGCCCTAGCCGCACGTTCATATGCATTCATCAAGCGTCGCGGTTATGTTGTGCCCGAGGATGTACGTGCCATCGCCCATGATGTATTGCGTCACCGCATTGGCCTAACATATGAGGCCGAGGCAACCAATGTAACACAGGACGAACTGGTAAGCCGTATCTTGAATAAGGTTGAAGTACCTTAATTTAACTACCTTACAATCAGTTTAGTATGGAAACAAGTGAACTGATAGCGAAGGTCCGGAAGATTGAGATCAAGACCAGGGGTCTGTCCAGTAACATCTTTGCCGGTCAGTACCATACCGCCTTCAAAGGCCGTGGTATGGCATTCAGCGAGGTGCGTGAGTACCAGTACGGTGACGAGCCCCGTGACATTGACTGGAACGTTACAGCCCGAATGAACAAACCCTACTCAAAGGTGTTTGAGGAGGAGCGTGAGCTTACTGTAATGCTCATGGTGGACGTATCGGACAGCCTTAATTTCGGTACGCAGGTAATGATGAAACGTGAGATGGTTACCGAGATAGCCGCCACGCTGGCATTTGCCGCTATCGAGAATAATGATAAGGTGGGACTGGTGTTCTTCAGTGACAGGATTGAGAAGTTCATACCGCCCAAGAAGGGCCGTAAGCATATCCTGTACCTGATCCGTGAACTCCTTAACTACGAGCCTGAGAGTAAGTCTACTGACATAACCGTTCCTCTGGAGTTCCTTACAGGAGCCGTCAAGAAACGCTGTACCGCATTCCTGCTCAGCGATTTCATTGATCAGCATGACTATAAGAATGCGCTCTCCATTGCAAACCGCAAGCATGATGTAGTAGCGATACGCGTATATGACAGACGAATGCAGGATCTGCCGGATGTGGGACTGATGAAACTGACCGATGCCGAAACCGGACAGGAGATGTATGTAGACACATCATCGTCAAGGGTCCGTGAGGCACACCGCAAGTGGTTTGATGAGAATACAGCCCGTATCCAGGACTGTCTGACCCGTAGCAGCGTGGATTCAGTATCCGTCAGAACCGACCAGGATTATGTAAAGGCCCTTATGGGACTGTTTGCTAAGCGAAACTAATGATGAAGAGATTCCTTATATATCTGTGCCTGGGTTTTATTCCCGCGTTGGTATCGGCTCAGAATGTCGTTGTGAAGGCTGAGCTTGACTCAATGATGATGTGGGTTGGACAACAGACCGGAATCCACGTGGAGGTTGCATGTGACGCCGGTCAGAAGGTCACTTTCCCCGCATACCGCGATACCATTGTCAAAGGCCTGGAGATAATTCCTCCCGTAACTACCGATACTCAGTTCGTGAACGGCGGACAGCGGATGGTTCTTACCCGCAACTACACCGTTACATGTTTTGATTCGGCTCTTATCTATATTCCATACATACCCGTTACGGTAGATGGAGAGGAGTATCAGTCAAACCGTCTGGCATTGGCTTTCATGTCATATGATATCCCTGAGGAGAACGCGAAGCAGATTTTCGGCCCCAAGGAGAATATGAATACTCCCGTAAAATTCTATGAGGTCAAAGGGCTGGCTCTTTATTGGATTCTTGCTGCTATTGCAATTGTCGCTGCCATTTATCTGCTTCTCAGGTATCGTGACGACAAGCCTATTATCAGGAGGATAAAGATCGAGCCCAAGGTACCCGCTCATATACGTGCCATATCCGATATTGAGGAACTCCGTCAGGCTGGCGGTCCCCACAGTGAGGATTCAAAGGCCTATTATACCCAACTGACGGATATCCTGCGTGAGTATATCAATGACCGTTTCGGTTTCAATGCCACCGAGATGACCTCATATGAGATTATGGAACGTCTGGAGGAGAGCCGTGACAAGGAGTCGCTCAGCGAATTGCGTGATCTTCTTTCTACGGCCGATATGGTAAAGTTCGCCAAGTTCAAACCGATGCTGAACGAGAATGATCAGAATCTGATCAATGCCCTGGAGTTTGTCAATGACACCAAGATAGAGGTGTCACCCGAGGAACTGCAGCCCAAGGAAGAGGAGACTGTCATTGAGGAGAAACGCAGCAAGGGAGCCCGTATGGTATTACTTACAGCGGGAATAGTCATTGCTGCAGCCGGTACGGCATTCTTTGTGCTGGCGGTATTGAAATTGTATTATCTGTTTTTCTAAAGAACAATAGTCATGACATTTGCAAACAGCGCATATCTACTTCTGATGCTTCTGGTCATACCATGCGTTCTTTGGTATGTACTCAAGAGCAACAAGAGGCGTGCCTCCATGTCCGTACCGACTCTGTCCATGTACGGCGGCATGAGAAAAAGCTGGAAATATTACCTTATACACGTACCGTTCATACTGGATATGGCAGCCATCGTGCTGCTGTCCCTTATCCTGGCACGTCCCCAGACGACTGACCGCTGGCAGGATACCGAGATTGAGGGTATAGATATCATGCTAGCAGTCGATGTCTCAACCAGTATGCTGGCCGAGGACCTCAAACCCAACCGAATAGAGGCAGCCAAGCAGGTGGCATCGGAATTCATCAACGGACGTCCCAATGACAATATAGGATTGACCATATTCGCAGGCGAGGCCTTCACCCAGTGCCCAATGACAGTTGACCATACAGTGCTTCTGAACATGTTCCAGAACGTGAGCAGCGACATAGCCGCCAGAGGTATCATCGAGGACGGAACAGCCATTGGAATGGGACTTGCCAATGCCATAAGCCGACTCAAGGACAGTCAGGCCAAGTCAAAGGTCATAATACTTCTGACCGATGGTTCCAACAACCGCGGTGAGGTATCACCCCTGACAGCCGCCGAGATGGCCAAGAGTTTCGGCATAAGGGTTTACACCATCGGTGTGGGAACCAACGGCACGGCACCGTATCCCGTACAGGGCGCATTCGGCAAGCAGTACGTGAATGTGGCCGTCGAGATTGATGAGGATGTGCTCCGTCAGATTGCACAGACCGCAAACGGACAGTATTACCGTGCTACCAGCAACAGCAAGCTGAAGGAGGTTTATGAGGAGATTGACAAGCTGGAGAGAACCAAACTTCAGGTCAAGGAGTTCAGCAAGAACCAGGAGGAGTATCAGCCCCTCGCACTGGCTCTGCTGCTCTCACTGCTGCTCTCAATCCTGCTCAAACAGACCGTTCTGCGTACAATACCATAAAAAGGAGTCACTATGTTCAAGTTCGCAAATCCCGAATATCTGTATCTGCTGGCACTGGTTCCGGTGCTGGTAGCATTACATGTAGTCTCCAATATCCGCCGTCGCAGGAAACTTGAAGAGTACGGCGACAGGGAACTGCTGTCACGTCTTATGCCGGATGCATCCGTAACACGCCCCAATATCAGGTTCTGGCTTCTGTTCGGATGCTATACGCTCTGCTGCTTCCTTCTGGCAAGACCGCAGTTCGGATCCAAGCAGGAGACTGTAACCCGCAGGGGTATAGAGACGGTCATAGCACTGGATATATCCAATTCAATGCTGGCCGATGATGTGACGCCGAGCCGTCTTGACAAGTCAAAGAGAATCATCTCCAATCTGGTTGACCAGTTCAAGGATGACAAGGTAGGACTGATCGTGTTCGCAGGCGACGCGTTCGTGCAGTTGCCTATCACAAGTGATTTCATATCGGCCAAGGTATTCCTCAATACCATCAGCCCGGCGCTTATAACACGTCAGGGAACCGATATCAAGACCGCCATTGAACTGGCCACACGCAGTTTCACTCCAAACGACGGGGTGGGTAAGGCCATCATAGTAATCACCGACGGTGAGAACCATGAAGGCGGTGCCATAGAGGCAGCCCAGGCCGCAGCCGAGAAGGGCTATATCGTCTATGTCATGGGCGTCGGTTCACCTTCCGGTTCACCCATTCCGGGTGACAGGACAGGCGAGTTCCGCAAGGACCGTGAGGGCAATGTGGTGATTACCCGTCTCAATGAGGAGATGTGCCGTAAGATAGCAGCTGCCGGAAAGGGCGCATATTTCTACGTGGACAATTCCAATGCCGCCGAGAAAGCACTGCAGAAAGAGATTGACAAACTGGCCAAGGCCGATGTCGAGACCACCGTCTATACTGAATATGATGAACAGTTCGCCATCATAGCATGGATGATTCTGGTTCTGTTGCTCTTTGAGATTTTCATCTGCGAGAGCCGCAACTCCAGACTCAGGAATTTCAGTCTGTTCAAAACCGATGAGGAGTAAGAAAAAATGAAAAAGATATTGTTGTTCTGCCTTCTGACACTCTCCGTTGCTGGTGCCTACGCACAGCGCTCGGACCGTTCGCTGATACGCAACGGCAACCGTTTGTTTGAAGACAGCCTGTTCATCAAAGCCGAGGAGAATTACCTCAAGGCTTTGGATATGAATCCGGAACTCATTGAGGGATACTATAATCTGGGCAATGCCTATACCGCTCAGCAGAAGCCAAACGAGGCCATTGAGCAGTACGGCAAGATGGCCAGTGCTCTTGAAGTCAGGAAGAAACAACTGATGGAGAATCCTTCAGCGTCTCCCAAAGATCTTGACAAATGCAAGCAGGATCTGGCCAAGACCTATCACAACACCGGTGTGGTATACCACATGTGCGAGCAGTATGACAAGGCCGTAGAGGCATACAAGCAGGCCCTGCGCAATAATCCTCAGGATGACGAGACCCGTTACAACATGATCCTGGCACAACGTATGCTCAAGGAGCAGCAACAACAACAGCAGCAACAGGAACAACAGGAGGAAAAGCAGGAGGAGCAGGAGCAAGAGCAGCAGGAGCAGCAGCAACAGGATCAACAACAACAGCAACAGCAGCAGGAGCAGCAGCAGGATCAGCCGCAGCCGCAGGATATGTCCCAGGAGAATGCCGAGCAGATTCTTGAAGCTGCAATGCAGGATGAGAAAGAGGTTCAGGAACGTGTTCAGGAACAGCTTATGAAGGCTCAGCCTAAGAAACCGTTGGAAAAAGATTGGTAATTATGAATATACTCAACAAGACAAAGGGACTGTTACTCGCGGCCGCTGTCATCATGATGGCCGGAGTGAGAGCTATTGCCCAGGACGTGACCTTTACCGCACAGGCTCCTAAGGCTGTGGTGGTAGGAGAGCGCTTCAGGATCACTTATAAGGTCAATACACGTGATGCCAAGGAGTTCCGTGCCCCGGATATGAAGGACCTTCAGATCCTGTCAGGCCCTGCAACATCGACATCATCAAGTACAACCATCATCAATGGCCAGCGCACCGAGAGTACTTCTGTCACATATACCTATATGGCCATTGCTCCGGAGGAGGGTGAAATTGAACTGGACGGCGCAACGATAAAGGCCGGCGGCAAGCAGGTCACATCCAACAAACTGACCATCAAGGTACTGCCGCCCGATCAGGCCACGCAGGCCGGCCAAGGGCAGGGGGGTGCCCAGTCCTCAAACAGACAGTCGTCCGGACAGGGTTCGCAGACCGTCGGAGCCGATGACCTGTTTATGCTTGCAACCGTAGACAAGACCACCGTATATGAACAGGAAGCTCTTTTGCTGACATACAAGATATACAAGTTGCCATCAGTTGACCTTCAGACCATGAGCAACACGATGCCCGACATCAAGAACTGCCATGTACAGCAGGTGGAACTGCCTTCCAACAAGGAGTTCAATCTGGAGCATTTTGGCGGACGCAACTACCAGACAATGTTATGGAGCCAGTATGTGCTCTTCCCGCAGCATTCAGGCGAAGTTGAGATACCTTCAACCACATTTGAGGGCACCATAGCACAGAGGGTTGACAACAACAGCGGTGACATCTTTGACATGTTCTTCAACTCCAGCAGATATGTGGAGGTAAAGAAGGATCTGACAGCAAAGCCCATAAAGATAACTGTCAAACCCCTGCCGCAGGGAAAGACAAGCGCTTTCTACGGTGGAGTGGGTGATTTCAGTATAAGCTCAACCATCAGCAGCACCGATGTGACTGCCAATGACGCCGTAACGGTAAGAGTCATCCTTTCAGGAACAGGTAACCTGAAACTAATCAAGACCCCGGAAATGAAGTTCCCGCAGGACTTTGACATCTACGACCCCAAGATTGACAACAAATACACCATAAAGGGCGGCCGTCAGACGGGTAACAAGGTTTATGAGTATCTGATCATTCCGCGTTACGCCGGTCAGTACACGATACCTGCGCTGGAATTTCAGTATTTCGATCCCAAGAGCGGTTCTTACAAGACCGTAAAGACCGATGAATACACGCTGAACGTTGCCAAAGGGCAGGGTGGAGGCGAGTCCCAGGGATCGGTCTCATACGTCAGCAAGGAAGATCTCAGGTATGTAGGCCAGGACGTACGTTTCCATTCGACACCGTCCAGACTCAAGTCTGACAGTTCACAGTTCTTCGGCTCACTGCTGTTCTGGCTCTGCATTGCATTGCCGCTTGTAATCCTTATAACCGTTGTAGCCATATCCAGAAAGCGTGTGGCCGATAACGCCAACGTGGCCAAGGTACGTGCAGGAAAGGCCAACTCGGTTGCAACCAAACGCCTTAAGATTGCGCGCAAGCTTATGAAGGAAAACCGTAAGGACCAGTTCTATGATGAGATGATGCGTGCACTACAGGGCTATTTCGGCGATAAACTGTCAATTCCCGTAGCTGAGCTCTCCAAGGAGAACATCGAAGCCAGCCTTAAGCGCAGGAATGTGCCTGAGGAGCCTGTAAAACAGGTTATAGGACTGCTGGATGACTGCGAGTTCGCCCGTTTCGCTCCCGGTGACGACACCGGCCGCATGGACCGTCTGTATGAGGAGGCCGCACGTGTAATCGGCCAGATTGAGAACACCATTAAGTGAATAGGATTATGAAAAAGATAATTGCTCTTTTATTTGCATTGGTTCCTGTCCTGACAATGGCTCAGGATAATACCGGAATGACCAGTCTGGTGACTGACTCTACAAAGATCGATGCCGTTCCTACATTGGCTGAGGCTGACAGCGCATATATACAAGGTGATTACCTTACCGCTATCAGTAATTATGAGTGGATTATTGAGAATCAGGGCGTTAACGCCACCTTATATATGAACCTGGGTAACTGCTGGCTCAAGCGTGACGAGGTTGCCAAGGCCATACTCAATTATGAGCGCGCATACCTGCTTGATCCTTCAGACCCTGATATAAGGTTCAATCTGGAGTTGGCACGCACTAAAACAGTTGATAAGGTAAGTGCTGTAAATCAGTTGTTTATCACCGTGTGGTTTAAGAAACTCCTGGCGGTACTTGACGTCAACGGATGGGCCTTACTGACTGTAATTCTGTTCGTTCTGGCCGTAATATTGGTGGGCATATTGCTATTCTCCAAGAAATCAGGCATCAGGAAAATATCTTTTTCTTTTAGTCTCTTTTTCTTGCTTTTGTCCATTTTATCTTTTATCTTCGCTACAACGCAGATGGGAAATCTCAAGCAGCGTGACACCGCAATCATCATGTCACCGAGTGTTACGGTCAAGAGTACACCCACCAGCGCCGGTACAGACCTGTTCATCATTCATGAAGGACGCAAGGTTAAGATTCTTGATTCTTCCATGAAAGAGTGGGTGGAGATAAGACTTGAGGACGGAAATACAGGTTGGATACCGGTCAGCGTAATGGAAATCATTTAATCGGAATATGAATGACTGAGTTACAGGGTCTCATAGAGACAGACAGATTGGCCACGCTGTCAATTAACGGCAGCGAATCCCTTTTCTGGGATGGTGTGGCCAATATATATACCTCAGCATTAGTGTGGATTCCGCTTGCCTTGTTTGCCATCTTATTGTTAATCAGGAACATAGATCCTAAAAAACTGCTTTTGGTACTGCTTATGGTGGTACTGACAGTCGTATTGTGTGACCAACTGTCATCATCGGTCTGCAAACCGCTTTTCCATAGGTTAAGACCCACAAGAGATCCCTATATATTAAATATGGTGGATACCGTAAATGGCTATCGTGGAGGACTTTACGGGTTCTTCTCAGGGCATGCGGCCAATTCGTTCGGCCTGGCGGCTCTGTTCATGTGGCTGGTAAGAGACCGATGGTTCAGTCTGGCAGTCGGAATTTGGGCTATAATCAACTCGCTGATAAGGACATACTTAGGTGTACACTTTGCAGGAGATATCCTTGTAGGCGCCATCGTAGGCAGTCTTATCGGCAGTCTGATGTACTGGATATTCTACATGACCACACGTAAGGACCGCAACCGCCGTAATGTACATGATTCAAGTCTTCTGTATACAAGGACCGGATTCATGCGCAGTGACGTATTTGTGTTCATGTGCGTGTTGTTCGGAACATATTCGGTAATATTGATAGGATCCTGTATAACGCAGGGCTTGGCATGATTTTTGTTTTACGAGAATTGAATATTTACAAACTGATTTAGATAACAATTTTTGGAGCAGTGAGAGCCATCAAGCTCGCTTGGTTGGCCGAGTCGCGACAAAAATGAACAATGATAATAGTTAACCTAATTTTAATGCTTATGACCAGATTAATCACATTCAACGAACTGCGCCAGATCAAAGCGCAACTTCCGGAGGGCAGTATTCACAGAATTGCCGACGAGCTGAATCTTGATGTAGAGACAGTAAGAAACTTCTTTGGAGGTACAGACTACAAGCAAGGTTCAGCAGTAGGTTTCCACATAGAGCCGGGACCAAACGGCGGATGCGTTGTCCTGGATGATACTACAGTTCTGGATAGAGCTCTTGAGATTATTGCAGAAAGCAAGAAGTGATAAACCAACATCTGGGGGCGGCAAAACCGCCCCTTATTAATTGCTCTGATTTTTGCATAATAACTATTATGTTAAATAGCAAATTTACAGGCACACCCCACTGCCGGTAATAGAAAAAAGAAAGGCCCCACAAATGTGGAGCCTTTCAGATTTTAAAATCTGGTAGATTAAAGCAATCCTTTCTCCTTCATGCGAGCCTCAACCTCGTTGAGTTCCTTGGACATATCCAGCTGATAGTAGATTGTCTGCAGAGGAATTGCCCACTTGTCAGTTGAAGAAGCCTCAAGCTCACGATACTTGGTGAAATACGGAAGAGCCTTCTTGTAGTAGTTCTTCTGCTCCTTGATGGCATCCTTATAAGCCTTTGAACGGTAATCCAGGTTGCTCTTTGAATCCATGAAATCAGAAGCCTGGAACATGATGCAAAGGCCCAGGTTGAAGTAAGCGTCTGAGAGTTTCTCATCCTTC
>JAEEGJ010032334.1_pt1 | contig 10052 bp, 6 predicted proteins | sample 8958761 | NCBI WGS metagenome assembly JAEEGJ01 (sample SAMN16246546, study PRJNA631951) | gut metagenome | biome: gut microbiome; feature: rumen; material: RS-attached | host: Bos | place: Iran: Karaj | collected 2018-10 | reverse complement strand
AGCGCTGACAAACAAATAAAGTGTGAAAAAACACGCATTATTTCACACCTACTCCCCATTTTTTTCACACCAAGTGTGTTTTTTTTACACCTTTCTTTGATTTTATTTCGTATCTTCGCCACCGAATTATCAAACATAAAATCTATATGGACCGTTTAATACATGACATTCAAGCACTGCCTCTGTGGTTTTCCATTCCATTCGGTATCGCCTACGTGGCACTGATCGTCTACTTTTTCTACGTCCTCTGGCGCTACCGCCAGAGTTCCCTCAAGGCCTATCTGCTGATAGCAGCACTGCTCGTGGGACAAAAAGCCTCAGCCGACAGTGACATCACCAACGGCGGACAGCACTACACCCTCTTCGACAGCGAGGGCTACTACACCGCCACGGCCGGCAGCAACACTTCAGGTGTCTACACCTACGATTACCTCGTGGACAACGTCATTGTTCCATCGCTGTATGGTCTGCCCTACACGTACACCTACTGGTTGACGGAGGACGAGAACGGCTTCGAGACGAAGTTCATCGAGTTCTACTCTGCCAATCCTATCGTACCTAAGGGCTACCGCCTGCGCACCGCCTGCAATACAGAAAAGTACGACAACCGCCGCCCGAAGTCATGGAAGCTGTTGGGTAAGAAACACGCGGATGACGCACAGTGGACTGAACTCGCCACCGTGACCGGCGATACGCATCTGCCCGCAGGAAAGGAGGAATCCCACGACTACTGGTTTGACACCGACAACACAAAAACCTACCAATATTTCCGCTTCGAGATAACCGCCATTCAGGGCTCTGAAGAGATTCAGGTCTCGCCGAAATACAGCTACACCCGCTACAGGATGGAGCTATCCGAACTGCAGATCATCGGCAACAAAGACAACATCAACCTCGACCTGGACTACGCTACCATCGAGGGCTTGCAGCACTATTACGCCCATACCGGCAACGTCATCACGCCCTCCTTCACCGTAAAGGACATGAGTGGCAACACGCTGACGGAGGGCACCCACTACACCGCCAGCTATTCTCCCGCAACCGTGAAGGACGTGGGCACCTACACGCTGACCATCACGGGTAAGGGTAATTACACCGGCCAGAAGACCGCCAGCTTCAAGGTTGTCAACACCCTCTCGGGTGACGGCACTTCAGATAATCCCTTCATCATCACCGACGCCAAAGACTGGTATGTTTTCGGCAATTACATCAAGGAAGTTGTAAACGGGCAAAATATGAATACCAAGTATTACAAGCTCGCCGACAACTTCGACAACAGCAACGAACCTATCACCGAGATGATTGCCACAACCAAGAAGGATCCCAATGATGGCAAAACGATCCATGCGCCCTTCTACGGCACGCTCGACGGCAACGGCCGAACGCTTCACATCGACCTCAAAGCCGATAGTGAAGACGGCTGTGCGCCCTTCCGCTACCTCGAGGGTGCCACCATCAAGAACCTGACCGTTGCCGGCAGCGTTGCCACCTCGTCGAAATACGGTGCCAGCATCGCCGTTAACAATCTGAATCACGTAGCTTATACCAACGGCACTGAAATCATCGACTGCTACAGCAGCGTCAACATCACCAGCAGCATCAATGGCGACGGCACCAACGGCGGTTTCGTGGGCATAAACCACGGCAAACTCACCTTCACCCGCTGCGCCTTCCTCGGCAGGATGCTCGGCAGTACTGCCGAATGCAACGGCGGCTTCGTGGGCTGGAACGATGTCAATGGCGACCTCAACTTCAGCCAATGCGTCTTCGGCCCCGTATGGATCTCCATGAGCGCAACCTACAGCAAGACTTTCAGCCGCTACGACAATAACAACGTCCCAAAATTCAGCAATAGTGAACCGTCTTACTTCACTTACGCCGGATGGGGAAAGAATCAAGGCACCCAGGCTGTCGCCCTGACGACGGCGCCAGCCAACCTCGGTAGCAAGGGAGAAACCCATGGTAAGATGACGCTCTACCAGAACGGCCTGGAGTGCGATGGCAAATACTACGTCCCCAATCTCGGCCTCTACGACAATGCCTCTAACGCCACTCTACTCAGCCAGGCCGACGGCAAGCTACTCGACGTCACCCTCTCCGGTCGCACGCTCTTCAAGGACGGCAACTGGAACACCCTCTGCCTGCCCTTCGACCTCAGCATGGATCAATTCAACGACCTGCTCGACGGCACCAGCGGCAAGTTGATGGAACTCGACACCGAAGGCACCTACGACACGGATAAGCAGACCGGCTTTGACCCCGCCACCGGCACCCTCCGCCTCTACTTCAAGGATGCAACGGAAATCAAGGCCGGCACACCTTATATTATTAAATGGCCCAGCGGCACCAACCTCACAGACCACAAGTTCCAAAACGTCTCGATCGACAACAGCGACGCCACCCTCATCCGCCAGACCGTGGAAAGCGCCGACGGCCGCGTACGATTCATCGGCACCTTCAACCCCGTCGAGCTCACCATCGGCGACAAGAGCAACCTCTTCCTCGCCACCAACAGCAAGAATAAAAGCACCCTCAACTACCCCTCCGGCGGTAACAACGGCGACACCGACAATCCCAAGTACTTCGTCAACGCCTGCCGCGCCTACTTCCACGTCGATCTCAACGGCAGCGCTAGTGTCCGCGCCTACAGCCTCCACTTCGGCGACGACGACGGCACCACGGGAATCGTTGACAATAAACGTGAAACAATAACCAATAACCGTTGGTATACGCTCGACGGCCGCCGCCTCAACAGCAAGCCGACCACTAAAGGCCTGTACATATATAATGGTAATAAAATGGTTGTCAAATAAACAAGCAGCAATATGAAGAAACAATATATAAAACCCACCGTACGGGTCGTGAAACTACATCACCAGTGCCATATTCTCGTTGGCAGTGTCAGAGACGTTCAAGACAACCTCGGCAAATACGACCATTTCAATTGGGACAACAGCAGCGACGATTACGCCCGCTGATCACTCGGCTAAGGTCAGGGGGACTGGCACCTGACCCTCAATATCAACCCTTTAACAAAGTTTAAGGTGACGGCAACAATTACTATTTTAAAATCTTCGTATCTTTGTGCCCAAATTAAATGATCAACGATATGAATACAACCTCAACCATAGATTTCTTATTCCTTCGCACGACGGCGATGCTCGGCAGAAGGCTGGCGATGACATTTCTCCTTACCCTGATGACGTTGGTGGCGACGGCGGGTGCAGTGAAAGACGTTTCTTCCTCGACTACAAAGATGAACAATGGCATCTATAGGGTAGATGGCACAGTTACCATCAAAGACCGTATCACTATCGAAGGCGAAGTTACGCTTATCATTGATGAGTCCCGTAAGCTTACAGCCCAGAATGGTATTTACGTTAGTTCAGGAGCCACGTTGACTATCGAAGGCGAGGGGAAACTCATTGCTGAAGGAGCTGAAAATTGTGCCGGCATCGGTGGAGTAGAAAATTATGATTGTGGAACCATCATCATCAATGGAGGAAATATTACTGCCACAGGTGGACGTCAAAGTGCAGGCATCGGAGGAGGATATAATAGTGCGAGTGGAGCCATCACCATCAATGGAGGAGTTGTTACTGCCCAAGGTAAATCGGGAGGCGCAGGCATCGGAGGAGGAAAAAATCGTGAGAATGGAACCATCACCATCAATGGAGGTGATGTTACTGCCACAGTTGTTGGAACGAGAGCCGCAGGCATCGGAGGAGGTGAATCTCAACAGAAAGCGTGTGGGGAAATCACTATCAAAGGTGGAAAGGTGACTGCAACTGGGGGATCTAATGGCGCAGGTATAGGGCCAGGATTTGGCGCTTATCCCACAGTCAGTGGTACGGTGACATTGGGATGGACAAATAAAGATGACAAAATCTATGCCAGTAATTATAACAATGTGGCATCCCTTGTACTTGAAGATAAGTTCTACTTTATTGAGGATAACATAGAACACATAGCAACCGCGGATAATATTGCAGGCAAAACGCTTTTACCATATGTTAGTACTCTGGATGACTACACAATTAGCGGAATACAACCTCGTTACCTCTATACAGGTAATGAAATTGTCATTACTCCTGAGGTTTATACGCCTGGGGGATCTAAGTTGGAAGAAGGGGTGGATTATATTGGAACCTTTAGCCTTTCGACAATTAAGGATGTCGGAGAATATACTTATACCATCACCGCCGTAGCTGGTAGTGGCTATATAGGGTCGAAAACCACAAGTTTCTCTGTTGTTCGTTTTAATATGGCAGATGCTGTAATCACCGGGCTCAAGCCCTACTATCTTTACACAGGAGAGTTGATAGATGTGGATTACACTGTGACGGGTTTAGATGGTAATCCGTTGGTAAAAGGGACTGATTACACGGAGGAATTCAGCCCGTCAACCATTAAGGAAAAAGGGGACTACACGGTTACTATCACAGCGAAAGGTGTTGGTTACACTGGCAGTAAGACAATCAACTTTACGGTGGGCGACGGCATTCCTGTAACAGCCGAAACCACCGAAATGAATTCCGTTCACCGAGTGACGAATGACGTTACGATTGCTTCTACCATTACTATCAACGGCGACGCGACACTTATTCTTGATGAGGGTACGACCTTGAATTCTACAATGATGATTCAGTTGGAGGCAGGAAGCAAGCTGACCATTAAAGGAAAGGGTACGCTTAATGCTACCACTGATTATAATAATTTTCCTGCTATTTGGGGAGTAAATGGAAATGGAACATTAGTGATTGAAGATGGTGTCATCAACGCCACAGGTGGTTCTTACGCTGCCGGTATTGGAGGTGAAGCGAACTATGGATCTGGGTTCACAGTAATCATCAATGGCGGAACTGTCAATGCAACAGGTGGTAAAGACGCTCCCGGTATTGGCGGCGGTTGTTATGGATCATGCGGTACGGTTGTCATCAATGGCGGAAAAGTAACCGCAATAGGAGGAGGCAATGGCGCTCCGGGAATAGGAGCGTCAAGTGTTGCTCCAACAAGAGGTTCGATAACCCTTGGCTGGACCAATGAAGACGATTATATCTATGCCAGTGGTTATGGCAATGTGTCTTCCATCAGTTTTGTAGAAGGCAAATACTTTAGCTGGACGGAAAACGGCGAAACTTTTGGGGCTACGGTAGACAATATTGGCGGCAAGAAGATAGTTCCCCTCAGAGGAGAACTATTTCGTAGCTTTGATTATATTGCCGTCAGCGGCATGGAACCCTATTATCCTTATTCGGGGGATGAGATTAATTTAGGCTACGTGGTGAAAGATGCCGGAGGAAACGAGTTGGAAAAGGGAAGGGATTTCACGGAGTCATATAGTCCATCGCCAGTCAAGGACTTTGGTGACTATACACTTACCCTGACGGCCATAGACGGCAGTGGCTATACGGGCTCCAGAGTATTCAGTTTTACAGTAGGCAATGGTATTCCCATTACTTCTACTACAACAGAGTTGACAGGACGCTATTACAGTGTGCCGGACGATGTTACCATCAGCGAACGTATCACCATCCTGGGCGATGTGAGACTCTTTCTCAATGAGGGCAAGACACTGACTGCCTCTAAGGGCATTGAGTTGTCGAAGGGTAATAAGCTGACTATAGAAGGTAAAGGAACGCTCGTTGCTACAGGCACGGATGGGAAATCCGGTATCGGTGCACAAAGTGTCGGCACGCTGGTTGTCAACGACGGTACTATCAGTGCTACTGGAGCATCACAAGCGGCGGGTATTGGCGGTGATGCCTACAATGATGATGGGGGAACAATCATTATCAACGGCGGTAATGTCACTGCAACTGGCGGTACTGCTGCAGCAGGTATTGGAGGTGGAAATATAGGTGTATGCGGAATCATCACTATCAATGGCGGTAAGGTGATCGCAAACGGCTGGTCTGGTATTGGTTCGGGAGTTTCTGGTTATGTCGGTGGTAAGATAACCCTCGGTTGGACCAATGATGATGATTATATCTTTGCCACCAGTTATGACAGGATATTTTCCGTCGATATTTCAAATGGCCAAACCCTTTTTGATAGTGACGGCAACACATACAACGGTTCACTGACAGATGAGCAGATAACCGCTATCGGAAGCAATTTGCTGTTTCCTCATCTCGTGGTCGTGCCCCCGACTTACACACAAGACTTTTCTGATGGCTTGAGTGGTTGGACTATAGTGGACGGCGTAGATGGTACCGAAATCTATACAGCATATTCAGGAGCTAATCCTAACTTCAGGTTTTATCCCAGCAGTTCTCCTCAATATCTCATTTCGCCGAAGCTGAAGATTGATGCGATGGTAAAGCTGTCGCTCTACGCTAAGATTTATGTTGATAACGATGAGGTGGCGCATCCTGCCAGTTTCCAAATAGGTATTTCTCCATCAACGAAAAACATTTCGGACTTCATTTGGGGGGATGTGTTAACTATCAGCGATGGCTCAGCTCAGCTTGTTCAAGCTATCCTCCCAGCCGAGACTAAGTATGTGGCATTCAAATACTTCTCTGGTGATTGGCTGTTTTTCGACAATATCAGTATCACCAAAGCTGTCACTAATGTCACCTTCGCCAAGGAGGGCTTCAGCACTTACTACGACAGTCAGTATGATTTGGCATTGCCGGAGGGTGTGAAGGCGTATATCATCACGGCTCCTGGCGAAGGGCAGACGCTGACGCATCTGGAGATTGCGGACGGAAGTACTACAAACAATATCGTGCCTAAGGGGACGGCAGTGATGCTACGGACGGCGGCCAGCGATGCGGCGCAGAGTATTGATATCCCGCTGGCGAGTCCTACAGCAGCAGCTATCAGTGAGACGAACCTGCTGCATGGCAGCGATACTGAGATCACAACCACAGGCGGTGATGCTGGTGCGAAGTACTACAAACTGAGTTACGGAACTGACCAGACCGGTAACGGCGGTGAAGATCTGACCGGCGTGCTCGGCTGGTTCTGGGGCGCAGCGGATGGTGCGGCCTTTACCAGTGCAGCGCATAAGGCCTGGCTGGTGTTGCCCTCGCCGGCAGGAACCCGAGGGTTTTTCGGACTACCAGGCGATGACGAGACAACATTGCTTCGCAAAGTGAATAGTGAAGAAGTGAATAGTGAAGAGTGGTTCTCGCTTGATGGGCGCCGTCTGAACGGCCGTCCCTCGGCTAAGGGATTGTATATTCATAATGGAAGGAAGGTTGTAATTAAGTGAGAAACATCAAGGAGGTAATAAGATGACAACAACAGCAAATACAATAAAGAAGCGTTACGAGAAGCCCACGACGAAGGTCTACGATCTGCGCCCCCAGCGGCTCATTTGCACAAGCGACCCCGATTGGTACAACAATCCCGGAGGCCCCGGACAGTTCTGATGGCCGCAAAGGACAAAAGAATCCCCATAGACTTTGATCTACGGGGATTTCTCTTTTGCTACTTTTAGAGTGCAGTATGGGAGCCGAAACTCCCAAGTGCACTAGTAGAGTCCCATGCAACTGGTTGTGCCGAGTGCAGTCAATACCGCTGAGATGATCGATGCGAGGATCTGCAGCGTCCACTTAAGCGTTTCCTTCTTCGTCATAAGCTACCTCCTTCCTGATTCGTAGTCATGGGGACAGAGGCACCTGGGTATGGGTGCCAGTTTTCAAAGATGAGAAATAAAGAACGAGGCTTGCATCCCTGCAGGCCTCGTTCTCGTTCTAACAAACAACTAACTCAATCAAAATGGAAAAAAGAAAATCACTAACTATTAAAACTATTTTATGCATGAATCATATTTCTGGGAGCAAAGGTAAGGGGATTATGGGCTAATCCCAAAGGATTAACCGATTTCTTCGTTCGTTTGTTGCGACAAGGAGGCTGATTTGCGACAAAGGGGCGGAAAGGGGTTCGATTTTGTCGGAAGGGCAGCCAATGGATTGTCAACAACCCCTAACACGAAATAATTAGGGTAAAAACTTGCAAAAGTTAGACAAAACCACTATCTTTGTATCCGAAATGTACTTAGCGACATTTTCGGATAGAAATTAATCAATAATAGACCATAGCAAATGACAACAAAGAAAAGAGAATATGAGAAGCCCTCGATGCAGGTCTTCGAGTTGAAACGGCAACCGCAGTTGCTGGTAGGTAGTGGTGGCGATGGAAACCTCAACCCAATGGGCGATCCGTATGACCTGTAGTAATGAACCCTTAAAACAGAAAACGACAATGAAGAAGAATAGCTTTCTTTGGGCTGCGCTGTCGATGACGGCCGCCCTCGTGATGACCGCCTGTTCAAACGATGACAATGCTAACGAATCGCCCGTACAGCAGAACGCGGCAAAGACCATTCCCTACACTGTAACAGTCAATGGCGGTGCCTCAACACGCGCCACCGTTGAGAGTGACAACAAGACGCTCTATTTTGCTGCCGGTGACAAACTCTACGTGACTGGCACCAACATCAAGGGCGTGCTCGACATCCAGACGGGTACGGGTACTGCTAGCGCCACCTTCTCGGGCGACCTGACCTATTCAGGAGAAGGTTCTCCCGCTGCTAATCTTGAGCTGACCGCTACGCTGGTGAGCGCACAGCAGACTGATGGCTCTGAGGTGACCATCAATTCGACAACCGGAGCCGTAACGGTGAACTATCCCTCGACAGCCTATTGTGCCGACGTGGCTACTGCCGTGCAGAAATACAGCAATCTGACGGGCACATCGACATACAGCACTAAGTCGTTCTCGCTGACGCAGCAGACTGCCTTCCTCAACTTCGTGATTACCTTTGAGGACGCCACCACCACTGGCACTGAACTCTCTGCTGTAGTCAGCAACAACAGCGCAGCCATCTGCACTGCCAACGTTACTACGACGACTGAGAGTGAAAAGGTCGTTGCCAAGTTTGTCCTGCCCGTAGCCAGCACCACCACGCTCAGCAGCGCCACAGTGACGATGGGCAGCAAGGCCGCTCTCAACATCACCAACGCCACGCTCACTGGCAAGGTTTATAATGTGACGAAGACACAGGCTGCCGCTGCTAAAACTCTTGCTGAGGCTACTGCAGGTGATATTGGCAAGATAGCCGGAAAGGACGGCAAAATCTACGCCACGAAGGCCGATGCCGAGGCTGTGGCTACAGGAAATGCCGTGGCCATGATTGCCTACGTTGGCACAGCAAGCGACTGCACCCATGGTCTGGCTATCGCACTGGCCGACGAGAGTCGCACGAAAAATTATGGGGCGGCAGGTACAGCTTGCAGCGGCAAGGCAGCCGTTACAGGTGGCACATGGCGCTTGCCGTCTATCAAGGACTGGCAGTACATGTTCATCGGTTGCGGAGCCAGCGGTTCATACAGTGACAATCACATTTCAATGAGCTATAGTGGGTTGGCATCTAAGCTCACTACGGCTCAGGGTGATGCCTTGCAGGCTGACGACTACTGGTCGTCTACGGAGGGCGATCCCGGCTACGCCTGGGTCGTGTACTTTCATGGCAGCGATGCTTACTTCTACGCCAACGACGAGCGCAACGTCTACCAAGTTCGTGCCTGCCTCGCTTTTTAACCTATTTATCGATTTACCAATTTATCTATTAAAGCCGCGTTAGCGGCTTCAGTGAATTAGTCATGGGGACAGGCACCTGGGGTGAGATCAGGAGTCAACCTAGTCATGGGGACAGGTACCGGAATCATAGCAGCCGTCATACCCAAGTACCTGACCCAGTGACTATTGTGGAGTGATATCATCAAACTAAAGTAAACGAAATTATGGCCTGCATCACTGCAGACCCTAAATCATGTTTTTAACCATATCCACAAATCGTATTATTTGTACGCTTTGTGCACAATCAGGTGCATCACTGCAGCTAATTCATAATAATGAGTTGTTAGATGCAAATGTAGTGTATATTTATTGAAATTCCAAATTATATCCCATATATTTTTGTTTTCTTCACAAAATAACTAAAAATAGAGCTATCCTGAAATTATGAGTTCTATTTAAAGTGTTACGGCACAAAGATAATGATTATTTTTTGATCAGCAAAATGTTTAGGTGAAAAT
>JAEEGJ010032333.1_pt1 | contig 10053 bp, 8 predicted proteins | sample 8958761 | NCBI WGS metagenome assembly JAEEGJ01 (sample SAMN16246546, study PRJNA631951) | gut metagenome | biome: gut microbiome; feature: rumen; material: RS-attached | host: Bos | place: Iran: Karaj | collected 2018-10 | reverse complement strand
CTATATGGCAAAGCGCGAGCTCTATAAGGTCTCCGGCCACTGGGACCACTACCGCGACGGCATGTTCATCCTCGGCGACCCCGACGACGAGACCAAGGAGTGCTTCGCCCTGCGCCCGATGACCTGCCCCTTCCAGTACCAGGTCTTCCTGAACCGCGCCCGCTCCTACCGCGACCTGCCCATGCGTCTGAACGAGACCTCCACCCTCTTCCGCAATGAGGACTCCGGCGAGATGCACGGCCTGATCCGCGTCCGCCAGTTCACGATCTCCGAGGGCCATCTGATGGTCCGCCCCGAGCAGCTCGAGGAGGAGTTCAAGGGCTGTCTGGAGCTGGCCAAATACTGCCTCGACACCGTCGGCATGCTCGACGACTGCACCTTCCGCTTCTCCCAGTGGGACCCCGCCAACCCGAACAACAAGTACGAGGGCACCGCGGAGCAGTGGGAGCTTGCCCAGGCCACGATGAAGACCATCCTGGACGATCTGGGCGTGGAGTACACCATCGGCATCGACGAGGCCGCCTTCTACGGCCCGAAGCTGGATATCCAGTATAAGAACGTCTTCGGCAAGGAGGACACCCTGATCACGATCCAGGTCGATATGCTCCTGGCCCAGCGCTACGGCATGGAGTACACCGATACCGACGGCCAGAAGAAGATTCCCTATATCATCCACCGCACCTCTCTGGGCTGCTATGAGCGCACCCTGGCCTATCTGATCGAGAAGTACGCCGGCGCCCTGCCCCTGTGGATGAGCCCTGAGCAGGTCCGCGTCCTGCCCATCACCGACCGGGCCCACGACTACGCCGCCAAGCTGGTGGAGTCGCTGCGTGCGCTGGAGATCGACGCCGAGGGCGACTACCGCTCCGAAAAGCTGGGCTACAAGATCCGCGAGGCCCAGATGCAGAAGGTTCCCTATATGCTGGTCATCGGCGACCGGGATATGGAGAACGGCACCGTCTCCGTCCGTACCCGCGAGGGCAAGGACCTGGGCGCCATGACGCCCGACGCCTTCCAGGCCCTCTGCCTGAAGCAGATCGCCGAGAAGGACCGCAGCTTCTAAGAATTTTAAACGGAACCCACTGTCCCGGATCCCACCCGTCAGGCGGTATTCGGGACAGCGTCTTTCCGGAAAGGAGCAACCATGCTTACCATCACCTACCACGGCCACGCCTGCTTTTCCGTGACCTGCAGCGGCTTCACCGTCGTTCTGGACCCCTATCAGAACGGCTCTGTCCCCGGCCTGCCGGACCTGGACCTGGAGGCCGACCGGGTCCTCTGCTCCCACGAGCACCACGACCACAACGGGCGGGACTGCGTCCGTCTCCGCACGGGCGGGATCGGCCCCTTCCGCATCACGGAGATCCGTTCCTTCCATGACGACTGCGGCGGCGCGAAGCGCGGGACGAACGTGATCCGCGTTTTGGAGGCCGAGGGCCTTCGCGTGGCCCACTTCGGCGACCTCGGCTGCGCGCTGACCGCCGAGCAGGCCGGGCTGCTGAAAAACCTGGACGCAGCGCTGATCCCCGTCGGCGGCTTCTACACGATCGGCCCGGCGCAGGCGCAGGCGCTGATCGAGACCGTCAAGCCCCGCGTCGTGATCCCCATGCACTACAAGCGCGGCAGCAGCGGCCTGCCGGTCATCGCGGAGCTGGACGACTTCCTCCGTCTCCGGACCGACACGGTCGAATACCCCGCGAACACCCTGAAGCTGACAGCCGCAACCGCCCCGCAGACCGCCGTCCTGCGGCTGCCGTAAGGAGATCCCATGGAGAATTTACAGAAGATCGCCATGCTGATCGACGCCGACAACACCCAGCTTGCCAAGCTGGAGGCGGTCATCCAGGAGGTCAATACCCTGGGCCGCATCGTGGTCAAGCGCGCCTACGGCAACTGGAAAAAGGATAACCTCAAGCGCTGGGAGAGCGAGATCAAGCGCCTGGCCATCAAGCCGGAGCAGCAGTTTGACTACGTGACCGGCAAGAACGCGACCGATATGGCAATGGTCATCGACACGATCGAGCTTCTGCACCAGAGCATCTATGACGGCTTCGTTCTGGTCGCCAGCGACAGCGACTATACCCCGCTCGCCATCCATCTGCGCGAGCAGGGCGTCTACGTGGTCGGCGTGGGCGAGAAAAAGACGCCGGAGGCCTTCCGCAAGAGCTGCGACGAGTTCCTGTATCTGGAAAACCTGGGCATCCCGGCGCCGGAGGCCGTTCCCCAGAGCGCAAAGCAGTCCGGCAAGTCGGGCAAGGGCAAAAAGAGCAAAAAGCAGACTGCCGAGGATGAGGCCGTCGCCAAGGCCGAGGACGTCAACGAGATCCACGTTCTGCTCCGCACGGCCTGGGATAAATACCAGGACGACGACGGCTACGCCTTCGTCAGCGACGCGGGTCAGTTCCTCAAGCGCGCCAAGCCCGACTTTGACGCCCGCACCTACGGCTATTCCAAGCTCTCCGCCCTGATCAGCGCCTTCCCGAAGCGCTATAACATGAAAAAGGCCGTCGGCAAGGCCGCCGGCGCGATCCTGTCCTATCAGTGCCTTCGCCCGGGCAACGGGGAATAACCCCACGCCTGCCCGTTCACAGAAAAAAACCAGTCGATTGGAGGAATTCACAATGCCCTGTACCACTCTCCTGGTCGGAAGACGCGCGAGCAACGACGGCTCCACCATGATCGCCCGCACCGACGACGGCCATTTTGACCACAAAAAGATCATCGTGGTCAAGCCGGAGGATCAGCCCCGGCGCTACAAAAGCGTGATCGGCAAGCTGGAGCTCGACCTGCCCGACAACCCCCTGCGCTACACCTCCTGCCCCAGCGCAGACCCGTCCCACGGCGTCTGGCCCGCCACCGGCATCAACGCCGCCAACGTGGGCATGACTGCCACCGAGACCATCACCACCAATCCCCGCGTCCTGAGCGCCGATCCTCTGGTCACGCCGAAGGAGGCCGAGGGCGACGCGCCCGCCGTTCCCGGCGGCATCGGCGAGGAGGATATGGTCCTGCTCGTCCTGCCCTATATCCGCACGGCCCGCGAGGGCGTGGTCCGTCTGGGCAGGCTGCTGGAGGAATACGGCACCTATGAGAGCAACGGTGTTGCCTTCAACGACAAGGATGATATCTGGTGGCTGGAGACCATCGGCGGCCACCACTGGATCGCCCGCCGCGTGCCGGAGGACCGCTGCGTCGTCATGCCGAACCAGTTCGGTCTGGACAATTTCGACTTTGAAGACGCCTTCGGTGAACAGAAGGACTGTATGTGCTCCGCCGACCTGCGCGAGTTCATCCGGGATCACCGCCTGGACCTGAATCAGGGTAAGGACTTCAATCCCCGCCTGGCCTTCGGCTCCCACACCTTCCACGACCACATCTATAATACGCCCCGCGCCTGGTACATGGGCCGCTGCCTCTGCCCCACCACGATCAAATGGGACGGCCCCGACGCGGACTACGGCCCCGAGAGCGACAACATCCCCTGGTCCTTCGTCCCGGAGCAGAAGATCACCGCCGAGGACGTCGGCGCCATCCTCTCCGCCCACTATCAGGGAACGCCCTACGATCCCTATTCCGCAGGCGCGGCCCGCAAGGGGATCTACCGTCCCATCGGCATCAACCGCACCGGCGTGACCGCGATCTGCCAGATCCGCGGCTGGCTGCCGGAGGCCGTTCAGGGCGTGGAGTGGGTCTGCTTTGCCTCCACCACCTTCGGGGCCTTCCTGCCGGTCTATACCAACGCGGACGATATGCCCGCCTATCTGCGGGACGTGACCACGGATATTTCCACCGACAACTTCTACTGGAACACCCGCCTGCTCGGCGCGCTGGCCGATCCCTGCTACGGCGACAGCATCGTCCACGTTGAGCGCTGGCAGTACGCCATCGCCTGCAAGGCCCGCAGGATTCTGAACGAATACGATGCGAAAATCACCGAAACCGGCGACGCCGCCCTGATTGCAGAGGCCAATGAAAAGCTGGCCGACCTGGCGAAGAAGGAGACCGCCGCCGTCCTGCAGAAGGTCCTCCTCGTGGCCTGCGAGCACATGAAGAACGGCTACAAGCGGTCCGACAACTGATGATAGACGGGAGGCCTCCCCATGAAATACCGGCTGAACACCACCAACTACCGGACCTTTTCGGTCTTCCGGGACCGGAAGCTCCCGGCACGCTCCTACTTCATCCCCTATCCGGACCGGGCCTCCGCCGATGCGGTCGGTCCTCTCGAAAAGCGCTACCGCTCGGAAAAGGTCCTCTGCCTGAACGGGGACTGGGATTTCAAGTTCTATCCCCGGCCCGCCGAGCTGCCGGAGGTCCTGGATACGGACGCCGTCCGCTTCGACCGGATCGACGTCCCCGCCTGCTGGCAGTTCCGGGGCTATGACCGTCCGTTCTACGTGAACGTCCGCTACCAGTTCCCCTACAAGCCGCCCGAGATCCCGGCGGACGAACCCGTCGGGAAGGTCTTCGCCTGGATCGGCGGCGACCAGGGCGTGCGCCCCCGCTGGATCCAGCCGACGGACGAATACAACTTCGTCGGCGTCTACCGGAAAAAGGTCATGATCGAGCGCCCGGAGCTTCGGACGGAGATCTCCTTCCTCGGCGTGGCGAGCTGTCTGGACCTCTACTGCAACGGGGCCTACGTCGGCTACTCCGAGGGCAGCCACAACACCGCCGAGTTCGATCTGAGCGGGAAGCTCACAGCCGGGGAAAACGAGATCGTCGCCGTCGTCCGCCGCTGGTGTACCGGGACCTACCTGGAATGCCAGGATATGTTCCGAAACAACGGCATCTTCCGCGACGTTCTGCTCCGCATTTCGGAGCCGACGGATCTTCTGGATATTGCCGCCGTGACGGAGCGGACCGAGACCGGCTGGAAGCTGACCCTCTCCGCCCTGACCCACACCGATACCGACCTCCGTCTGACCCTCTCCGGTCACGGGCTGGAGCGGTCCGAAACCGTCCATACCCGGAGCTGCCGGGGCAAGGTCACGTTTACGGATCTGGACGCGGAGACCTGGAGCGCCGAAACGCCGGTCCTCTACGAGATCTACTACGAGACCCCGACCTGCTGCGTCCGGGAGCGCATCGGCTTCCGCACCGTGGAGATCGACGGCAGCGTCTTCCGTCTGAACGGCAGGGCGATCAAGCTCCACGGCGTCAACCATCACGACACCAGTCCGACGAACGGTTATTATCTGAGCCCTGCGGAGATCGACCGCGACCTGCGCCTGTGCAAGGAATTCAATATCGACACCGTCCGTACCTCCCACTATCCCCCGGACCCCCTGCTTCTGGAGCTGGCGGACGAGTACGGCATCTATCTGATCGACGAGAACGATCTGGAGACCCACGGCGTCTGGGCTGCCAAGCTCCCGCCGAGCTACGACCGCATCTCCGACGATCTCCGCTGGGAGCAGCACTATCTCGACCGGATTACCTGCCTCTACCACCGCGACAAGATCCATTCCAACACCGCAATCATCCTCTGGTCCCTCGGCAACGAGGCCGGCGGATACCGCAACACGGATTCGATGTACGCCTATCTCAAGGCCAACTCCCGCCTGCCCGTCCACTATGAGAGCGTCATCCACGACAAGCGGGTCGCCTATGACGTCGGCAGCGAGATGTACCCGCCCGTGGAACAGGTCCGGGCCGTCGGCGAGCGCCGCCGGAAGGAACAGCCGCTCAACGACCGCCCCTACTTCCTCTGCGAGTACGCCCATGCAATGGGCGTCGGCCCCGGCAACACAGAGGCCTATTGGGAGCAGATCTACAAATACGACAATCTGATGGGCGGCTGCGTCTGGGAGATGGTGGATCACGCCGTCCTCCACCCCGACGGAAGCTATACCTACGGCGGCGACCACGGGGAATGGGAGCACGACGGGAACTTCTGCGTAGACGGCCTGTTCTACCCGGACCGCAGCCCCTCCGCCGGCGCGCGCCAGCTCCGCTTCGTCTACCGCCCCATCCGGGTCCGGCACGTCGAGGGCGAGTACTTTGAATTCTTCAACACCACGGGCTTCACACCCGGCGAGTCCTATACCGTCCGCTTCCAATGGAACGACGGCACGGAGATCACCCTCCGGCCCGAGGTCCCGCCGCTTGAATGGCGGCGCATCCGCGTCCCCTGCGGGGAGGCGCAGGACGGAACCTGCTCCGCCCAGATCACCGTTACGGACGCCAAGGGCCGCGTCGTCTCCGAGCAGACCCTCATCCTGGCCGAGCGCTGGCCCCAGCCCGTTGCCTCCCGCCCCCTGCCGAAGGGCTTCCGCCTCGATCCCGACGGGCGGCCGGAGCTGACCCTGCCCGGCGGCTCCCTGCTGACCGGGGCCGAGGAGGATACCATCCTCTACCGCGCCGCCACGGACAACGATACCAAGCTCTACAAAAGCACGATGATTCCCTACGCCGACCAGAAGCGGAAGCTGATCTTGATCCGGGAGGTCGAATTCGGCGTGGAGGTCGTGACCGAGATCCGCAACCGGAAGGGGAGCTTCCGCGTCACCGATACCTATCAGGGCACGGAAACCGGGATCCTGGTCACGAGCCGGCTCCACTGCGTCTCCGGCAAGGGCTTCCTGCCCCGCTTCGGCAAGGCGTTCCGCCTGGATCGGAGCTTCGACCGCGTGGACTACCTGGGCCGTACCGACGAGACCTACCGCGATATGCGCGACTACTGCCCCATCCGGGTCGACAGCCGCCGGGTCAGCGAAATGACCGAGCCGAATCTTCGCCCCCAGGAGAGCGGCAACCGCTGTGACTGCCGCTGGGCGGAGATTTCCGGCCCCGCTGCCCGCGTCCGCTTTGAGGCCGCAAAGGCCGCCTTCGAGCTGGGGGTCAAGCCCTATACCGACCGCGCCCTGCTTGCGATGAAGCACCGCGAGGACGAGAAGCGCACCGGGACCTTCGTGACCGTTCAGGCCTTCCAGCAGGGCATCGGCACCGCCTCCTGCGGCCCCGATATCGCCCCGGAATACCGCTTCCCCGCCAACGCGGACTACGAGCTGCAGTTCATCCTGCGTGCTTTTTAGGCAACAGGCAATTATTCTCAGGCAATAGGCAGCAGGCAATAGGCAATAGGAGACGGAATAGTCCCTAGCCCCTAATCCCTGATCCCTAGGTATATTGTTAGGCAATAGGCGCTTTAGGCAACAGGCAGCAGGCAATAGGCAATAGGAGACGGAATAGTCCCTAATCCCTGATCCATAGTCTCTAATCCCTAATCCCTGATCCCTAGTCCCTAATCCCCAGTCCTAACGCCCAAAAAAGGACGGCTCTGCGTGTCGAATGACGCGCAGAGCCGTTTCCCCTGTCGGGCGGATCGTTATTCGGCGGGAGAGAACTCTTCCTTGCCGACGCCGCAGAGCTCGCAGACGAAATCGTCGGGAAGGTCTTCCCACTTCACGCCGCGCTCCTCCTCGTCATAGATCCAGCCGCAGATGTTGCAGATATACTTCATGTTTGGTTTCCTCCTGTCAAGAATCCTCCGGCGCAGTCATGCGCTTTCCGTGCATCGATTATACCAGATTTTTCAAGCTTTGCAAGCCCTGTTTCGGGAATTCTATGGCATCATGTGAGAGAACCGAGAAACGCCAGGACCAGGCTTGCAATCGCCACAAGACCGAAAAACACGACCCATTTGTGAATCGAGGTCAGCTTTTCCAGCACAGTCTGCTGGGTTTCCAGAAGCTCCTCCAGTTGATGATTCTGATCCATAACGAATCGCCTTTCGTCGTTCTTCTATTGCCTGTTGCCTAATCAGAAATACCGCTTCAGCAGGCCTTCCAGCGCCTTGCCGTGTCTGGCCTCATCGCTCCCATGGCGGTTTCGGGTCTTTGGGCTTGATTCGGCGCGGATGTCTGAACCGGGCAGGCTCTTCGGTATACTCGTCACCAAATAATCTGTTGATTTGAACCTGGCCGCCTTTTTTTCGTCGGGCCTGATTACGAACTGACCATTCTCGAATATACAGCGTAATATTCATGATGCTAAGCATGGTGAATAATCCTGTAGGTGCGGCGCTGATCTTTCCGAGATTGTACAGCACAATGGGAATAACGAGCGCCAGAATATCCACCGCGAACGAGATCCGTCGGATGATGCGCATAAGGCGCTTGTCGTTCTCGATCCGCGAGAACCATTGAGCAATACGAAAAATCATTTCTTCCCCAAGCTGTCATGCAGCGTGAAGCGGATCATTCGCCGAAGCAGCGCTTCAGCCCGCTGCAGCGTCTAATCCCTGACTCTGATATTTCAAATCTTATTTAAAATAACGATTGAGCAGACCTTCCAGGGCCTTGCCGTGACGGGCCTCGTCACGGGCCATTTCGTGGACGGTGTCGTGGATGGCGTCCAGGCCGTTCTTCTTGGCGCAGGCGGCCAGATCGAACTTGCCCTTGGTGGCACCGTACTCGCACTCGACGCGCCATGCCAGATTCTTCTTGGTGGAATCGGTCATGTTGGGCTCGAGGGTGCTGCCCAGCAGCTCGGCGAACTTGGCGGCGTGCTCGGCTTCCTCAAAGGCTGCCTTTTCCCAGTACAGGCCGATCTCGGGATAGCCCTCGCGGTGGGCGATGCGGGCCATGCAGAGATACATGCCGACCTCGCTGCACTCGCCGGTGAAATTGGCCTTGAGCTGCTCGAAGATATACTTTTTGGTCTCCTCGTCGATATCGGGATTATTCTTGACGGTCTTGGCGTAAACGCCGAACTCGTGCTCCGCCGCCAGGGCGGCGCCCTCCTTCATCTCGCTGAACTTGCTCGCCGGCGCCTTGCAGACGGGGCAGGCCTCGGGCGGGGTCTCGCCCTGCCAGACGTAACCGCAGACGGAACATACCCATTTTTTCATTGTTGCGCCCTCCTGTGTTAAAAATATTTGGCTTCGCTCGTGGATGCAGTATAGCACGCGAAACGCGCTTTTGCAAGCGGAAACGCGCCGCGCGCCGCTTTTCTTTTTCCCGCGCGGAAAGCCGCGTCCGGAAAGCGAAAAAACCGCCCGAGGGCGGTTTTACGCTTCCGCGCCGGCGCCGGCGCGCGACAGGGCTTTCGTAAGGCGCGGCGCCAGGAGGGCGCAGGCGGCGATCTTCAGGCAGTCGCCCGGCAGGTAGATCAGCATGCCCGCCTTCAGGATCTGCCAGAGCGTCAGCCCCTTTCCCAGATACGCGTTGACGATCACGCCCATGTAGGGCACGCCGATCAGATACAGCACGCCCAGCCCGGCGAAGCAGGCGAGCGTGACGCGCCGCGCCGAGCGGTCACGCGCCGTCAGCGCGCCCATGACCCACGCCGCCGGGATCAGCCCGACCAGGAATCCGAACGTCGGGTTGAACACGTACTGCGGCCCGCCGCCCGAAGCGAAGATCGGCACCCCCGCAAAGCCCAGGGCGACGTAGACCGCCTGCGACAGCGCGCCCTCCCTCGCGCCCAGCAGGACGCCCGCGAGCGCCGTGAACAGGAACTGCAGCGTGATCGTCGAAATGCCCAGCGGGATGCGCAGGAACGCGCCCGCCGCGGTCAGCGCGGCGAACAGCGCGACCAGGATCATATCTTTCGTCTTCATAGTAAACCTCCTTGTTTTTTAGTCTACTATACCACCAGCGTTTCTTTTTGTCAACACTGCTTTTTGCTTGGTTTACTAATGAGTCTTCTCTTGCAATCGCCCGTCCGGTCTGCTATAATTTGGCACGGTGTTTCTACGGAAGCCGGAAAGAGAGGCGCAGCGCCATGCACATCAAGATCGCCCCGTCCATCCTCGCCGCCGATTTTGCGAACCTGGCACGGGATATCGAAAAGATCGCGTCCGCCGATTACGTCCACGTGGACGTGATGGACGGGCTGTTCGTGCCGAACATCACCATCGGCATCCCCGTCGTCCGGGCGATCCGCCCCACGACCAGCCTGCCGCTGGACGTGCACCTGATGATCGAGCGCCCGGCGCGCTACGTCGAGCAGTTCTGCGACGCGGGCGCGGATCTCGTCACCTGCCACGTGGAGGCGGACACCGAGGACGGCATCCGCAAGGCGCTGGATCTGATCCGCGCGAAGGGC
>JAEEGJ010032329.1_pt1 | contig 10053 bp, 4 predicted proteins | sample 8958761 | NCBI WGS metagenome assembly JAEEGJ01 (sample SAMN16246546, study PRJNA631951) | gut metagenome | biome: gut microbiome; feature: rumen; material: RS-attached | host: Bos | place: Iran: Karaj | collected 2018-10 | reverse complement strand
GTCAGCGCACCGTCCAGCGGAATTTCCACATCGATATTCTTGAGGTTGTTTTCGGCGGCACCGCAAATCTTGAGTTTGGGCGTATTCTTGTCAATCTTCTTGCGGGTCGAAGGAATTTCAATTGCCTTACGGCCGCTCAAATAAGCGCCCGTCAGCGAAGCCTTATTCTTCTCCAACTCTTCGACGGTTCCTGCCGCAATCACGCGACCGCCCTCTACGCCGGCACCCGGCCCCACGTCAATCACGCAGTCCGCATGGCGCATGGTGTCTTCATCGTGTTCCACGATAATCAGGGAGTTGCCCTGCGCCCTCAAATGCTCCAACATCCCGAGCAACTTATCGTTATCGCGGGGGTGGAGCCCGATGCTCGGCTCGTCAAGCACGTAAAGCACCCCCTGCAGGCCGGCGCCCACGGCGCTTGCCAAGCGTATGCGTTGGGCCTCGCCGCCACTCAAAGTAGAAGCCTTACGGTTAATCGTCAAATAACCGAGCCCCACCGCATTGAGGAACGAAAGTCGCCCGCGAATTTCCTTCAGAATTTCCTTGCCGATTCGCTTTTCCTTTTCAGACAAGTCAATTTTGTTGAAGAAATCCACCGACTTCTCGACGGACCATTCCGTCATTTCCGTCAGATTCACGCCATGGAAAGTGACCGCATTCGCCGTGCGGTTGATACGCGTACCGCGACATTCGGGGCAAACGCCAATCTGCATGTACTTGCGGAAGTGGAAAATATGCCACATATCCCACAGTTCCTGCATAATCGGGATAATGCCGCGTTCCGATTCACTCGGCGTACCGTACAGTACGGCATCCTGTTGCGCCTTTTTGAGCTTGTTCCACGGTGTATCCAGCGAAAAATGCATTTCGTTTGCGATGTTGCGCAAGTTGCGGCGACCAAAATCGCTAAAAATCAGCGTACCATCATCTTTCTTGATGGTCGCGATACAGCCTTCCTTGATGGATTTCGTCTTGTCCGGGATAATCAAGTCCAAATCGAACTTGTAGCTTTCGCCCATGCCCTTACAGGCAGGGCAGCGACCCTTCGGGTCGTTAAAGCTGAAGAATCGCGGTTCCAGTTCCGGAATAGAGATGCCGCACTTGGGGCAAGCGAGCAAAGTGCCCTGCAGGCGATATTCTTCCTTTGCCTGCGCTGTCCCAGTACCAGCATCTCCGGTGCCGTCCTTTCCCGAACCACCAGCCGACAACAAGAAACTCACCAGTTTTCCGTCGGTCAGTTTCAAAGCGCCTTCCAGCGCTTCGCGCAAACGGCTCATGTTCTTGCGTTCAAGCGTCAAGCGGTCAATCACCGCTTCAATGGTATGCTTCTCGTAACGCACGAGCGCCGGAACATCTTCCAAGCGATAAATCGCGCCGTCCACGCGGGCACGCACAAAGCCGTTTTCCTTGAGTTCCGCCAGTTCCTTGCGGTATTCGCCCTTGCGCTCCTGCACAATCGGCGCCATCACCGTAATCTGCTTGCCCTCGTCACTCACGTACAAATTATCAACAATCTGGTCCACCGTCTGCGCCTGGATCACGCGCCCGCAATCGGGGCAATGCGGCACGCCCAAGCGCGCAAAAAGCAAGCGGTAATGATCCAAGATTTCCACCACCGTACCCACCGTCGAACGCGGGTTTCGGTTCACCGTCTTCTGGTCAATCGAAATCGTCGGCGAAATGCCGCGAACGCTTTCCACCTCGGGGTGCTTCATGCGACCAATGAACTGGCGCGCATACGCCGAAAGCGACTCCACAAAGCGCCGCTGGCCTTCCTGGAACACCGTATCGAACGCAAGGCTCGACTTGCCCGAGCCCGAAACGCCGGTAACCACCACAATCGAATCGCGGGGAATAGAAAGGTTCACATGACGGAGGTTATGTTCGTGCGCATCGCGGATTTCAATCGACTTTGTCATGTCGCGCAATATAGAAAAAGACGGCCTAGCCGTCTATTTTTCAGTGAACAAATGTGCATAACATCAAGGGCTCTGTCGGGTCAAACTGTACACTTGTGCCCGGCTAGCAAAAAATCCTCAATCCGTAAGCCCTTCCAAAACTGTTTTTCGGCTGCATGACCGATGTTTTTACACTGAAATGACCGTTCGGCGGTCCGCAGCATGTTCGCAGCTATACGGCCTGGCCTAACAGAGCCCAAATTTGCTTTCGGTTTTATAGAAATTTTAAAGAGATTGATTAATGGCAGCTACGAAATATACAGAAGAAAATTACGAAGAAGAACAGCGACTTAAGCAACAACAGCAGCAATAGACCCGCTTTGGTGTTCCATCCAAGCCAAGTAAATAATTTCTATATTGGGTCCTAATTTTAAGGCCAACGCAACGTTTTGGCATATTGATAAGGAGGATATATGAACTTATTTACTAAAGTCATATTTGCACTTTTTACATTCAGCGTTTTTAATATAGCAGCAGAACAAAGACGCGCCGATATTTACGTTGACGAAGACCTCTACAAAGATGCGGAAGTACTCGCGGCCGTGCAGAAATACGCAGGCGCCGTCGAAAAGGAGCTCAACTTCAAGATTGACATCAAATCGTTTCCGGCAGCATTAGTCCTTGACTCTACAACTCTTAATTCTAGCCCCAAATTCAAGCAGAAAAGCACCGCTGCCGAACTGAAGGCCGCCATCAAGGAATCCTGGGAAGACAAATCCAAAGCTCCATTAGCGGGAGTCATCCTTATAGGCAATCTGCCTTTTGCACGAATGGAATACTTTGCCAGAGAATCCGACGGCAGGGCGGCATTCCCCGGCGATGGAAAAATCACCGGCTACCAGGTCTGGGCGGTTGACTTCTACTATATGGACATGGACGGCAAGTGGACAGACGAACTCATCGGAACCGGCTGCGTATCCGACGGAGCATGCAGCGGCGAAGTGGAATACGGCGAAAACGGGATTTTCGATTCACACTACAACCATTTTAACGGGGAACTTGCCGGCGAAGATTTCGAAATCTGGGTATCTCGCGTAAACGCTTACGGCGAAGCCCGCGACTTGTACAATAACAAATGGATTGAACAACTCCGCAATTACAACGAATACCTCGCCACGGTCAAGGAACTCACCGTACGCTGGCTCAACAAGGCCTACGACATGCACGTAAGCTCAACCCCACGTTCGGACAAAGCTCTGTTTACCTATTCCGACCCATCCCCTATTTACAGGGCGGACTATGCCGTCGTAAGCCATATCAACGACCTCTCGAAAATGTATAACGAAGTCGATGTCGTCCATGCGATGGACAGAGAAAAATCGCTCCTGTATATGGTAAAGGATTACGATTGGCTGACCCATCTGGGCCATGGCAACGAAAAGTCCTTTGCCGATGGCGTTTCGGTAAACGACTTTGAGCCCACCATCGAAAGTGTCCCCTACCTGCTTGACTTGTTCTCTTGCAACATCGGTCGCTACTCCACACCCGAAGGCCTCTCCTACGACCGCACGGTAGGCATGGCATTCTTGTTTAGGTCCCTAAAAGGCGGAGTCTCGCTGATTGCAGAGACAAAAATGGGTGGCGGATACCAAGCGGTCGATACACTCGACAAGCATATGAGAACAAATTTCCTTGGCGATGCATACGTCAAGTGGGCCAACTACAGATCTTTGGTATTCGAAAGTTACAAGAATGCAAAGGACATTTACACCTGGTACTACGGGACCACGCTTTTCGGCGACCCGTTTGCAACAATTAAAACCAATAGAGACAACGTAAAACAAGACAGCATGCCCAACAACATCGCGCTGCACGCATTGCACGATTTCAACATCAGCGGCATATGCATTGACGAAGCGCAGGGCGCCGATGGATTCTGCAACGTCATCTGCGGTTCCACAGAAGCGAACTATTGCGCAGGCATCCATGGTTCCGCCCGAATCGGTTCCGTCTACGCCAAAGGCGGCCTTGTCCTGAATGCCGAAATCAAAGCCAAAAAAGCACTCATCTACCGCGATTACGAAGATGCAGAACTTTTCATCAGTGCAGAAGCGGATTACGATTACGTCGCCTACGTCAATCCCAAGCGCTGGAACAAAACATTCGACGCATTTGACACCCTGCAGACATTCCCGGAAAACAAATGCATCGAGAACGTGACCGTCGATAAGGAATTCACTCTCGTCGACGGGAAATGCATCAACAAGCTCACCGTTCGCTCCACCGGAACACTCGTCATTCCAGAAGGCGATTTCTACGCGTATTCCGTGACCATGGAACCGGGTTCCAAGTACAAGTTCGAAAAACCGGGATACACTTCCCTGCTGCACGTAAGGAAAGGTTTTGCATGGAACGCCTCCCCGGCTAAAGACTCCACCGACTACGAAAAAGCGGCAAGCGGATTCAAGTTAATTGTCTATGACAACGCAAACCCCGTCGATATCGACAGTCTGTTCTACGGATCTGTCAATGCGCCCAAAACCATGCTAAACGTCTATGGCAAGGCATACGGATCGTTCACCGGATACGGCTTGGCCGTTCACGAAAACGCCGTCGTCTATTACATACCGTTCGCTCCGCTTTCTTCGCCCGAACACAAGACGTTTGCAAGCCCAATAACAACTGTAGCACATGCAACAAAGGTTGTCGCGTTCAACCGCAACACAATCTCGTTCGAAGCATCAAAGGCGGGAATGTACGACATAGCAGTCATGGACGTTCTCGGGCAAACCGTTGCCTCGTTCCGCGTTAACGCAAACGCCGGCTACAATTCCGTCAGCCATGATTTCACGAAACTCAAAAGCAACCGCTATATCGTGAGCCTCAAACGCGGAAAAACCGTCGAAAGCGCAAGAATGATGAGACTGCGGTAGTTTGCAGGCTCTGTCAAGCCTATGGATTGCGCCAAATGCAAACGTAAACTGACTATGCATTGAAAATAAAATAAGGCGACCTTTCGGTCGCCTTTGCTTTTTACAATTCCGTAGCGAATTCGCTCATGGGCTTACGCACGGGGTGTCTCGGCGAAGGGCCGCCTTCGGCAGGGTCAGCGTACCCCACATCCAAGAAGCAAGCCAATTTGAGGTTTGCCGGAAAATCGAAGGCGCGTTCGATTTCAGAGGCGTTGAAGCCGCGGGCCCACAAGGTCGCAAGGCCCAAGTCGGTGGCCTGCATCATCATCGAGGTCGTCACGATGCTCGAATCCATGTCGCCACTCACAAAATCGTCGTGATAGGTCACGGGAGAATAGCACTTGTCCTTGTCGTAGCAGACCATGAGCACCACGGGCGCATTGTAGGCCATGCGGGTAATGCGGCGAAGCTTGGCTATGGCGGCCTCCGACTTGAGCACTTTCACCGTCACCGGCTGACCATTCACGGCTGTAGGAGAAAGACGGCCCGCTTCGAGCACCAGGGAAAGTTTTTCGGGTTCCACAGCCTTGTCGCTAAATTTGCGGCAGCTGTAACGATTTTGAGCAAGTTTAATGAATTCCATAGCATAATTTTAGCATTTTATTTTTTCCTATTCTGCCATTTTCAGTATAGATTTATATAGAAATCCGCCCCAAAAACGGTATCAAAGGAGTCTTTTATGGAAACATTCAGCATTCCTGGTTTTTGGTACACTGTTCCGGCAGCGTCAATCCTTGCCCTTGTAGCGGCACTGCTGTTCTTCAAATCCATGATGAAAATGGACGAAGGAACGCCGCGCATGATAGAGATTGCGGGTTATGTCCGCGAAGGGGCACTCGCCTACCTCAAGCGCCAATACAGAACCGTTTCGGTCGTATTTGCCATTCTGTTCCTCATTTTCGTGATTCTTGCATTCCTCGGAATCCAGAATCCCTTTGTTCCGGTCGCATTCCTCACCGGCGGTTTCTTTAGCGGGCTCTGCGGATTTTTAGGCATGAAAACGGCAACGCAGGCAAGTTCCAGAACGGCCGCCGGCGCAAGCAAGAGCCTGAACCAGGGGCTTGTCACGGCATTCCGTTCCGGCGCAGTCATGGGGCTCATTGTCGTTGGTTTCGGACTGCTTGACATTTCCATTTGGTTCTACCTTCTGAACTTCATTTACGACCATAATATTTTCGGCATGGGCGCTACCCTTGCAAGCAAAATTTCGATGGACTTTTCGGACGGTTTGATTACGAATCCGGCTTTCGGGCACGCCAAGATGGCCGAAGTGACAACCACCATGCTGACCTTTGGCATGGGCGCCTCGCTGCAGGCGCTCTTTGCCCGCGTTGGCGGGGGTATCTACACGAAGGCGGCCGATGTCGGTGCAGACTTGGTGGGTAAAGTCGAAGCGGGAATCCCCGAAGACGATCCGAGAAACCCCGCCACCATCGCCGACAACGTCGGCGATAACGTCGGAGACGTTGCGGGCATGGGTGCAGACCTCTACGAATCTTACTGCGGATCCATCTTGGCGACAGCGGCCCTCGGCGCGGCCCTTCCTGGCATGAGCATGCACCATGTCATCGCCCCGATGCTTGTCGCGGCAATAGGCATCGTTCTTTCGATTGTCGGCATTTTCATGGTGCGCACCAAAGATGACGCCAACACCAAGTCGCTCTTGCATTCCCTTCTCGTCGGAACGCTCGGATCTTCTATCCTTATTCTTTTGGCGCTCCTTGTCTTTGTCAAGTTGGGACTCATTTCGTGGGGCATTTTCGGATCTGTCGTCGCAGGCCTTGCCGCTGGCGTCATCATAGGACAGTTTACCGAGTTCTATACCTCCGATGCCTACAAGCCCACCCGCGCTATCGCTTCGCGCACGCAGATGGGCCCCGCCACGACCATCATCGAAGGCATTTCGGTCGGCATGTACTCCACCGCCCTCCCGGTGATTACCATTGTTCTCGGCATTCTCGCCTCCTTCGGTTTTGCGGGCGGTTTCAGTAACATTTCGCAGGGGCTTTACGGAGTCGGTTTCGCGGCTGTCGGTATGCTTTCGACCCTCGGCATCACGCTTTCGACAGACGCCTTCGGGCCCATTGCCGACAATGCGGGCGGTAACGCCGAAATGGCAGAACTCCCCAAGAAAGTCCGCGAACGGACCGACGAACTCGACATGCTCGGCAATACGACCGCAGCAACAGGCAAGGGTTTCGCCATCGGTTCCGCCGCGCTGACCGCCATGGCCCTCCTCGCCTCTTATGTTGAAGAAATCAAGCTCTGGCTCAGCAAATTCGCCCACGACGGCGCATTCGAATTCGGCAACGTCACCTTCTTCAGCAGTTCTACAGCACTCGCCTCTGGCGCAGCCACAAACAATACGCATTGGCAAATTCTAGAAGGCGGCATCAAGGCCATCGCAAACGACGGTTCGCTTGCAGCGCTCTCTATTGCAGACGCTTCGTTCGGCGATTTCATGAACGCTTTCAACCTGAACCTGATGAACCCCATGCTTCTTGGCGGCCTCTTTATCGGCTGCATGATGGCCTTCGTCTTCTGCGCCATGACCATCAAGGCGGTCGGCCGCGCAGCCTCTTCCATGGTCAAGGAAGTCCGCCGCCAGTTCAAGGAAATTCCTGGAATCATGGAAGGCACAGGCAAGCCGGATTACGCCAAATGCGTCGAAATTTCGACTCACGGAGCCCAGCGCGAAATGCTCCTGCCGTCGCTCCTCGCCGTCATTGTTCCGGTTGTTGTAGGCTTGTTCATGGGTATCGCGGGCGTCTTCGGCCTGCTCGCCGGTGGGCTCGCTTGCGGATTCTCGCTCGCCTGCATGCTCAACAACGCAGGCGGCGCCTGGGATAACGCCAAGAAATATATCGAAAAAGGAAACTTCGGCGGAAAAGGCTCCGATTGTCACAAGGCAGGCGTTGTCGGCGATACCGTAGGCGACCCGTTCAAGGATACCGCAGGTCCCTCGCTGAACATCTTGATCAAGTTGATGACGATGGTGAGTCTCGTGTTCGCAGGCGTCATTGTCGCGGTCGGCGGACTCTAGCCAAAAGAACTCAAGCTTTACAGCACGTAAAGCGCAAGCACCACAATAATTCCGGCAAAGACCAAGAAAACGGGCAACAGCAGCAAAAGGCAAAGCAGCCCGATTTTCAAGTCATAAAAGAACATGCGCCAGCGGCCGCGCTTGGTTTTGCATGTTTCTGCGCGGCAATCCGGACAAATGTTCCCGACCTTGTTCCGAACACGGATTGCAAGGTTGCTTTCCAGCGGGGACATCCCCACCTTATCGTTAAATTCCTTGTTGCAAACAGAACATGTGCACTGCATATCGGTAATTATAGTAAATAGTAGACAGTAGGAAGTAGACGGTCATTAACGGTTTATTTCTTTACCGCAATCTTGTTTTTTTCAAAAAAACGCCAAAAAAAGCACAATCGTAAACAAAAATTTCTATTATTGGCGCCAAAAAAATAAGGAGAATACGGTGTTTATCAAGCGCCTTTCAATGGCTGCATTGTGCGCAGCATTTGCAATCAGTGTTACATCTTGTAGCAACGAAGAAACTATCACTAACGACAATCTCAGTATCGTCAGTTCCCTAGATCCAGAAGACTGTAACGACAAAACCGAAGGAACCATGAACTTCGTGAAGCCCAAAGCCACGATGTACATCTGTTCCGAAGGCGAATGGGTCGCCATGAGCGATTACGAAGCCATCCAGTACCGCTGCGAATCCAAGGAATTAAAGGACAAGTCCGGCTTTGCCATTATTTGCGACGGCGATACGATTGGCACCGTGAAAAACGGCAAAGACGGCAAAGACGGTGCAGACGGCAAAAAAGGCGCCGATGGCAAGAATGGTGCCGACGGCAAGAACGGAACAAACGGCACCAACGGTACGAATGCCGATATGGAAAAAATCCAGAAGGATATCGACTCCAAGCTCAGCAGTGCCTCCGCCAAGAATCAAAAAGACATTGACGATGCTCTCAATAGCTTGAGTTCCGCCTCTGCCAAGAACCAGAAGGACGTTGACGACGCCCTCAAGAACTTGAGTTCTGCAACGGAAAAGTTCGGCGAAGATATCGACAACAGGTTCAACGACGCCTACAGCAGCTGGAATGCAGAGCTTGAAAACAAGGCTTGCGCCATCGATTCAATTGTTCGTAACAACGAAAAGGCAATCATCACCGTGTTCATCAAGTGCGGCGAAGCCGAAACCACGATGGGAATCCCGTTCACACCCGTGAACGAGAACCTCGCCAAGGTGTACAAGAAGCACGTTGTCGTGCGTTTCCCGGTGCAGGCCAATAAGGAAACAAAAACCGATGACATCTACGAAGAAATCTGGAAGAACCTCAAGGGTGGCGACAATGCAGAACTTACCGTGACGGACCTTGACGAAAAGTTCGCCCCGAGCGGCAAGGTGTTTATGCAGGACTTGTTCGCCTCTGCCAATAAATCCTTTGTGACAGTCGAAGAAACCAACGAAAAATCGGTGGAATACAAGGTTGCACGCCTCGAAGGTGATCTCGACATCACGAACCTTACGACCCCGGTTGTGAAGCTCCGCGTCAAGCTGAACTTGACCAACAACGCTTTCGGCGCCTTTGGCGGATTTGGCTCGAACGCAACGGATGTCATTTACAACGCCTATGCAGACTTGTCCGATGCGTCCGATACGGTTGTCATCGACTTCTTGACCGACTACAAGGCCGCTCGTGTAAAGAACTTGATAACCGCTGGCGAAGGCGAAACTGATTTTGCAACTGCAAATGAGCAGGCCAATAAGGAACTCGCCGCTGCGCTCTATCTGAAAAAGGAGGACTCCAAAGAATACCCGATGTTCGAACATTATGCCCCCGATCAGATTGGCCTGGCCGAAAACTTCAACAGCATCGTGTGGGTAATGGCCCTCATTGACCAAAAGGACAAGACTCCGGGCTTTAACCCGGTCTATAACGCTTTCCGCAATGTCTTTGCCGAAAACGGCAACTTTAACACTGCCGTCAATACGACTTACGCAGGCAAGGAACACAGCATGTTCTTTGTTGATTACCTCGCTTTGCTTATCGACGCGAACTTCTTCAAGTGGAACCAAATGCAGCATGGCGACTCTACTGCTGAAACGAATGTCTGGAGTGGTACGGATGCCGTCTATTACAAGATTTTGCAGAATGGAT
>JAEEGJ010032327.1_pt1 | contig 10054 bp, 6 predicted proteins | sample 8958761 | NCBI WGS metagenome assembly JAEEGJ01 (sample SAMN16246546, study PRJNA631951) | gut metagenome | biome: gut microbiome; feature: rumen; material: RS-attached | host: Bos | place: Iran: Karaj | collected 2018-10 | reverse complement strand
ATAATTTTATGTCCTTTTCCATCTAACATTCTTAAAAAAGAAACTTTTTCATTTCCATTAAAACAATTTTTATATGCTTCTTGTTTTTCTTTAATTAAATGACCATCATCACTTAAAAGTTTAATAGATTGAGATTTATAATATTCTTTTTCTATTTCTCCTTTTTCATTTTTTTTATTTTGAGAAATAAATGATTTATTAATTGTTAATCCTGGAATTATTCCTTTTATTATTATATTCTGTTCAATATGATTTTTATTTATTTCTTTATCAAAAAAACTTTTTAAAGAATTATTAAATGAAGGAAAATTAAATTTTTCAAGCATATTATCAAAATTTAAATAAGAATTTATTTTATTTTCTTTATTATCTTCTATATCACTTTCATTAAATTCTTCAATTTTTGGTATTTTCGAAGTAGTAGTTAATTCTGACATTTACTATATAAATTTTATTTTAATTTATAAATTTGAAAAAATTTGTTTTCAATTAAAAAATATGAATTTTTATATTAATTTATTAAATCACAAATTAATTATTGTGTGATTCAAAAAATGAATTTTAATGAAAATAAAAATAGCAAATTTGATGATAATAAAAAAAATGAAGAACCAGTTTATGTAATGACAGTAGAATTAGAAAAAGGAAAAAGTGAGAATATTAAAATATATTCAAATTCAAAACCAGAAGAATTAGCATATGAATTTTGTAAAAAAAATAATTTAGATTTCTCATCTTTATCTTATTTAACAAATGAAATTTTAAATTTAGTAAAAAATATTCCTAATATTGAAAATGAAAAATTAGAAAATAATTTAGAAAATGATCCAATAGAAGAAGTTGATGAAGAATATTATACTCAAAGTGTAGAAAAATCAAATGTTAAAAAGAAAATAAATAATAGTGTATTAAATGATATTTTAGAAAATGAAAATCAAAAAGATATTCAAATTATAGATTTAAATAATAATAGTAAATTAGCTGATGGAAAAATAGATTTAAGTGGAACAAAAGGAAGAATTGATTTAGAAGAAAATGATAGTTTTGGAAAATTTATTAATAATGAAGAAGAAAATGGAGGAAAATTTAATTTAGATTTAGAATTAGAATTAGAAAAATCTTTGAAAGAAAATAATAAAAACAACAATAATGATTTTTTTCAAAAAAGTAAAAATGCTTTTTCTGCTATTATTAATAAAAAAAGAAATATGAGTACAAAAGGAAGAATGAGAAGAGAAAATGAAGAGAGAAATATTAATGATAATTTTGATTTTTATCAAGCTAGAAAAAAAATTTTTTCATATGAAAATTTTTTTAATAATTTTCAGAAAAAATTATTAAGTCATTCTAATAGTTGCATTAAAGGTGATTTTAATAAAAAGAAAAAAAAAAATGATAAAAATATAAATATTAAAAGATTTAGAGAAAATTATGAAATTACTTCTGAAAAATATTTATTTAATTCTTGGAATAATCATAAACACTATAATTTAATTTCCAATGATTCAATAAATTCAAAGAAAAAATATTTATTAGAAAAAAATAATAAAGTTAATAAAAGTTTATTTAACCAAAGTCAAAAATTAAATTTTTCAAAAAATAAAAATGATTTTGAAAATTATTTAAATAATTGTAATGTTTTAGATGAAGTATATCAAAATAAAATAAATGATGAAACTGCATTTTTTGTGAAAGGAACATCTCCGAATTTAATTCAAAGAAATAATCAAAATAATTTAAGTTCAAATATTAATAATAATAAAACTTTGATTCAACCGCATAATTTAAAAAAATCTTTTTCAATTGAAAAATATCATAAAAAATATATTACTTCAACAAACAAATCAAAATCTGAAAGAAAAAATAAAAATTCTTTACATAAAAAAAAATCTAATAAATTAAATTTAGATATTGATAAAAGAACTAAAAATTATTCTTTTTCTCCTTCATTTTCAACTCCAATAAATGTTAATAATAATATTTTTGATTTTAAACAAAGTAATATTTCCTTTAAAGGTTTTTCTCCTTTTAAAAATAAAAATTATCAAATTTTTCATAAAAAAAGAAATTCATATACACAAAGAATGTTAAGTAAAGAAAATAAAATAAATAAAACAAAACAAAGAAAAAATATAAATAAATTTTTAGATATTAAACATATAAAATCTCTAGATTCATCTAATAATAATCAAAAAAAAAATGAAGAACAAAAAAAGGAAATGTCAAATAAAGATATAATAAATATATTGAAAAAAATTTTTTTAATTTTAGATACAGAAAATAAAGGTTTTATTGATATAATAAATGAAGAATCAAAGAAAATTCCAATTCAAATTATGATTATAATAACTCCAATTTTTGATAATTATGAAAATAATAAAATATCATTAAATGATTTTATTATAAGAGGAACAAAATTATTTGAAACACTTTCATTTAAAAATAAAAAAATTTTATATGATTACTATGTAAAATTATAAAAATTTATATATAATATTATAATTATTAAAAAACTAATTTTCAGTTTTTAACCATAATAATTAATTTTAATAAATAATAAAATAAATAAAATACTTAAAAAATTGTTTTGAAATTTTTTCTCAATCTAAATTTACTTCGATAACTCAAAGAATTATGATTATTTTTATAAGGATTATCAGAATAAATATTAGGACAAGTAATTAAAGAATCAATACCTAAACTTTTTCTCATTTTATTTTCTTCAAAATCTTTTCTTTTTTTAACTTTACTCAATAATAAATTAGTTTTTGCATTAGAAAATATTCTTTTTTCATCATCACAAATATCATTAATTCCAATTACATCTTGAGAAATAGTTTTATAATGTCCTTCCATAATTTTTTGAGGGTAATTAATTTTATATATTCTTTTTTTTGGATGAGACATTAATTTAATACAATCTTTTATTATTTCTGTTTTTGAATGTTCATATTTTTCTTTTTCTTTAATACTTGTAATAAAATCAAAAGTTCTTTTAAATTTAAAATGATTAATTTCTTCTTCTTCTTCTTCTTCTTCTTTTTCTTCTTCTTCATTTTCCATTTTTTTTGTATCTAATGTAATCAAATGTCTTTTTGGAATTTTTAATGTTCTCATTCTTACATATTTTTTATTTGGTCTTGCGTTTTTAAATTCTTCAATTAATTCTTTTTCTCTTTTTTTTCCAGCATCAATCATTAGTAATTTTTTTCTTGATTCTTCTAATCTTTTTCTATGTTCTATTTTCTTTATTTTTACTGTTAAATGTTCTATAGAAGCAATTGAATCACTTTGTCTTTTATTTTTATTTTTTTTCTTCTTATTCCCATTTTCATTTTCTTCATCACTTGAATCTAATGAACTTTTATCAAAATCTATTGAATTTAAAAAATTTGGTGGAACTGGAGGTTTTAGATTTAATAAAATAAATGGATTTATTACTTTTCTTTCTTGTTTTTTAAATCCTAATGCTTTTTTTAAATTTTGCTTATTTATTGTATTTATTTTTATTTTATAAAATGATAAATAATTTTCAAATTCTTTTCCTAAAGGAAATAAATTTGAAAGAAATATACAAATACTATATGCAGAATATTTAATTAATAATTCTGATTCATATAAAGTATAAAATTTTGGAATATATTCAATAAGATTACTTGAATATATTGTATTTTCTTTATATTGTGTATATAAATGACAAGGAACTTTATTACATAATTTATTAATTTTATAATAACCAAAATATGTTGGTATATTTTGATTTATTGAAAATCTGTCTTCTGATGCAATTCTTTTAATCATATATGGGTTCGAATATTTATTTCTAAAATTTGTTGCAGCTCTTCTTCGAAAATTAAAAAATAATTTTTTTAGTTTTTTTGTATGATTTAATTTGTGTTCATGCTTTTGTCTTGCTTTATTTTCGTCTTTATAAACTTTTCTTAATAAATAACTATATCTTCTCATTTTTATTTATCAATAAAAAATTAATAAATTATTTTATTGAACGTACTTCAAATAAATAAAATATTTAAATAAAATTTGATTTTGTTTCCATCTATGAAAAATTGATTTATAATAATTAATTTTATTTTTAATTTTCAATAAATAATTAAATGAAATTAAAAAGTACTTTGTAAGTTTATTTAATATAACAATAGAAGAAAAAATACCCTTCATACGAATCATTTACACAATTTTAATGATTTAAAATATATAAATAAAAATTATTTTAAAAATACAAGATATATACAATTTAAACAATTACAAGGAAAAAATGAAAAATTAAAAAGAGCAAAAACAAAAACAGAAAGATTTGTAACTATAAATACATCATCATATTCAACAATATCATTAAATAAATATAAAAGAGAACATAAAGAAATGGAAAATAGTCAAAAAATAATGATTCCAAATACATATTCAAATGGAAATTTAATAACTCATGAAAATATTATTTCAAATTCAGAAAATTCTTTTTCAAGTACTCATAATTCTTCAAGTAGAACGAAATTATTATCAGAAAATACAATAAGAAATCATCCTCTATTAAATAAAAATAATATTAATAATAATTCAGCTTCAATGTTTAAAAAATATAATCCAAATTTATCGAGAAATAATTTATATCAAAATAATACAATTTCAGCGAATTTAACAACAGATCATTTTTTTTTAAGGAAAAAAAGTCCTAACATTCAAGATATTAAAAAATCAGGAAATCATTTAATAAAATTAAATACATATATTCCAAAAGAAAATCCAGAATTTGAAAATAACTATTTTTCATCAAGAAATATAAATAGTGGTCCAGTTAAAGTTATGAGTATGAATGAAGATACTTTTAAAACAGTTTTTAGTACTTCTTCATTAATGTCAAATTCATCTTTAAATCAAAATTCAATTTCTATGAGTAATAAAGGTTCAATAGATTTTTTTAATACAATTAAAACTCAAAAAGATAATAATATTAATGTTTATACTTCTCCTGATAGAAGATTAAAAACAAGAACTAAAACTTTAGATTTATCTCCTAGTAAATATTCTAGATATAATCTTAAGAAAAGAAGTAATGATTTTAGTAATCCAACAACACAAATTGATTATTTACCTATTTTTAAAAGAAGAAAAATTAAAAAGAAAAAAACTTTTATTCATAAATTTAGTAAACAATTATCTAAAATTCCTGAAAATATTAATGGCAATATTAGCGATTCAAATAGAAAAAAAGTATTTAGATCAATAAGTTCTTTAAAACTCAAAAAATCAAATTTAAATATTCAAGTTTTAGGAAATAATAATCAAATAAATGAAAAGAGAAATTCTGTTTCTATTATTCTTAAAGATAATTTAATTCAAGAAAAAGAAAAGAAAAAAGAAGAAATATTAAATAATCATAGTGGAAATGATAGTGAAGAAGAATCTTCTTTAAGTGATGATTTTGGAGAAAAAGTAAAAAAAAGTAATAGTGGAAATGCTAGTTTTTTTTTAAAAACTTTATTATCTTCAAAAATTGAATTAAAACATAGATCAATTAAAGAATCTAAAACTTTACTTTCATTTGAAAATGATCTTGAAGATAAAATAAATGAGTTAAATAATAAAAGAAATATTCAAAATAATTTAATTAAAACTTTAACATTTAAATATTCAAAATTTTTTACTCAAAAAGAAGAAGATTTGTATTATAAAACAGTTAAACAATTTTCAAAAGAAACATATCAAACTACCTTAAAAAAAATAGAAAATAAATTTTTTATGTCAAGAAAAAATATTGAAAATTATTTTATAAATAAAGAAAATAAAAAACTTGAAAAAGAAAAGCTAAAATTAATTTATAGATATATAAGCAAAGAATTTCCAGGAGAATATTTATATGATAAATATTTTGATGTTAATATAATTAAAGAAATAGAAGAAAGATATTTAGAACACGATTTTTTACAACTCAAAGAAAATAAAAAAACTATAATTAATAATTTCCAAATAAAAACTTGTTCATTAAAAAGAAGTTATAATCTAAAATTAAAAGAAAATATAATTTTAACAAAGTTAATACCATTTTTAAAGCGTTTACCAACAAAAGATTTTTATTATATATTAAATTTCCATCAAATAGATTATGAATATTACATTATTCCAGAACCAAATTCAGTAAAAATCGGAGATGTAAAATTAAGATTTCCTTTTGAACATTTAGGTCCAAAAAATAAAATTAATACTAGATGAAGATCAATACAAAATAATTTCAAAAATTATGTACCAAAAGATGATAAATTAAAAAATATTGAAAACATATTAAAAAAAGCCTTAAAACAAAATAATTATTTTATTAGATTTAGTAAAATAAATCGTAAAAAAAATAGAATTTCAACATTAACTTTAAAAAATTCATTAACTATTCATGAGAAATTAATACAAAAAAATTTCCAATCTTCAATAAATAAAATAAATATGATAACAAAAGCAAATCATTTAAAATATAAATTACTTCAATCTTTAAAATCACATGTAGATGAAATAATATTTTATATAAAAGACAGAAATTATCCTGGTTTTGTTCAAACATTTGAAAAATATAAAGTAAGTCCAGATACAAAAAACTATGAAGGTGAATCTTTATTAAGTTTAGCAGTTCAAAGTAATTCTTTTCAAATAGTAAATTATTTATTAAATGTAGGAGCTACTCCAAACACAAAAAATAAACTTTATAATACTCCTTTACATTATGCTTTATCTTTCCATAATTTTGAAATTGCAGATATGTTAATTCAAAGAGGAGCTGATGAAAATGTAAGAAATATTAGAGGATTTAGTCCTTGGCAATGTTTGGATTCCACTATTAGTATTGTATAATAAATTATAAAATTGAAATTGAAGAAAAATTAAATGTAATATATTGTTAAAAATGTAATTAATATAGTTATTATATATTCTAGTTATAAATAATGATTATTAAAAATACTTTTTCCAAATTAATATGAATTTTTTAGAATTTTTTTATATTTGAGTACCAGAAATCTGGTATTTGAGACCATTTATAAAGAAATGAATAATAAATTAATAAAGAAAGTCAATTATCTAACTTTTTTATTTTAAAAACAAATAAAAAAAAAAATAAAAAATTAAACTTGAAAAAAGTAAAAAAACAAAAAAAATGAAATATAAAAATGTCCAAACTTTCCCAACTTGAGCGTTTTGACTTAGACAAGCAGATAGACCGATGTTTAAACGAAACAATAATAACAGAGCAAGAGATAAAAGCATTAATCTCAAAGGCAAAAGAGGTATTATCAAAAGAAGAGAACGTGGTACAAGTTCACGCTCCAGTGACAATATGTGGTGACATCCATGGTCAATATCACGATCTTTTGGAGTTATTCAAAATAGGAGGAATATGTCCAGATACCAATTACCTTTTCATGGGAGATTATGTAGATAGAGGAAACAACTCAATTGAAACATTAAGTCTTCTTCTCTTTTTAAAAATTAGATATCCAACTAGAATATATTTAACAAGAGGAAATCATGAATCAACAGAAATAACACAATTATATGGTTTTTATGATGAATGTTTACAAAAGTATGGTAATATGACTGTATGGAAAATGTTTACAGAATTATTTAATTATTTCCCAATATCCGCAATAGTAGAAAATAAAATATTATGTTTACATGGTGGTTTATCACCAGATATACAGACAATAGATGAAATAAGGAAATTAGATAGAAAAAGAGATGTGCCTTCATCTGGACCAATGTGTGATTTACTTTGGAGTGATCCAGAAGAAAGAAGTGGTTGGGGTGTCAGTCCTCGAGGTGCAGGATATATTTTTGGAGCTGATGTTTCACAGAAATTTACTGAGAGAAATAATTTAATGATGGTTAATAGAGCTCATCAATTAGTTATGAAAGGTTTCAATTGGAGTCATGATAATTTAGTTTGTACTATCTTCTCAGCGCCTAATTATTGTTATAGATGCGGAAATCAAGCTGCTATTATGGAAGTTGATGAAAATTTACATTTTAATTTACAACAGTTTGAACCTAATCCTATTAAAAGAGGAAAACTTGATATTACTAAAAGAGCTCCTGATTATTTTTTGTGAATAATGAATTTTTTAAGTTTTTTTGGGTTTTTTATGTAGTGAAATAAATATATAAAATTTAAGAGAAATAAAATATATTTAATAAAAAAATTGGAAGTAAAGAATTTCTTAATTTTATATTTTTTTTATAAATAAGAAAAAAAAATTAATAAAAAAATTAATTTTAGGTTTAAAAATATTAAAAATATCTTTTTAAAAAATTTAAACAGTGTTTCCATCAATAATTTCAACACTAGGGATTCTTTTTTGAATTTCAGGATAAATATCATCAGGTAATTTATCTTGTGGTTTAGAATCATATAAAGTAGGATTTTCTAAAGCAAAAGGATTTCCTTTAAAAACAACATCTTTTAATTCAGTTAAACTAGTTAAATTATTTAACTCATCAATTTTAGCAATTAAATTATTTCCAATATATAATTTTTGAAGTTTAGCTAAACTTTTAAATCCATCTAACTTTTCAATTTCATTATAAGAAATCCAAAGTTCTCTCAAAGTCTTTCCTAAAAAATCCAATCCACGAACCGCTCTAATTTTATTTCTTCCTAAAGATAAAATTTCTAAATTATCAAAATGAAGATCTGGAATTTTTGAAATAAAATTTGATGATAATGAAAGTTTTTTACATCCTTTAATATAATTTAAACCATTTGAATCTAAATCTGCTATTCCTCTAAATATTAAATCAACCCATTCTTCATCACATAATTTTTTTCCTTCTTCTTCATGTTCTTTTTCCCAGTCTGAAATTGATTCTTGAAGAGATTTTTTCTTTTCCATTGGACGGAAAACCACTGCTGCCATTTTTTATTTTTTAAGTTATGAAAGTTAAATTTATAGGATTTTATTTTTAATTTTTTTTTAATTTTTTAAAATGCTTTTTTTCCAATTTTAATTTTGGTTTTTTCATTTTTTCCTTTATTTTTTATTTTGTTTTTTGATATTATGAAAAATAATTATGAAAATGATGAAATATTAAGAAACACATTACAACAAATTAAAAAATTTTCTAAACAATTAGAAAAAGAACAAGAAGATTTTTTAAATTTAAAAGAAAAATCAGAACTTTTAATTAATTCATTAAAATGTTCTTTAGATTTGGTTAATCCATCCCCAGAAGAAAAATTATCTCATTTATCAAAAGAAATAAATGATTATATTAAAACTTCAAAAATTGAAATGTCATTAATAGAAAATACTCTTCAGAATTTATTAAATAGTCAAAATAGTGATAAAATAAGAAAACAACAATTTATTGAAAAAGAACATTTATTTAGAAATAGTGAACTTTCAGTTTTATTTGAAAGGGAACATAATGTAAGAGCTATATATTATATATCTATTAATTTATTATTTTGGTTAATGATTTGGGTAATGATTACAAATTATCAAAAAACAGGTCATGCAATTGATTTTGAATTTTGGAATAATAATTTAATAGGATTAAAACATGTTTTTAAATTACATTTTATTTTAGTTTTATATTGTAATGTAATATTAATTTATGTTCAAATTATCAATTTTTTAGCTAAGAAATATAAAAAAATTTGGTATATTCCATTATTTCTAATTTATTTCATTATTATTATAGTAATTCCTTTTTTTATTTATATTTATTATCCTCATCCAACTAATAATTTTATTCCTGGAGCAGTAATTGCTGCAGAATCAACAAGAATAATATTAAAATTACATTCTTATTTCAGAGAAAAAATATTATTTGGTTTAAAAGAATTTCATATGGAATATGTAAATTTTAATCCATCTTCAACAAGTAAATCAGTTAATATTATAAATATAAAAATAGAAAATTATTTCGTAGAATTAAAAAAATTTATGTATTATTTCTTTTGTCCAAGTTTAGTTTATAGAGATGAATATAATAGATTACCAAAATTTCGTCCTTTATCATTATTAATGTATATTACACATTTTATTTTTTCAAT
>JAEEGJ010032326.1_pt1 | contig 10054 bp, 10 predicted proteins | sample 8958761 | NCBI WGS metagenome assembly JAEEGJ01 (sample SAMN16246546, study PRJNA631951) | gut metagenome | biome: gut microbiome; feature: rumen; material: RS-attached | host: Bos | place: Iran: Karaj | collected 2018-10 | reverse complement strand
TCCCTGCCATAAAATAAAGCTTGTAAAAGGGTTTTGTACAAGCCTTTTACCTGTCAATCTGCCAACGCCCTTCCTCCTGCCATAAATCTTGGTCCTCCTCAATCCCCATATCCCAAGCCCCGCTTACAGACCGTAATGTTTATATATGCGCCGAAGTCCGGAGACAGTACGCTGGGCGCTGCCCCTCAAGCGCCCGGGCAGCTCTGGACTTCGAAGTATATATAAACTACAATGCACGCGCAGCGGGGCTGCCAGGATATCGGATATCGCCGCCAACCTTTCAATCCCCGGGCATAAAAAGACCCTCCGCGCTAAACGGAGGGTCTTTCATTCAGCAGACAGATCATCTGTCGCATTATTTACTTATCATCGTCAAGATCAAGGAATTCAAACTCGAAATCGTCATCATCGCCGATGAAGTTCTTTGTCTTACGTCTTGGAGCTTCTTCTCTTCTTGGCTCTTCTGCCTCAGGTCTTGAAGGTCTTCTTACGGGACGCTCCTCAGCCTCTTCTCTTGCAGGTCTTCTTACAGGTCTCTCCTCGGCTGTTCTTCTTGCCGGGCGCTCCTCGTCATACTCAGCTGCCTGTCTTCTTGGTCTTACAGGACGCTCCTCAGCTTCCTCTTCTCTTACAGGTCTTCTGGTAGGTCTTGCTGCAGCCTCTTCTCTGTTTGGTCTTACTGTTCTCTCTTCAGCTGTTGCTCTTCTTGTAGGTCTGCGCTCTTCCTCGTCATCATCCTCACGAGCTCTTCTTCTGGAAGACTGTGAATAACGATCGTACTCTTCCTCTTCTTCATCCTCATAGTAGAGAGAATCACGAAGCTTAAGTGCAAGAAGGATAAGTCCTACTACAAGTGCTGCGATAACAACTGCAAGGATGATAAGGATTGTCTTGTAGTTGTTGTTTGTCTTAACGAGCTTGTTAACCTCATCACTGCTCTTAGCTGCATCGATGAGTTCGTTTACCTTAACTCTGTAGCCTTCAACGTTGTCATAGAGGTACCAAACTGAACCATTCTCACCATCCTCAAGATATACAAGTGAGTAATGTCCGTCACCTGCATCATTTGAAGCTGCAGGCTGTGAGCTCTCTTCAGACTGGCCTTCCTCAGTTCCTTCAGGGTTCTCACCCTCTACTGCTTCAGGAGTTTCGCCCTCAGCACCTTCCGGATTCTCAGCAGGAGCATCGGCATTTACCTCTAAGAGATCGCTTCTGATAAAGCCTGTCTTGTTGCTGCTTCCGAAGGTTACCTGATACCATGTCTTGTTATCTGAACCTGTAGCCTCACCGGTAATTGTTACTGTATCGCCTTTTGTAACCTTGCCAACTGAGTTGTAGGCTGTTCCTGCGCCCTCACGGACATTAACGCTGTCCTGAGTGATGGTTGCAGTCTTTGTATCTGTTGCAGTTACTGTTGTTGCAGGAAGTGAAGCTGCAGCAGCATTGTTCTGTGTAGTATTTGATGTAGTGGTGGTTGTAGCCTTAGCTGATGAATCACCGGATTTCTTGATAAGGTCGCTTCTTACATAGCCCTTATCTGTCTTGTTGACACGGATCTTGTACCATACATATCCTGAAGCATCCGTAGCCTCATCGATGATCTCAACTGTGTCGCCCTCTCTAAGGCTTGAAATCTGGGAAGCAGTTGTGCTTGCCTCAGATCTTACCTTAACATTTGAGGTTGCAACTGTTCCTGTAGTCTCTGTGTAGGCAAGTGCCTGAACACCCATTGATACGAACATTGTCGCTGATAATATGGCTGAAAGCCCAAGCGACATAAGTCTCTTTCCTAGTCTTTTCATTTTTTACTCCTCCATTTCATCAATCGCCTTACCAATGTCATGACGCATGTATTTATTCTCAAAGTCTACCCACTCTGTAGCCTCATAAGCCTTCTTGCGGGCTTCTGAGAGAGTGTCCCCTTTAGCTGTTATGCCAAGTACTCTACCGCCATTTGTAACAATGCCTTCGGCTGTCTTTTTGGTTCCTGCATGGAAGCAGTAATATCCGTCCTTGCCCTTAAAGTTCTCAAGTCCCTTGATGAGCTTGCCCTTCTCGTAGCTAAGTGGATATCCGTCACTTGCAAGGACAACACATACTGCTGCCTTGTCCTCAAACTCAAGGTCAAGGTCTTCCAGTGTTCCGTCTATGCAGGCATTACAAACATCTATTATATCAGTTTTAAGTCTCGGAAGCACTACCTGCGCTTCAGGATCTCCAAATCTCGCGTTATACTCTAAAACCTTAGGTCCATCCTCTGTCAGCATAAGTCCGAAGAAGATAACTCCCTTGAACTCTCTGCCTTCTTTGGCCATGGCTTCAACTGTCCTGCCATAGATATTATCGCGACAGAACTTGTCAATTTCCTCTGTGTAGAAGGGGCTTGGTGAGAAGTTACCCATTCCGCCTGTGTTAAGTCCTGTATCTCCATCGCCTGCTCTCTTGTGATCCTGAGCGCTGCTCATGAGCTTATAGGTCTTACCATCCACAAAAGACAGTACAGAAACCTCTCTGCCTGTCATGAATTCTTCGATGACCATGTGATTTCCTGCATCTCCGAATTTCTTATCCTGCATTATCTCTTTAACGCCGGCCTTTGCTTCCTCAAGGTCCTGGCAGATGAGAACGCCTTTTCCAAGAGCAAGACCATCAGCCTTAAGAACAATCGGGAACTTGGCACTCTCAAGATATTTAAGAGCATCCTCCGCATTGTCAAAGGTCTCATAAGCCGCGGTAGGAATGTTATATTTCTTCATAAGATCCTTGGAAAAAGCCTTGCTTCCCTCAAGGATAGCTGCATTCTTGCGAGGTCCGAATACCCTTAGTCCTTCAGCCTCGAATGCATCTACAATACCGCCAACCAGCGGATCATCCATTCCGACAATGGTGAGATCGATCTCTTTTTCCTTAGCAAAAGAAGTGAGCTTATCAAATTCCATTGGAGTGATGGGCACACACTCTGCAAGCTCTGCTATTCCGCCGTTACCCGGTGCGCAGTAAATCTTGTCCACCTTGGCTGATCTTGAAACCGCCTCGGCAATTGCATGTTCACGTCCACCTCCGCCAACAATCAAAACTTTCATCAGAAAACTGTCTCCTCTTCATACCCTTCTATAAATACTTTGTTTCCCCTGATCTGAACCTTATTATTGGCGATCAGATCAATCGCCATGGGAAGTATCTTCCACTCAGCCTGTTCCATGATGCGTTTCTGAAGAACCTCCGGTGTATCGTCCTGTCTGATCATGACAGGCTTCTGCAAAATGATTGGTCCTGTATCTGTACCTTCATCCACAAAGTGAACCGTTGCTCCCGATACTCTTACGCCTCTCTCCAACGCCTTCTCATGAACCTTAAGGCCATAGTAGCCTGTTCCGCAGAAGGATGGTATCAGTGAAGGATGAATGTTTATGATCCTTCCCTCAAATTCCCTGACAACAATATCCGGAATTACAACAAGGCATCCTGCCAGTACTATTAGGTCAGGAGAAGCATCTTTCAGAATCTGTAAAAGAGCTTTGTTAAAGTCCTCTCTGCTTTCGAATTCCTTAGGGCTCTTGCATACGCTCTTTATCCCTGCCTTCTTCGCTCTCTCAAGAGCATAAGCATTTGGATTGTTGCTGTATACAAGACAAATCTCGGTATTGGTAATGGTTTTATTCTCTATAGCATCGATAATAGCCTGAAGATTAGTACCGCCCCCAGACACCAGAACTGCAATTTTCATCGGCTTCTTCCTCTTAAATCAGCTCTGCGCACTTCTCGCCGCTCTCACAGGAGCCTACGATCCATGCCTTTTCTCCGGAAGCCTCAATAGCCTTCAGAGCAGCCTCTGCGTCATTCTTATCAACAGCAAGGACCATTCCAAGTCCCATGTTGAATGTGTTGTACATCATCTTCTCATCGATTCCGCCCTTCTTCTGCATAAGTGAGAAGATAGGTGGAATATCGTAACTGTCTTTTTTAACAACTGCCTTGATACCATCAGGAAGCATTCTCGGAATGTTCTCATAGAATCCGCCTCCGGTGATATGTGAGCAGCCCTTAACCTTAACGCCTGAAGTCTTAAGGGACTTCATCATCTTTACATATATTCTTGTGGGTGTAAGAAGACACTCGCCAAGTGTCTGTCCAAGTTCATCCACGTAGGTCTCAAGGTTTTCTTTGGTCATGTCAAAGACCTTGCGGACCAGTGAAAATCCGTTTGAGTGAACGCCGCTGCTTGCAACGCCGATAAGTACATCTCCGGCCTTGATGGTGCTGCCGTCTATCATGTCTTTTCTGTCTACAACGCCTACAGTAAATCCTGCTACGTCGTACTCATCCTCCGGCATAAGTCCCGGATGCTCAGCTGTTTCACCGCCGATAAGTGCACACTCAGACTGCTTGCAGCCCTCTGCAACACCCTTAACGATTGCAGCTATCTTCTCCGGAATGTTTCTTCCGCAGGCAATATAGTCAAGGAAGAATAATGGCTCGCCGCCGGCGCAGGCAACATCGTTTACACACATTGCTACGGCATCAATTCCGATAGTGTCATGTTTGTCCAGAAGAAATGCCAGCTTGATCTTGGTGCCGACACCGTCTGTTCCGGATAAAAGAACCGGATCCTCCATGTCCTTTATAGCAGCCATGGAAAAGGCTCCTGAAAATCCTCCAAGTCCGCCTAAAACCTCGGGCCTGTTTGTCTGCTTAACGTAATCCTTGATAAGTTCAACGGACTTGTAGCCCGCTTCAATGTCTACTCCAGCTGATTTGTAATCCAGTGCCATCATTCACTCCTCATATTCAAATTAATAATTTTTGTATCCGACTTCCTGCAGTCTCTTGTCCTTCTCAACAACCGCATCCTTAAGGGAAGCTGAGTAGTCTTTAAGTCTGCCTAAAAGCTCATCATCAGATGTTGCCAGAATCTTAGCAGCAAGCAGTCCTGCATTTGCTCCGCCGTTAATGGCAACAGTTGCAACAGGAATACCCGAAGGCATCTGAACTATGCTGTACAAAGAATCTCTTCCTCCAAGGGAAGTGGTGTGCATAGGTATTCCGATAACAGGCATCGGAAAGATTGCAGCGCACATACCCGGCAGATGAGCTGCCATACCTGCTCCTGCAATGATAACTTTAAAACCTTTTTCCTCAGCGGTCTTGGCATACTCAAAGAACTCATCAGGCTCTCTGTGCGCTGAAATAATGCGCATCTCATAAGAAACACCAAGCTTATCAAGAACCTCTGCTGCCTTACTCATTACGGGCATATCTGAATCGCTGCCCATTACAATTCCTACTTTTGGCATTGTATCCTCCTATATCTAGTCACACGTATCATACCATAATACTAAATATTGTGCACTACAAAAAGCTCAAAATTAACAAAAAAACAACAAATATGATTGATAACAGATTCAGTATTATTCCGAGATTGGGGAAGAGTTTAAAGATATCTCGTTCAAATCTTGACATTATTCCGAGTACAATTCCCACAACAGAAAAAATGGCCGCAACTAAAGCCGCTGCGGCGTATCTGATCTGCGCCTGGCCTCCGTCCCTGTATGTAAATACAACGGCAAAAGCCAGTGCTGTAACCGATATACATCCCAAGATTGCGGACATTACGCCTTTCTCGGGATGTCTGTTATCGGTAAACATATAACGGTCTCTGACCGGTTCAAATTTTTTGATGCGAAACTTAAACTTTTTCATATCAGAAAATGATCTTCTTTCTTGATCCAAGGAGCTTGGCTCCACTGATGATAAGAAGAACTCCTGTTGCAAGTCCTACTGTGATCGAGATAATTCCAAAGGCAATATTAAGAGCCCCTGATCCTCCCAAAACCTTGTATACATGCTCGTCCATAAAAAGCCTCCTGATTATTTAGCGCCGTATTCAGCGTAGTATTCGTCAATCTGTTTCTTAATGTCTTTTGTTAAAAGAACTTCTCCATCAATCGGTCTGTTGTAGAGATATTCAACAACATCGGACATATTAACAATAGCATGAGCGCCAAAACCATATCTTTCCTTGATCTCATCAAGAGCACTCATGTCTGAGTCCTGTCCCTTTTCCTGTCTGTTTAAGGAAACCATAAGACCAACTATATCACAGTCAGCCTGAGCCTGGATGATCGGGACTGTCTCTTCGATGGACTTACCTGATGTGGTAACATCCTCGATGATCAGGACTCTGTCGCCGTCACGAAGTTTTGACCCAAGAAGGATACCCTTATCGCCGTGGTCCTTGATCTCTTTTCTGTTAGAGCAGTATCTGATCTCTCTTCCGTAGAGCTCGCTGATAGCAACGCTTGTAGCTACAGCAAGCGGAATTCCCTTATAAGCAGGTCCGAACAGTACATCAAACTCAAGACCATAGGTGTCATGGATTGCTCTTGCATAGTATTCGCCAAGCTTACGAAGCTGAGCGCCTGTTACATATGCTCCGGCATTCATGAAAAATGGTGACTTTCTTCCGCTCTTAAGTGTAAAATCCCCAAACTTAAGGACATTGCTGTCCACCATAAACTCGATAAATTCTTCCTTGTACCTCTCCATAACTATACTCTCCTTTGTAATGCTTCTTCAATGTCTTTTTTCATATCAAGAGCAGCTGCTCTTGCAGCTTCTCCAACTCTTCCGTCAGAAAACTCTTTATAGGAATCGCTCTTCCAAGCGGCTATAATGCCTCTTGAGGAGTTGACGATCGCTCCAAGTCCGTCCTTGTTAAAGAAATGAACAAGGTCTTTTCCCTTACCGCCCTGTGCGCCATAGCCGGGAACAAGGATATAGGCATGAGGCATGATCTCTCTTAGTATCTTGCCCATTTCGGGATATGTAGCACCAACCACTGCGCCGACGTTGCTGTAGGCGCCGTCCATGGACTCAAGGCCCCACTTCTCAACCTGCTCGCCGACTATCTCATAGAGTGGTCTTCCATCTATAAGTCTGTCCTGGAATTCTCCGCTGGATGGATTGGAAGTCTTGACCAGCACAAAGATTCCCTTGTCTGCAGTGTTGCATACATCTATGAAAGGCTTAACGCCGTCTGTTCCAAGATAGGGGTTTACTGTGGCGAAATCTGCATCAAAGCCACTGAAGGTAGAATCCCCGATTTTTACTCCTCCCAAGTGTGCCTGTGCGTATGAAAGCGAGGTTGAACCGATGTCTCCTCTCTTTACATCCGCAATTACCACAAGTCCCTTTTCCTTGCAGTAATCAACGGTTTTCTTGTAGGTTATAAGTCCCGGAATTCCCAGTTCCTCGTACATTGCGATCTGGGGCTTAACCGCCGGAACAATGTCGTATATGTTGTCAATGATCTCTTTGTTGAACCTGAAGAAGGCCTCTGCCGCCCCCTCGGGATTTCTTCCCTTCTCTTCAAAAGAGCTTCTGAGCATATCCTCCGGTATAAAGGAAAGCTTGGGGTCCAGCCCCACAACGATTGGTGCGTTTGTCTTTTGGATCTTTTCCACTAACCTGGAAATCATTCGTTTTTCTCCTATTCTCATATTCTTCGGGCATCCGTGATGGTGAAATACTCGTCTATCGCTGCTATCAGCTTATCCTTGGGCATGGACTTAAGAAGATACTTGATGGGCTTTAAGCCTACAACCTTCATAACGCTCTCCTTGTCGTCCTTGGCTGTCAGGAATATAACCGGAGTGTCCTTGAGCTTCTGGTCGTCTCGTATGGCCTTGAGTACCTCGGGTCCGTTCATGACAGGCATCTCGTAGTCCAAAAGTACCAGATCCACATGAGTCTGGGCCAGGAATGACAGAGCAATCTTTCCCGAGCTTGCCATATATACGTGGTACTTTACAGAGAGCCAGGTCTTCATCATCCTGAGCATTGCGCCGTCGTCATCTATGATGAGTACCTTTTTCCTCAGGCTCTCGTCCACTGCACTGTAGTCCACCACCATATCAAGGTGTTCTGCAAGGAGCTTGACGTCAAGGGGTCTTAGATAAGTCTCCTGAATCTTCTCCTTGGCTATTATGGCCTGAGCAAGCGTTAATTCTTCGTTGTTTCCAACCAGGTACAGAATAAATCTCTCAGCGTCGATAGCTTCGTTCAGGTACTCAAACAGCTTCGCGTAGTCCGATGTCAGGTCCCCGAGGTACAGTACATAGATCTGAGGTCTGGGTACCACGGCCTCTATCGCCGATTTGAAGGGCTGAACCGTAACTACCTCATAGTCTGACTTCTGCAGTCCTACTGCAATGGCATTCAGCATAAAGCTCTTTTGTATACCTATGAGCAAAACTCTTTTATCCATACTATAGATGCCTTTCTGCGGGATTTTGTCCCACACATTTTAGAGTATATTTAACAGACCGTCTCTGTCAACTGCGGCGAGAAGTCTTTTAACATCGTGATACTTCTGCTTGTATTCTTCGGGAATCCTGTAGTCCTCCAGCATCTTGATGATGTCGTCGGCGCTGTCGTAGTAGGAAGCCGAGACAAATTCCTTAATAGAAGCAAAGGCCCCCTCAAGTTCCTCGGCGGGTATCTCAGGCTTGTCGCTGTCATCCTCTTTGAAGAGTGGCTCAAGCCTCTTGATGTAGCTTCGGTACATACCAAGGAGTATGGGCGTCAGGGCTTCTATCTCCTCGATGTCTCCGCCGTTTCCACATCCCTCAAGGTATTCCGCCCTCTCGGCCAGTTCAATGGCTCCTACCGCTCTTGCCGAGCTCTTCAGGCCATGGACATAGATGGTGTAATCCTTGATGTTCTTGTCGGCTTCGTATTTCTCAATAAGGCCCGCCCTCTCATCAATGGCCAGGTAGAAGTCCTTCATGACATCCTTTGCAGCCACTGCAGTTCCGCATCTTTCTACCGCGGCGTTTACATCGATTCCGGTAATGGTAAGGAGCTCCTGGAATACCGCCTTTTCTTCATCCTTATTCTCTTCTTCCTCAGGTCCGAAACCGGGATCACCTGGCCTTGTAACCAGCTCTTTTGGAAGATAGCTGATGATCATCTCCTCAAGCTTGATGGGGTCTACGGGCTTTGACATGTAATTGCTAAAGCCCTCACTGAAATACATCTCCCTTGAGCCCGATATGGCGTTGGCTGTCAGGGCGATTACAGGAGTATCCCTGTTGATGTTGTCCTCCATCTCCTCCATGGCGTGGAAGGTCTGGATTCCGTCCATCTCAGGCATTCTGTGATCCAGGAAGATCATGTTGTACTTGTTGACTTTTACAAGTTCTATGGCCTCCATACCGCTGGTGGCCGTGTCTATCTGTATGCGGGTCTGCTTAAGCAGCCCCTCTATTACGGTAAGATTGGTCCTTGTGTCATCCACCACAAGGATTCGGGCATTCTCCGCATGGAAACTTTCTCTGTAGTGGGATACCTCCACGCTGGCCTGCCTGAGCTTATCGGAGAAGTCTCCCAGCTTATCCCAGCTCACAACGTGCTGTTTTACGTCAAAAGAGAAGATGGAGCCCTTTCCGTACTCGCTGTCGACTTCAAGCTTTGAATCCATGAGACTGAGAAGGCTGGTCACGATGCTGATGCCAAGGCCGCTTCCCTCTATGGTCCTGTTGCGCTGCTCGTCTATTCTCTCAAAGGCAGAGACAAGTTTGTCCATGTCCTCCTGCCTTATTCCTATTCCTGTATCCTCTATGCTGATCTTAAGGAGAATGATATCCTCGTCATCCTCTTCGGGATTAGTGGCTTCCACCGGTTCATATCCCACGTTCAGCGTGACTGTTCCTGTTTCAGTGTACTTAACCGCATTGGTAATGATGTTGATGATACACTGCTTGATCCTTATCTCATCTCCAAAGAGGATGTGAGGAATATCCTTCTCAACATTTACCCTGAGCTGCAATTTCTTTTCCTTGGCCCTTACTTCCGCCATGTTGATGATGTCATTCAAAACGGATCCCAGCTCATACTCCACCGGGACTATCTCCATCTTGCCGGCCTCGATCTTTGAGAAATCAAGAATGTCATTGATAAGGGCAAGAAGAGTTCTTCCTGAATTCTGGATATCTCTGGCGTATCCCAGGATCTCTTTATCCTGCGTCTCTCTTATGATCATCTCATCAAAGCC
>JAEEGJ010032317.1_pt1 | contig 10057 bp, 8 predicted proteins | sample 8958761 | NCBI WGS metagenome assembly JAEEGJ01 (sample SAMN16246546, study PRJNA631951) | gut metagenome | biome: gut microbiome; feature: rumen; material: RS-attached | host: Bos | place: Iran: Karaj | collected 2018-10 | reverse complement strand
GAAAGTGTTTCAATGTTAACTTTATGCTTAATAAAGAAACAGTTAAAGCTAGACTAGAAAGTGGTATTAGTTATACAGAATTTTCTTATCAAATCTTACAATCAATGGATTTCATGCATTTATATGAAAATAAAAATGTAACACTTCAAATTGGTGGACAAGACCAATGGGGTAACATTACTGCAGGTATTGAGTTAATTAGAAAGCATCATCCAGATGCTAAAGTATTTGGCTTAACTGTGCCACTTATTACTAATGCTGATGGAACTAAATTTGGTAAGAGTGAAGGTGCTCCAGTATGGTTAGATCCAGAAAAGACTAGTCCATATGAGTTCTATCAATATTGGATTAATGTTCCTGATAGTGATGTAATTAAAAGATTAAAACAATTCACTTTCTTAAGTAGAGAAGAAATAGAAGATATCGAAAAAGAATTTAATGAGCATCCAGAAACTAGACGTGCTCAAAAAGAACTTGCTAAAAATATAACTATTACAATTCATGGAGAAGAAGCTTATAATCAAGCTGTTAGAATTTCTGAAGCATTATTTAGCGGTGATATTTCAAATCTTTCATTAGATGAAATACATATGGGATTTAAGAATATTAAATCAGCTGAATTTGATAGTGATGTAAATATTTTAGATGCTTTAATTAATACTTCTTTAGCAAGTAGTAAAAGAGAAGCTAGAGAATTTGTAAATAGTGGTGCTGTTTCTGTAAATGGTAATAAGGTAACTGATTTAGAATATGTTATCTCTAAGAATAATGCACTTTATAATGAATATACTGTTATTAAACGTGGAAAGAAAAAATATTCATTAATTCATCATAATTAATAATTTTGGGTAGATTATCTACCCTTTTTATTTTTAATATAATAAAATTTATATACATAAAAAAATATATATGTTAAAATATGAATAACATATGCGTTATTTATTTTATATTTAGTGATGGGGTGATTAAATGAAAGACACGTTATATCAAATATCGCTTTTACAAGCATTTGTTAATGGGTATTATGATGGAATAAAAAGTGTAGAAGAAATAAAAAAATACGGGGATGTTGGAATAGGTACTTTTGAGGGTGCTGATGGTGAAATGATTTTGCTTGATTCAAAAGTTTATAAAGCAAAATTTGATGGAACTATTGCTGAGGTTACAAATGAATTAACACCTTTTTGTAATGTTTGTAAGTTTATATGTAAGGATAAAATAAAAACAAATATAGATAATGTAAATCAATTAAAAACCTTATTAAATAGATATAGAGATATGAATTATAAAAATCTATTTATAGTAATTAAAATAAATGGATTATTTAAAGATATGTCTGTTAGAAGTGTTCCAAAACAAAACAAACCATATAATCCTTTTGAAGAAGTTATAGAACATGATCAAAAAATATATACATATAAAAATGTTGAAGGAACACTTATAGGATTTTTATTCCCAAGATACTTAAAAGATTTAAATACTACTGATTTACATATGCATTTTTTAAGTAAAGATTTATCTTGTGGAGGCCATGTATTAGATTTATCATTTAATGAATTAACTATAGAGACATCTATTAAAAGTAATTTTAATCTAATACTACCTAATAATGATAAATTTAATAATCATAAGGTAGTTGTAAATTCTACAGTAATAAGAAAAGTAGAAGAATAATAAAAACAGGATGAATTAATTTTCATCCTGTTTATTTTTTTTTAATTATTTATTCCAAGAACCATCTTTTTTACCATAATAAGCATTTAAGTACATTGTCTTAATTTCGCTAATTAATGGATATCTTGGGTTAGCTCCTGTACATTGATCATCGAATGCTTGTTCGCACATAGCATCTAATCTATTTAAGAAGTCTTGTTCATCAACATTCCAATCTTTGATTGTAGGTTTGATTCCAACAGTAGCCTTTAATTCATCGATAGCCTTAATTAAAGCTTCTAACTTTTCTTTATCTGTCTTACCCTTTAAGCCAAGAGCAGTAGCTACCATAGCATATCTTTCAAGAGTTTTTGGATGATCATATTGAGGGAATGTACCCATCTTAGCTGGAGTTTCTTCAGCATTGAATCTTAATACTTCATCAATCATTAAGGCATTAGCAACACCATGAGGTAGGTGATGGAATGAACCTAATTTATGAGCCATTGAGTGACATACACCTAAGAATGCATTAGCGAATGCCATACCAGCCATTGTAGCTGCGTTAGCCATTTCTTCTCTAGCGATTGGATCATTTAATCCATTGTTATATGCATCTGGTAAATATCTGAAAATCTTCTTTAATGCTTCGATTGCTAAACCATCAGTGAATGGAGTAGCCATCATAGAAGCGATTGCTTCTAGAGCATGTGTAACAGCATCGATACCTGAAGCAGCTGTTAAGCCTCTTGGAGCTGTCATATGGAAATCAGCATCTACGATTGCCATCTTAGGCATTAATTCGTAATCTGCTAGAGGATATTTGATTCCTGTCTTTTCATCAGTGATAACTGCGAATGGTGTAACTTCTGAACCTGTACCTGCAGAAGTAGGGATAGCGATGAAGTATGCTTTTTCACCCATCTTAGGGAAAGTGTATACTCTCTTTCTGATATCCATAAATCTCATAGCCATATCCATGAAGTCAGCTTCTGGATGTTCATACATCATCCACATAATCTTACCAGCATCCATAGCAGAACCACCACCTAAAGCGATGATTACATCTGGTTCAAATGCTTTTAATTGTTGTAAACCTTCCTTAGCACAAGCAAGTGTTGGGTCTGGTGCAACATTGAAGAATGTAGCATGTGGAATACCCATTTCATCTAATTTATCTGTAATAGGCTTTGTTGCGCCACTCTTGAATAAGAATTGGTCAGTAACAATAAATGCCTTTTTCTTGTTCATAACTGTCTTTAATTCATCAAGGGCAACAGGTAGACAACCCTTCTTTAAGTATACCTTTTCAGGTGCTCTAAACCAAAGCATATTCTCTCTCCTTTCAGCAACTGTCTTAATGTTTAGTAAGTGCTTAATTCCAACGTTTTCTGATACTGAGTTACCACCCCATGATCCACATCCTAGTGTTAATGATGGTGCTAGTTTGAAGTTGTAGATATCTCCGATACCACCTTGACTTGATGGCATGTTGATTAGAATTCTACAAGTCTTCATTCTTTCTTGGAATTCAGCAATCTTAGCTTTTTCAGTTACTGCATTAAGGTAGATTGCAGAAGTATGTCCATATCCTCCATCAGCAATTAATCTTTCAGCCTTAGAGAATGCATCTTCAATATTCTTTGCTCTATACATTGCTAAAATAGTAGAAAGTTTTTCATGAGCAAATGGTTCAGATGGATCAACTGATTCAACTTCACCAATTAAAACTTTAGCAGATTCTGGAATTTCAAATCCAGCCATCTTAGCAATTTCAAATGGTCTATGGCCAACTACATTAGGATTAACTGTTCCTGCAGGTGTAAGAAGAATTGCTCTAACTTTATCTAATTCTTCCTTATTTAATACATAACAGCCTCTCTTAACGAATTCAGCTTTACATTTATCATATACTTTATCAAGAATAATAGTTGATTGTTCTGAAGCACAAATCATACCATTATCAAAAGTTTTTGAGTGAATGATTGAGTTTACAGCAAGTAAGATATCTGCTGTATCATCAATGATTGCTGGAGTGTTACCAGCACCAACACCAACAGCTGGTTTACCACTTGAGTAAGCAGAATGTACCATTGCTGGACCACCTGTAGCTAAGATTAAATCAGATTCCTTCATTAAAAGGTTAGTTAATTCTAAGCTTGGTGCATCAATCCAAGAAATGATTCCTTCTGGAGCACCAGCAGCAACTGCAGCTTCTAATACAACTTTAGCAGCTTCGATTGTTGATTTCTTTGCTCTTGGGTGTGGTGAAATCATAATACCATTTCTAGTCTTTAAACATAATAATGTTTTGAAAATAGCAGTAGAAGTTGGGTTTGTTGTAGGAATAACAGCACCAATAATACCAATTGGTTCTACAACTCTCTTATAACCGAATGCTTTATCATCTTCGATTACACCAACTGTTTGAGTTGCTTTATATTTATTATAGATATATTCAGCAGCATAATGGTTTTTAATAACCTTATCTTCAACTACACCATAGCCTGTTTCTTCAACAGCTAATTTAGCAAGTGGAATTCTTGCTTGGTTAGCGGCAGTAGCAGCTGCTAAGAAAATCTTATCAACTTGTTCTTGTGTGTATGTCGCAAATTTCTTTTGTGCATCTCTTAATTGTGCTAAGGCAGCTTCGAATGTTTCTACACTGTCAATAACAATGTGTTTATCTTTCATAGATTTTACCTCCTAAAATGTATACGTGGAATGCTCATTTTTCCACCCGAGATACATTATATCATATATAAATTAATATTGTATTGCGATATTTGCATACTATTATGTAAAAAAATACATAACATTTTAACTATATGTCCGTAAATTAACTACAATGTGTCAAAAAATGTTTATGAAAACGATTGATTTTTTATGAAAAACGTGTGAAAGCGAGAAAAATTATTTTTAATTTTTTTAAAATTATGTAAAAATGTGTATGTTAAATATTACATAATAGTAAATAAATGTATAATTTTCCTATTTATTAATAATGAAAATATGTATTATTAATATAATATATTATAAATATATATCATTTTTTATGTGGAATAATTATTGAAAGGAAGTTATAATAAATAGTAGAGATAAAAACATTATGGAGGTGTTTGTTATGTATTTACAAACTTTAGATTTAAAGCAAAAGAAAGCTTTTTTAGATGCGTGCTTACATATTATTAAAGCTGACGGTAGTATTGCACGTGGTGAATTAGAATTATTAGATGAATTTTGTAGAGAAATGAACGTTAAACAAAAGAAAGATCCTGAATTAGCATATGATGCAGCTATTATTAATCTAAATTCAGTTTCTACTCCACTACAAAGAAAACAAATTTTAATTGAATTAACAAGATTAGCTTATGCAGATAATATAATTAAAGCAAGAGAAGAACAAATGATTAAATTTGCTATGGATGTATTTAAGATTTCTAAATTAGATTATGATAAGATTGTTGCTTTAGTTAAAGATTTAGCAAAATTAAAAAGAGAAATCAACGAATATTTAACTAAGAAATAGAAATTAATATGGACAAAATAAAAAGGCTAAAAATAGCCTTTTTTTATTTGAAATCAACTTTTCCTGTTTTAATATCATAGATAGCTTTTTCAATTTCGCCATCATATTCAGGAAACTTAGATTTAATATAATCTCTTACTGCAATAGCATTTAAATTAGTAGCAACTAATTCATCTTGTTCATCACCTATAGCAAACTTTATTTTTGATAATATTGGATCTAAATATTTTCCTTTTTCATTATGTACTGCAGCATGTACGGCACCACAATTAGTATGTCCTAATACTAGAATAGTTTTAATTTTTAAATGTTCTATAGCATATTCAATTGTAGCTAGTTCACCATCATTAATAACATTACCAGCAGTTCTAATAACAAATAATTGTCCTACAGGTTTATCAAAAATATATTCAGGAACAACTCTTGAATCACTACATGTAATAATTAACGCGAATGGATGTTGTCCGTTTTCTGCTAGATCTTTAAGCGTCTTTTTATAATTAGAGAAGTTTTTAACTTGCCATAAAAATCCTTTATTTCCATCTTTTAAATCTTTAATCATAGAATCCTCCTACTTAATATATTCGTTAACTGATTTATATAATTCTTCAATGAATAGTCTATCTAGATCAGTTAAAGCATAATTCTTTCTATAAACTAATACGTCTCTATATATTTTTGTGTTTTCAAAACATTTTCTTTGAATTAGACCATATTGTTCCAATGTACTTTGAGATACTGGAGATACCCACATGTATGTATCAGGGTTAGTAGATAAGATATCTAATTGACTACCACGTTCAAATACGAATATTCTCTTATCGATTGTATCTGGCAATTCTTCCTTCTTTATTTTTGATAGAGGAAGTGATGGTACGAATGGGTCAGCATGTGTAATTTCAATGTAATTAGCTAAATCATCAAATCTAATTCTATCTAGTTTAGCTAATTTGCTTTCTTTACTCATGATTAAAACATAACTAAATTCAGTAACTAATCTACTCTCTAAATCTTTTTCATCAAATGTTTCTTTGAAGTGAGAATTATATCTTTCGGCATATCTTAAAATACCTAATTTGTAATCAGATGATAATAAATTATCAAGTGTATGACTTGAGTTAGTTTCATTATAGAAAATTTCAGCTGGATTATCTTTTTCAATATGCTTTGTAAAATTCGCAAAAGCATAAGAAATATATGCAGCACGAGGAACAGAAATAGAGAAGCTTTGTTTATTAGTTTTCTTATCCTTAAACATTTCTTCCATTTCGTCTAATTCCTTTAAGATGATTTTAGAATATTGTAATAATCTTTCACCATCTGCGGTTAGAATAATACCTTTACTACTACGTTCAAAAATTGTTATATTTAAGTCTTTTTCTAGTTCTTTTATTGCTCTAGATAAGTTAGGTTGATCTATGTATAAATTTTCAGCAGCCTTATTAATAGAGCCTGTTTTAGCAACCTCTAAAGCATATTTTAAGTGTTTAATATTCATAATGTCATCTCCTATATAATATTATATCATTTTTTATATATAAAAGTACAATTCATTTTAAATAAAATGAAGCACATTTGTGAAAATAAAAGTGTTTTTTCTTTAATATATTTGCTCATTTTCATAAAAAAAGACGGCAAAAACATAGTAATAAAGCCAACTTTCATAAATTTTCATAAAATGAAACAAAGTAATTTACATAAATTATAACATATGTTATAATATTATTGTTAGGAGGTAATTTTTATGAGTAACACTACAATTTATGATGTTGCAGGAGCAGCAAAAGTTTCTTTAGCTACTGTATCTAGAGTTTTAAACAATCCTGAAAAAGTAAAACAGGAAACAAGAGATAGAGTATTACGTGTTATTAATGAATTAGGATACCGCCCAAACGCTATTGCCCGTGGACTTGCAAGCCGTAAAACAACAACAGTAGGTGTTATCGTTTCGGATATTACAAGAGCATCAGTTGCACAGATGCTTTCAGGTATTATTGATATTGCTAATAAATACAAATACTCTATAAAATTATTCGCAATAACAGAATCGTCCAAGGCACTTGATGTTGCTATGAATGTTGTTGCTGAACAAGTTGATGGGGCACTTTATTTAAACGATGAACTAGAAAGTAAATACGCAGAGGAAGTATTAGAGAAGATTGAAGAAAATCAAATTCCTATTACTTTATGTAACGTAGTTTATGATAAAGAAGTTTTACCATCAGTAAGTATCGATTATGAACATGCTTCATATGAAGTTACTAAGAAATTAGTCAAAGAAGGAAGAAAAGATATCTATCTACTTTCTACTACAAGAAAGTATGCTGTAAATGATAGAAAAGAAAGTGGATATCTAAAAGCTATGAATGAAGCTGGATTAGAACCACATATTTTTAGAACTAGTGGTGATACATACATCAATAGACCACACTTCAAAGATTTCTTAGCTCATAACAAAGTAGATGGAGTTATAGCTGTAAGAGATTCAATTGCTGTAAGTTTTATGAACGTTGCAAGAGAAGAATTTGGTAAGAAAATACCAAAAGATATCTCAATTGTTGGTTTCCAAAATACAAAATATGCAATTTTGGCTTCTCCAGCATTGACAAGTATAGACATTCCGGTATATGATATAGGTGCTGCATCAATGCAATTATTAACAAAGTTAATGAATAACGAAACTGTTGATGACAAGAATCTATTATTACCACATAGAATTATTGAACGTCAAACAACAGAAAATTAATGACAAATACGTCCTTATGGACGTTTTGTTTTGGAAGGAGTAAAATTATGAACATTGTTGAAGATTTAAAATGGAGAGAATTAATATATGCTACAACAGATCCTGAAATTTTAAATGTTTTACAAAATGAAAAGGTAACATTTTATTTAGGTGCTGACCCTACAGGTGATTCACTTCATATAGGACATTTATTCCCATATTTAACAGCAAAAAGATTAGAAGCTGCTGGGCATAAAGCAATCCTTTTAATTGGAGGAGCTACTGGTCTTATTGGAGATCCAAGAGGAACTTCAGAACGTCAATTATTATCACTTGAAAAATCTTTAAGTAATGCAAAAGCAATTACTAATCAAGTAAGAAGATTATTTAACTGCGAAATGGTTAATAACTATGACTGGATTGGTAAAATTGATATGATTACTTTCTTAAGAGATTATGGTAAGTGCTTCAATATCAATTACATGTTAAATAAGGAAACAGTAAAAGCAAGATTAGAAACTGGAATTAGTTATACTGAATTCTCATATCAAATCTTACAATCAATGGATTTCATGCATCTATATGAAAACAAGAATGTAACATTACAAATTGGTGGTCAAGACCAATGGGGTAATATTACAGCTGGTATTGAATTAATTAGAAAACATCATCCAGAAGCTAAAGTATTTGGCTTAACTGTGCCACTAATCACTAATGCTGATGGTACTAAATTTGGTAAGAGTGAAGGAGCTCCAGTATGGTTAGATCCTGAAAAGACTAGTCCTTATGAGTTCTATCAATATTGGATTAATGTACCTGATAGTGATGTAATTAAGAGATTAAAACAATTTACATTCTTAACTAAAGAAGAAATAGAAGATATCGAAAAAGAATTCAATGAGCATCCAGAAACAAGACGTGCTCAAAAAGAATTAGCTAAGAATATCACTATTACAATTCATGGTGAAGAAGCTTATAATCAAGCAGTAAGAATTAGTGAAGCACTATTCAGTGGTGATATCACTAACTTAAGCTTAGATGAAATTCATATGGGATTTAAGAATATTAAATCAGCTGAATTAAATGAAGATATTAATATCTTAGATGCATTAATTAATACAGGCTTAGCTTCAAGTAAGAGAGAAGCAAGAGAATTTGTTAATAGTGGAGCAATCACTGTTAACGGAAATAAAGTAAGTGATTTTGAATATATGGTATCTAAATCTAATGCATTATATAACGAATATAGCGTTATTAAACGTGGAAAGAAAAAATATTCATTAATCCATCATAATTAATAGGAGTTTATCTCCTATTTTTTTTATGATAAAATATATTTAGATGGGAGTGATATTATGAATACTGTTAAATATAATAAAGCTAAATTATATTACATGGATTTAAATGCATTATATAACAATAGTGAAAATGCTTTTGAATTATTAGATAAAAACCTTTTAAATATTGTTAATTCAGAAGCACCTGTAACAATGAATACACTTAAAGCTAGACTTAGAGAAGCTATGAATATTGGTAAGATTAGTCAAAAGGCTCTAGATATCATAGAAGCTAGAATAGCTGCTTTAGGATTCAATAAAACTGATAACTTTTATGATATTGTTTTATGGCCTAGTGGTGGGATTTTTGATGTAACATATCTAAGAGAAGGAGTACCTAGAGAAATATATGATATTCCTTATCAAGAAATGTATAATCTAGTTAAAGAAATTGATTTACGTGGTGAAGAATTATATAGAAAAATATTAGAATATTTTGGAGGCCAAGTGTTAACTCATAAGGCAGAAGAATATTTAAAGTTTATTGAGATAAAATGTAAATAATAATTTATTGTCTATAAAATAACTTTGTATTACAATAATAGTAAACAGGTGATTTTATGGACATTTTTTTATTTAATGAATTAAGCCGTGGATTTAAAGTCAAAAAAATAAATAAAATGATGAAGAAGTGGAGTAAGAAACATAAATCTACTACTTTTGGTGTGAGCTTAATTGATCTAGAAATCGATAAATTTTTTGAGAGATTAAAGAGTGATGATAGATTAGTTGTAGTAGGTGGAGATGGAACTCTACATTATTTTGTGAATTATATTAATAATATTGAAGTTAAAAATGATATATTCTATATTC
>JAEEGJ010032314.1_pt1 | contig 10057 bp, 11 predicted proteins | sample 8958761 | NCBI WGS metagenome assembly JAEEGJ01 (sample SAMN16246546, study PRJNA631951) | gut metagenome | biome: gut microbiome; feature: rumen; material: RS-attached | host: Bos | place: Iran: Karaj | collected 2018-10 | reverse complement strand
TATTAGCATTTTGATACAAACAAAGAACTGATAAGATTAGGAGGGATTGATACTTCTATTCTAGAAAAAGTGTCAATTTCAGATATTGAAAAATACGAAAATTCTGTAAAACATTGGCATGAATTCAGCAAACAAATTGTAACCTTTATAGATGGTAATGCTACCGAGAAGATAAATGAATATAACGAAAACGCGAAAAAGAAAAACATAGCCTATGAAAATGTTGTTAATGAGTTGAAGCAGAGAAAACAACATTTGACAACACTATCAACACAACTAAAGGAAAAAGAAAGGCAGATTAAAGATGCTAGAGCGTTTATCAATCAGTTCGATGAGCAAAGTGCAAATATACTAAATAAAATAACCGAGGAAAAGAGAAGAGCAGCTTATAATAAAAATGTAATGGAAGCGTATCAAAAGGTTATTGGTAATCTATATGAATATGCCACTAAATTACCAGTAGTAATAGCCCACGACCTAGAAGATAAAATCATTGATTATTATAACATAATAAACGACGATGATGCTGATTTTGAAAAATTGTCAAATATTAATCTTCCTACAGAAAATTCAAATAAATTATCTCTTACTTTTAAAGATGGAATTACGGCGGATGCTTTGTTGGTCTTAAGTGAGGGGCATATAAAAATCTTGGGACTATCCATACTATTGGCAAAAGCAATTAAGGAAAAACTTGGTTTTATTATCTTTGATGATGTTGTAAATGCTATAGACGATGATCACAGAGAAGGTGTTGCTCATCTTATAATGGAACATGACGATTTTAAGGATGTTCAAATTATTCTTTCAACTCATGGAGATCAATTCATTTGGAAATTAAAAGACAAACTTGACAAAACTAGAAGAGATAATGATGTTGTCGTATACAAATTTTTACCAACAGACTCATTACAGGAACGAGGAGTCGTTGTTCAATATTTTGATGCAAAACCGCCAATAGATGCAGCCAAAAAACACTTTGAAGATAACAATCTGAAAGATGCTGCATCGAAATGTAGGCAGGCTATGGAATGCATTTCCTACAATTTATGGAATAAGATTTCTAAAACAGCAAATGGACAAATTTCTGTTTCACTTAAAAGTCCTAAAAGTCCTCCAGATTTGTCGTCGATTGTATGTGCATTGATAAAAAAATCCAAGGAAATACTAGGAATGGAGATTATTAAAGATAATTTAGAGAAAATTAGGCGCGATGATAACTGGCGTGTAATGAATAAAGGAACGAATTTTGAAGATGAACAACGAGAATTTGAAAGAGCAGATGTTAAAAATGTATTGACTATATTAACTATACTTGACGAAGCTGTTAGAAAATTAAAAATTCAACAGAGAGCTACTGAGTAGGGAGCAAAAGTTGAACTGTTGTAGTTTTTGCAACAGTTCATTCTACTCCATACCCACAATACACGCATTCCGATTCAGCAAAGACTAAGGCATAGGATTTGACCGGTTTGTCATTGAATTCCAAGGCTGTTTTGTGGCCTATTTGGTTGCTCCAGCGTGATACTGTGGTGATGTTCCTACAAACGCAAAGGTTGGGGCGTTGGAAAAGATGTATGTTTAAACATGTTTCCTTAATATGTCAGCAAATCAGACATCAATTAAAAGGTCTCGGCACACGTCGAGACGGTTGTACTGCTGTCACGTGATAAAGCCTAAAGAAACCCAGTATTCATGCGGTTTCGGCGATATTGATTAAAATTTACACAGTGAATTTTATGCTGTATTTCTTTGAAAAATGCGTTTATCTGAACATATTTACAGTATGAAAAATAGGCATTTTTTCTGAGGTCGAGTGTGCTGAACTGCTTTTTGGCAATAGCAGTTCTGCACACCCAACCTAAAAATGGCTCTGAAACTGTGGAATTGCTGTCAGGGGAATTTGGTCGTCTTCCGGCATAAAAAAAAGAGCGGCGATATATGCTCGTCACTCTTTCTTAAGATGCTGTCTGATTGTCGGCTATGATTGGATATCCACGCTAATCCCCGACTTGAATTCAATCGTGTACTTGTCGCCATAGATTACTATCCGCTTCACCCAGCATCTGGTCAGAGCCTCATCAAACACGGTCAGTTCAGAGCTTTGCTTTCTGATGAAGTCTAAAATGTCATTGATTCTGGTGACGTACTCTTCACGGGCAGAATCGTCAAAGTTGGTTTTTTGCCTCATGTCTCTGAGTTTAAGAATTCTGTCGGCAATTTCCTTGTAGTCCTTCCTGGCCTCAACGCACTGAATGAGTTGTTTCTGAAGTTTAGCAAGCTCATCGTCAATTGCCGAGACACTCATTACTCCGGAGGATTCGTCAATCGTCATAACGGCGCGAACGTTCTCTTCCAGCTGTTTTTGAAAACCTTCCTGCTTATCGAGAAGTTTGTTGAATGCAGAGAGACATGCTGCCTTTAAGGCTTCCTCATTCACAGTTCTGGCGTGGCACTCAAGACCGGTGGGTTTGAGTCGGCTCAGGCATCTCCAGACGATTGATTTTACGCCTCTGTTGTTCCAGTGCACCCGGCGGAACAGTTCACCGCACTCACCGCAGAAAACCATCTGGGAAAAGACATGGTGACCGCTGAAGGAGCATTTCCTGCCACTCGATGTTGTTGTAACCCTGCGTCTGCGTACAAGCTCATTCTGAACTCTGAGATAGATGTCTTTTGGAATGATGGCTTCATGGTTACCTTCCACATAATACTGCGGTACGATGCCGTTGTTTTTGACTCTGGTCTTGCTGAGAAAATCGGTGGTGTAGGTTTTCTGAAGCAGGGCATCACCGATGTACTTCTCGTTACGGAGGATTTTGTTGATGGTCGAGGTGTACCATCTGGTCTTGCCCGCTCCGGTCAGAATGCCGTCCCGCTCAAGTCCGGCCTTGATTTTGTCCATGCTGTAGCCTTCCAGATATTCCCGGTAGATGCGCTTTACGGTTTCAGCCTGAACCGGATCTATGATCAGATTGCCGTCAGCATCCTTGGTGTAGCCGAGAAAGTGATTATGGTTCACCTGCACCTTGCCTTGCTGGTAACGGTACTGAAGTCCCAGCTTGACATTCTGGCTTAAGGATTGAGATTCCTGCTGGGCGAGGGAAGCCATAATGGTAATCAGCACCTCGCCCTTGGAATCAAGCGTGTTGATTCCTTCCTTTTCAAAGTAAACAGGAATGTTCTGAGCTTTGAGCTGTCTTATGTATTTAAGGCAGTCCAAAGTATTTCTGGCAAAGCGGCTGATGGACTTGGAGATTACCATATCAATTTCACCGGCCATACAGGCTTCAATCATTCTGTTAAACTCGGTTCTGTTTTTTGTGTTGGTGCCGGAGATGCCGTCATCGGCATAGATCCCCGCAAGAGTCCATTTAGGATTATTGCTGATGTACTCGGTATAGTGCTCCACCTGAGTTTCATAACTGGTGGCCTGCTCATCAGTGTCGGTGCTTACACGGCAGTAGGCCGCAACGCGCAGTTTCGGAGTTTCTTCAATACGGGCTTTGCTTTTTGTTCTGTGCGGATCTGCCGGTATAATCTTTACGTTAGCCATTCGTTTTCTCCTTAACTCTAATCAGGGAGTATTGGTATTCAGCCACTTCAGCCGGAGTACCTTTGTGCAGACTGTCTTTATCTGAAAAGAAGAATTCAGCCGGTGCGGTTTTGGGTACCTTCGGCTTAAGAAGATTGGTACGGCTTAACGCCTTCATACGTCGTTCCCTTTCCTGTAAAGTTCGAGAATAGGTTTCTTCATCAATGAGAGGCGGATAAAAATCGTCTCCCAGATAACGGCGGTTCTGCAGAATTCTGCTGACGGAGCTTGCCGGAAGCTTAAGACCGACTTTCTCCGCAGAGGCACACAGGGACATACCATCAAGGTAATTACGGTAAAGTTCTCTGACAATTATGGCTTCTTTCTCATCAATAACCGCCTTACCATTAACAATTCTGTAACCGAGAGCTGTATTCCTCATTCAATTTCCTCCTTTAGTGTAAGACCGCATTTAAGTTCAAAACTGATTTCGTTTCGGGTTACTGTAGTAATGCTGTTAACAAATCTGCTGAACACTTCGTCACTGAAGTCAGTGAGCATTTCGCTGTAAGATGCAAAGGCGATAAGCTCTGAGGTTTCTCTAATAACGGCGCATTCACCTTTGGAATTCTGTTTGATGGCGTTAAGCTCAGTCCTGCATCTTGCTGCTCTGGCTTTCAGTTCGTTGTTTTCCTGATTGAAAAGAACCTGGTCGATGCACCCCTGCGCCATCAGCATGGTGATGGTATTCTGCTGTTCGGCAATATCTGAAATCTGCTGTTCAAGAGCGCTGATTCTCTGCATATCCTTGTTTTCAGAGTTTCCCTTTAATGCTTTGAGGTAGGGCATCAGAATGGTCTCTTTGGCAAAGATGAGCTTGTTCATCATGGTTAAAAATGCAAACTTTACCGTCTCATCCCTGACGAACTTCATGGAGCATCTGCTTTTGTCTCGGAGGTGGGTACTGCAGCACCATGCAGCATAACTTCTGCTTGATAAGGAATGGTGAATCCGGTGTTTGAAAATACCGCCACATTCTCCGCAGATGATTTTTCCTGACAGGGCGCTGCGGTCTAAGAATTTTGCTTTTGCTCCCGGTATGCCTTTTTCTGAAGCTCGCTGAGCAATAATGGCGGCAACTGCTTCAAAATCCGCTCTGCTGATAATGGCTTCATGGTGACCATTGCTCCGGTATCTAGTTAGGTAGCCTTTGTTGAGGTGCCGGCTGAAGGATTCATCCGTAAAGGTTTTCTGAAAAACCGCATCTCCGATGTAAAATTCATTTCTCAGAATCCAGAATACCGTTGTAGAGCTCCATTCATTTTTTCGTATGGGCGGAACTCCATCACTGTTTAACCCCTTTGCGATGGTATAAGCTCCTTTGCCAGCCAAGGCTTCGGCAAAAATACGTTTTATAATCTCTGCCTCATCAGGAATTATGACAATGTCTTCACCTTCTCTTTTGTAGCCGTAAGGTAAAGAGCTTGATTTGAAGGTTCCGTTCAGAAACCTCCGCTCCAAACTCCATTTGCTGTTATTTGAAATTGAGCGTGATTCATCCTCGGCCATTGAGCTGAGAATTGACAGAATAAGCTCTCCCTCCATCGAACCGGTATTCAGATTTTCCTTCTCGAAGTAAATCGGAATGTTGAGCCTCAAAAGACTTCTCACCAAATCAATACAGTCCGTGGTGTTTCTTGAAAATCTGCTGATAGACTTGGTAAGGATATAATCAATCTTTCCTGCCCGGCAGTCTGCCATCAGTCTCTGCAGTTCCGGTCTGCTGTCCGACTTGGTACCGGATATCCCTTCATCGAAGTAAATCCCGGCAAGCTCCCAGTTATCCTGCAGACGGATGTAATTTTCATAATGTGATTTCTGCGTTTCCAGACTTTCAAGCTGGGCATCATAGTCAGTGGATACTCTGCAGTATGCCGCCACTCGCAGTCTGGAGCATTGAACTGACTGATTCTGTTCTATTTTTCTTACTGTTTTCACTGTTCGTCCTCCCTTGTATATAAATCACTCTAACCAACACTTATATCAACTTGTTTTGGAAGTATTTCCTCAAGAAAAGGGTGATACGTCATACGGTTGATGTCTGTGATTTTCTCGTACTCTACGGGGGTGATAAGTCCCTTGGAAAGCAGTAACTCCACTACTCTCTGTGCCTGATGGTACTGGGCGTTGCGGATTATTTCGTCAGTTGTAGGTGCTGTCATTAACTCGTTCATAAATCGTTACCTCCTACAATCTACTGGACGTGAAGGGCGATTTTGAGCGGATTTATTTTTGGGAATGTGGCTGATTGGCTGTTTGGTGAACAACACAATTCATGAATGTGACATGGTTAATAAATTTAGACTTTTTTGTTAAAAAATAGGTGATTTTTCATTATTCTTGTGTTGTGGTATGATAAATATGTTATATACTATATACCGTAAAAGCTAAAATCGCACTACCAAGAATTTTATACCAATCCGGTGCAAGGTGCACTTGTGTCAGTATATTCTTATATGGTACTATACTGTATATGTTATGGTAGTAAGGACAGTAGATATGTGTGAACATCCGGGAAAGATAATAGAGCAAATGCTCAAAAAGACAGGAATGACTAGAAAAGAACTAGCCACCAGAACCGGTGTCACTGAAAAACATATTAACACATTAATTTCAAAAGAAAGAAACATCACCACAAGCTTTGCCAAAAAACTAGGGTATGTCTTTCATGTTGACGAAATTAATTCTGATGAGCCGAAAGATAAGGCAAGATATTGGCAAGATCTGCAAAATAAATATGATATTTTCATACTAGAGGAACAGGAAAAAAACAATATTACGACTGAAGAAATCAGGGCCTTAGATTACTTAGAAGACATTATTAATCATTTGATTCTAATTGGAATGTTAGCTCCAAACTTATCTAACATAGATAAAATTTTAGAGCTAAGAAAGATGCTGAAAATCAGTGATTTAACACTAATTCCCAAACTACCTTGTAAGGGAGCTGCTTTCAGAGCACAACTGGCAACAAACGTAAAGATTGATAGATACGTACTTTTCGGGTGGCAATATCTTTGCGAACTGACAACAGATACAAAGTTCGTTAATTCGGAACTCAGTCTGGATTTACTGAAATTGAAGTTAAATGAAATTAAGCATTTAATGTTCGATGAATTAAAAGATGGATGCCGTAAACTTAAGGAACTTTTAGCTCCTTGCGGAATTGCCTTTAATGTTGTTAAACACTTCAGAGGTGCTCCCGTTCAGGGTTTTATAAAAAAGACAGACGATAATAAACTGATACTCTGTCTGACAATCAGAGGTGGTAGAGCAGATACTTTCTGGTTTACGTTATTCCACGAAATTGCACATATATTCCATAAAGACTATGAAAACCGCTCGGTTGACTTTGATTCATCTGACAGTGAGATTGAGTTCAAAGCAGACAGATGGGCACGAGATTTTTTGATCCCACCAGAGAAGTATAGAGCATTTATTGGTCTGAGGCGAAAGCCGACATGGCAAGAGATAGAATTGTTCGCTCATGATGTTGGAGTACAGCCATACGTTGTGCTAGGACGGCTTCAGAAAGATGAATTTCTGGAGTGGGCAGACTATGCAAGCAAGGTGGTACACTATAAGTGGGCTGAATAAATTGGTAGTAAAGAATATGGAGAATTAACCATGTAGTACATGACGCAAGATCCCGTGACATGGGACGAATGCACAACAAGCGACAGATGTCACCTGTCGCACATTCGAAGCAGTTTGGAAAGCAATGAGTGCTGACACAAACCTTGGACAAGTTCATGTTAGCACACATCACTCTAAAGTCAATTTGTTTTATTGTGATGTTAGTCACTGTAGACTATCTACGCCTATTTTTTCAAGCATTGCATTTCCGAACTCTTTATTTGTTTACAATTTCATAAAAATTAGGAGATTTTATGAATAAAGGATTATCGGAATATGAAAAGTTTAAAATCCTGAGACCGATAGTGGGCGGTTGTGAACTGGATGCTTACCAGCGACCTATTATCAGAAAAATTGATATCGCAGATATTAATTGGAATTGCATTAAAGTAACAAACTTAAAAAATGCTTCAGTTAATACAAATAATAAAAATTCTTTATTGCTGATGTTTAACTATGATAAGGAATTATTGAGATTATGGAACAATCCGTTGAAAAAAGTGTGTCTTTGGCAATCATTTGCAGCAGTATGTTCACCGGATTTTAGTGTTTATCCATCTATGAACATTAATGACATAAGGCATAACATTTATATGTCAAGATGGCTAGGACGAACATGGCAAAATTACGGATGCAAAGTTATACCAACTGTCGCTTGGGCTTTACCAGATACTTATGATTTGTGTTTTGAGGGAATAGAGTACGGTTCTGTAGTTGCAATTTCTACATTAGGATGCCATTCAAATATTGATGCCTTTCTTATGGGGTTTAAACAAATGATGGCAAGAATTAATCCCTCGTTGATTATTGTATATGGGGATATGATAAAAGGTATGTTTGGTACTTTTATCGGCTTTAAGTATGTTGATGGATTTAACAGAAAGTATGAACAAATTTCTTTGTTTAATGAGAAAGTATTCACCATCATGGAGGGAAAGTAAAATGGGTTCAAGAGGCGCTTTTATAGATTTAGAAAGTTTTGATTTTGTTGAAGGTGGTCAGCATTATCATAAAATAGGTGTGTTATCCACAAATCCTAACGTTATCATTGTTTATCAGGATTCTAACAGTGTAAAGGCACCGGAATTTTCTCATACTGCCGGACGTGTATATGCCGTTGTTAAGGACGGGGTGTTAAAACATCTTGCTTATTATGATGAAAAGCATCAACAAGCTGTTAGTATTGACTTTTGTCATCCTCATAAAAAAGTGCAGCCTCATAGGCACGTTCATATGAGTCATAACAAGAATGATCCTGGAATATCACCAACTCCGGAGGAATTAAAATTGGCCAATAGGATTAAAAAGGAGTTTAATTTGAAATGAGAATAAATGAGTATAAATCACTTGATGAGTTTACATCTCAATATGTTGGGGAGTGGGGACCGTCAGATGGTCATTGGTACGGACTTGATTTTTCCTTTCATGGAACAGAATATAGGTTACATACTGGTTCTATGTATAACGAAAAAGATACTATGCTTCCTGATGGAAGGGTGGCGCTTTTTGGACTTTATAGAAAAAGTGAGTGTAATACTGATCCGCAATACGTGCTATTAGGTGAGTACGCCGATATGCATGATTTACTTGAAAGTCGAGTAATTGAAGGAATTCCATTCTCTGATGTCATTATGGATGATTACACCGAATTACTTGGTCAAGATTGATAATTTTCTAGAGCCAGCATACCTTCATCACTACTGGCTCTTTTGTCTATTATTCCCCAAGTTGGCTATTCACCGCTTGAGCTAAATCGCCCAACTTCCCGAATAGCCAGTTTCCCGGACAGGATTTCCTTGCAAACCAGCGGTGAACCGTAAGCAGCATCTCATCCGGTTTTACCGCATAATTTAAAGCCTTATCCTTATCAGCAATCCACACCAATCGTTTCTTGCCATTCCTTCTGCAGATATCAACGCACAGTTCTACCAGTGCGGAATACACCTCCGGCTTCATGGCATAAGGTTCAGTCAGATCTGATGCGCACTCGATGGTGACAGCTCGCTGGTCGTTGTCTCTGGATGATGAACACCAGGAGCGGTTCTGCTCATCAACGCAGAGACCGATTCTGCCATCAGCCCCGATGCAGTAGTTGCAGCTTGCCTGTCTGCTGCTATCCTTAAAGCAGTCGCAGATTCGTTCGACACGCAATTGTCCGACGACTGCATGAGGTGTAATTCTGCTGATGGAGCAGGTTCTCCTACCGGAATGGTTCGGACTCAATTTGGTGTAACTCACTAATGGACTATTTGCCATTTTCACTCTCCTTATTTTCTGATTTATCGTGTAACTGGTTTAAAGCCTTTTTGACCACAGTCGGTATCGGCAGACCGAGGTGTGATGCATTCTCAAGAAGACTGATGCCTTCGTTTGAGAGGTAAAAGAAAATCACTGCGGTTCTGAGTACACTACCGGTCTGAAAGATCCTCGTATCCAGAATGGTGGCGATGCCCACGAGCATAAAGACAATCACCTTACGGCAGATCCCTTTAAAGCCAATGGAGCTGGATAGGTTGTTATCGACTATCCCGCACATAACACCGCTGATGTAGTCAATAACCGTAAAGGCTATCAAGGCATACAGCAATCCGTCACAGCCTCCGAGAAAGTAACCCAGCCATCCGCCGATTCCGGTAAATACCGCCTGGAGCATATTCCAAAGCTCTCTCATTTTGTTTCTCCCAATAAAAAAGGCGACATCCTGCCGCCCGTTATTTAACTCTGTTTACGTTACTTCGCACTCGACTGATGAACTCTCTGTCGAGATATCCTTCCACCCGTTCGCAGGCAGAGAGGTATTTCTTCCACCAGGCATAGGCGCGGAAA
>JAEEGJ010032305.1_pt1 | contig 10060 bp, 10 predicted proteins | sample 8958761 | NCBI WGS metagenome assembly JAEEGJ01 (sample SAMN16246546, study PRJNA631951) | gut metagenome | biome: gut microbiome; feature: rumen; material: RS-attached | host: Bos | place: Iran: Karaj | collected 2018-10 | reverse complement strand
TGTTTTAGGATATTTCCCTTGTCGATATAACTTCACACACTTCAACTTGAACTCTTTACTGTAACGCATAAAAATACCCTCCTTGCTGTTGTCCAGCAAAGAGGGTACATATCACTTTGAGGCAACCTTTTTTATTTTGGTTGTGCGGTCTTAACCCATAGTTAATAATTTCGTTCAAAAATATCCTTAATTTCGTGAAGAACTTAACAATTACAAACGTTACAATCTAGGCATATAAAGTGAATGCTTTATATAGATCACCCTTAAGAACGGCTGCTTCTCCTGAGGCAGCCGTTCTTAATTGTTTAGACTTTTAATGGGAATGTCAGGCACCGTGAAGCTTTGTTTCCGCATCGAGGAGCCTTACCGTCGCGGAGGCTTTCGGACTGCTGAGCACTTCAGTGGTAAGACCGGATTCACAGATCTTTCCGTCATCCATGACGACCACCCTCGGGGCGATCTGCCTGATGATGTGAATGTTGTGCGTGACGAGCAGGAAGGACGTTCCTCTTTCACGGTTGATGTCGGTCAGGAGCTTCAATATCTCGGCTGACGAACTCGCGTCAAGCGATGAGAACGGCTCATCCGCGATTATTATTCCCGGGTTCGTGATAAGGCACATTGCTATGGCTACTCTCTGGCGCTGACCGCCTGAAAGCTGATGCGGCTTTCTTCCGAGGAATTCATCGTTAAGTCCCGCTTCGCTGAGCGCAGCGCTGATCCTGGACATTCTTTCCTCGCGTGAGAGCTTTCTTTCGGCGACCCTCAGAGCCTCGTTCAGATGCCATTTGACGGTGTGCGCGGGATTGAGGCATGAGACCGGATCCTGGAAGACTGCGCCGATCCTTCTTCCCACGACCGAGGCCGTGCCAGTATGGGGGAGAAGTCCCAGAAGCGATCTTATAAGCGTAGTTTTGCCACAGCCTGAACTTCCGATAAGGCCTAAGATCTCATGCGGATATATCTCGAGATCCACGCCTTTTAGGACTTTGTTGTCCGAGCCTTTTCCAAAGATCTTGTCGCTGTATCCCGCCTCGATCCCCTTTGCCGTCAGCACGGGACTGGACGAATAGTCGACGTGCGCGCGTTCGATTCCGAGCATCCTCGTATCGAGCTTTGCGTTTGTCAGGAGTTCTGCGGTATAAGCGTTCTTCGGGTTGGTTAGTATGTCTGAAGTCGTGTCCTTGTCGATGATCTTTCCGTCCTTCATTACCATGACCCTGTCACAGAAGTTTCTGACCGCCGAGAGGTCATGTGAAATGAAGAGGATCGTCATCTGGAGCTTTCTGCAGAGGCTCTTCAGAAGGTCCAGGATCTGTACCGTCGTAACCGTGTCAAGGGATGAAGTAGGCTCGTCACAGATGAGGAGCTTGGGTGCAAGAAGAGCGGCGCCTGCTATGAGGACTCTCTGGCGTTGTCCGCCTGAAAGCTGGTGCGGGTAGCGTTCGTATATCGCGGCCGGGTCGTCAAAGCCCACCGTTTTCATTGTTGAAAGGATCTTTTCGCGGCGCTCGGCAGGGTCCGTGACGCCATGCGCGACAAGGACCTCATCAAGGTTCTTGCCGATCTTCATGAGCGGATCGAGCGCGGTCGAAGGCTCCTGGAAGATCATGCCGATCTCGCTTCCGAGCATCTTTCTCCTGTCACGGGGCTTCATGGTCAGAAGGTCCTGGCCGCGGAACTTGATCGAGCCGCCCGTGATCGCGGCGCCTTCGGGAAGGAGTCCTGCGATGGCCAGAGAGGTCATTGTCTTTCCGCTTCCTGAGTTTCCGATCAGGCCTAGGATCTCGCCGTCCCTTATGCCGAAATCGACGTCGTCAAGGACGGGCCTGGGATTGGGATCCTTTCTTGTAGGGAAGGAGAGTGTGAGGTGGTGGACCTTAAGGACGTGTATATGTCTTGCCATCAGGAACCGCCTCCCTTCGTGAGAGAGACTCTCATGCCTTCGGAAATGAAATACAGGCCCAGAATGTAGAAGACGAGCATCATGGAAGGGAAGATGACCAGCCAGGGAGCGACCCTGATATATGCCTGGCTCTCGGCGAGCATCTTGCCGAATGAAGCGTCAGGCGGCTGGACGCCCAGTCCCAGATAACTCATTCCCGATTCGAAAAGCGTCATGTTCGCAAGGCCGATGACCGTTGCCGGCAGGAGCTGCGGGACAAGGTTCGGCAGGATGTGAAGGAGCATTATCCTTACGGGGTTGACGCCCATGACGCGGGCATGGGTTATGTAGTCGTACTCTTTGACTTCGATTGTCCCCGCCCTGTAGACTCTTGCGAAAGTCGGCGCAAAAACGAGTCCCAGTGCCCAGACGACGTTATACATCGATGCTCCGAACACCGCGACTGCGACCAGTGCGAGCAGGATGCCCGGGAAGCACATGATGCTGTTGTTTACGAGCATTATCGATCTGTCGGCAAATCCCCCGAAATAGCCGGCGGGAAGGCCGGTAAGGGTTCCAAGGAAAAGTGCGATGGCCACGCCGGAAACAGAGATGAACACCGTGAACTTGGCGGCGCACATCACCCTCGACAAAACGTCCCTGCCGAAATTGTCCGTTCCGAAAGGATGTGCGGAAGAAGGAGGCAGGAGCTTTGAAGCCGCATCGGTCGCATAAGGATCGTAGGGCGTCCAGAACAGCGATATCAGGAATGCGGCGACAACGACCGCCAGCAGTATGATGCCGACCGTATAGAATCTTTTTGCGCGCGCTGTGTCAACGTTCTTGTTCAACCCGGGACCTCCTTTTTACCTGATCCTGATTCTTGGATCGGACAGGCTCGAGAAGATGTCTGCAGCGAAATACAGCAGGACGGTTACGAGCGCAAGGTAGAAGACGATGCCCGACAGGAGCGGGAAATCGCGCTGCGATATGGCCGACAGGAGCAAACGTCCCAGACCCGGAAGGTTGAAGACCTGTTCGACTATGAGGCTTCCGCCGAGGATGTCTGACAAGACCAGCGAAATGACCGTGATGGAAGACACGTTTGAATTGGGCAGGATGTGCCTGAACATTATCTTGTAGTCCGACAGGCCGTGGCTTTTTGCCGTGGCGACGTAGTCGGAGGCTTTCTGTTCGATGATGGACGACCTTAAGAACTTGAAGGTCATGGCGATCTTGGGGAGCGCGATCGCAAATGCGGGCAGCATGAGGCTTCTGACGTACATGCCGAAGTTTACGTCAGGCGCGGTGTAGCTGCCGACGGAGACCTTCTTGAAAAGGCTTCCGGTGATGAAGATGAGAAGCAGCGACAATACGAAAGGCGGTATCGCGAAAAGGATGTGACCCAAAACCGAACAGACCTGATCTGCGAATTTTCCGGGGCGTCTGCTCGAGAGCACCGCGAGCGGATATGAGATCAGGATGATCATGCAGAAGGCGAGGACGCTCATTCCGAGCGTGACCGGAAGGCGGCTGACGATAAGTCCGCCTACGCTTGTCCTGTACTGTGTTGAATTACCGAGGTTGCCCGTAAATGCACCGCCGAGCCATGAAAGATAGCGTACCGGCAGCGGACGGTCGAGCCCTAATTCTGCACGGAGCGCTTCGACCTGTTCGGCCGTCGCGTTTGCGCCGAGCATGACGCGTGCGGTATCTCCGGGTATTACCGAGAAGGCGAGAAAAGTAAACAGCGAAACGAGAAGGAGAGTCGCGAGAAGCTCGACGGCTTTCCTGAAAAAGTACGCGGCTGTCTGTTTACCCGTCACCCCCGAATCTCCCGTCAGCCGATCGTTTCAACCTTGATCGTGTTGGTGTTCCCGGCCTTGCCGTTGATGAGGCCGCCGGTCATGACGACGTTGTCGCCCTCTCCGAGCGCGAGAACGTCCTTTGCAACGTTGAGTCCGTGATAGAACATGACGTCAGTAGAATTGAATTCCTCGTTGAGGATCGGGATCACGCCCCAGCTGAGGTTAAGTCTTCTCCAGATCCTTTCTGACGTTGTCATGCCGATGATGTCGATCGGGCATCTGAAACGGGATACCATCCTTGCCGTAACGCCGCTCCTAGAGTGGACGACGATCGCTTTTGCACCTACGTCGATCGCCATCTGGCATGTAGCGTGGGAAATGGCGTCAAGATTGTTCCTGATCTTGAAGTCCTGTCTGTAGAAACGGTCCCTGTAGTTGATGTGCTTTTCGGTGTATTCGGCAACCTGCGCCATAGTCTTGACCGCTTCAACAGGATACTTGCCTGCAGCGGACTCGCCGGAGAGCATGATCGCTGAAGAACCGTCATATACTGCGTTTGCGACGTCGGAGATCTCAGCTCTCGTCGGACGCGGATTGTTGATCATAGACTCGAGCATCTCGGTCGCGGTGATAACGCGGCGGCCCAAAAGCCTGCAGCGCTTGATGAGCTGCTTCTGGACGCTCGGAACCTCGACGAACGGGATCTCAACTCCGAGATCGCCTCTAGCGATCATGATGCCTGCGCAGTATTCGGAGATCTCGTCGATGTTGTCAACGCCCGCGCGGTTCTCGATCTTCGCTATGACCTCGATGTCTTGGCCACCGTTGGCGTCAAGGAATTCGCGCATCTCGATCATGTCTTCCTTGCGTGAAACGAATGATGCCGCAACGAAATCGATGTCGTTCTTGATTCCGAAAAGGAGGTCCTTCTTGTCCTGTTCGCTTAAGAAGTCGCCCTGCATGACCTTGTTGGGGAAGTTCATCGACTTCTGGTCGGAGAGAACGCCGCCTACCACGATGTTGCAGATAACGTCATTTCCGGATATCTCGCGGACTTCGAGGATGACAAGGCCGTTGTTTACGAGAACGCGGTCGCCGGGTTTGAGCTGTGAAGGGAGCTCCTTGTAGGTAACGGAAACCTTTGTCTCATCGCCTTCGACTTCATCGGCGGTCAGGATGAAAGTGCCGCCGTCCTTCAGTTCGACCTTGTGGTCTTTGAAAGTCTTGATCCTGTACTCGGGGCCCTTGGTATCGAGCATGATCGCGATAGGGAGGTTCATCTTTTCCCTGACCCTTTTGATGAGGTCGATCTTTTCCTGGTGCTGCTCGTGCGTGCCATGCGAGAAGTTGAGTCTTGCGACGTTCATTCCCGCTTCGAACATCTTTGACAGCGTCTCTTCGTTGTCTGATGCGGGACCTATGGTGCAGATGATCTTTGTCTTGCGCATATATATTATTCTCCTTGTAATCAATAAAAAGTTTTGTCTGATTTTATCATTTGTAACCCTAAACTTCTGCACAATATTGTAAAATGATTTAGTCTATATTTTCTACATCGGAGGCTTTACATATGGCAGACGTAAGACCCGCATCCCTCAAAAGAATTACAACAAAAGCCCTTGCTGACGCATTCATTGAAGATCAGCTCAAGGCCATCAAAGAGCAGGTTGGAGACAAAAAGGTTCTCTTAGCCCTTTCAGGCGGCGTAGATTCGTCAGTAGTCGCAGCACTTCTCATCAAGGCAATCGGAAGCAATCTCGTTTGCGTTCACGTTAACCACGGCCTCCTCCGCAAAGGCGAACCCGAGATGGTCTGCAAGGTTTTCAGAGACGAACTCGGCGCAAACCTCATCTATGTTGACGCAGTCGACAGATTCTTGGATCTCCTCGCAGGAGTAACGGATCCCGAGCAGAAGCGCCACATCATCGGCGAAGAGTTCATCAAGGTTTTCGCTGAAGAAGCTGCCAAGCTCGACGGCATCGCATTCCTCGCACAGGGCACGATCTATCCCGACATCCTCGAGAGCGAGCAGGGAATCAAGGCTCATCACAACGTCGGCGGCCTTCCTCCGGAACTCGATTTCGAGCTTGTTGAACCCGTTAAGTATCTCTACAAGGACGAGGTCCGCGTAGTCGGTTCCGCACTGGGTCTTCCCGACAAGATGGTCTATCGTCAGCCTTTCCCGGGTCCCGGACTCGGCGTAAGATGCCCCGGCGCTATCACAAGAGACAGACTCGAAGCAGTCAGAGAATCTGATGCGATCCTCCGCGAAGAGTTCGAGAAGGCCGGCCTCGCAGGCAAGGTATGGCAGTATTTCACAGTCGTTCCCGACTTCAAGTCCACGGGCATCAAGGACGGCAAGAGAGCATTCGAATGGCTCTGCATCGTCCGTGCGATCAATACGAGAGACGTTGTTCAGTGCACCGTTGAGCCCATCAGCTACGAGCTCATGTGCAAGATCACCGACCGTATCACTCACGAAGTTCCCGGCATCAACAGAGTGCTTTACGATTACACTCCGAAGCCGACTGCGACGGTGGAATATGAATGATATTGTTCATTAGGAGGAAATCGCTCGGAAAGCAGTACTCGCTTAGTGAATGAATAATACAACAAAATGAAAGCACAAGAGCTTAGTGGCCCTTGTGCTTTTCATTTTTCTTGAGCTGCCGCAGTTCAAATTGTCTTTCCTTTTCAGCCTCTTTTTGTTCGTGGCTTTTGGTCTTTCTGATCAATTTGTTCTGCTCCTGCTGCAACTTGATCGCCAGTTGCGATCTGGTACCGATCCCGTTTGCCGAAGTCTGTTTGCGCGCTTCACGCTGCATCCGCTTCGGATTGCTGACCGTTTTACCTGCAGCAGTTGCCACAGCCGGGCTGAATCTGAGTTCTTTGCAGTGTTTGAGAAAGTACTCAAATACTTCGCAGTCCTTGGGTTCTGCTCCGAAAACGACTTTTGATACGGATAGTTTTCCGTGTTCGGTCTTTTCGAATACGCCGACCCAGAACGGCTCCTCAAAAAACACTGTCAGAACCAAGCTTACTTTGCCCATGACAATCCCTCCTTTGTGAATTGATGAGCAAAGAACGGACAACCCGGAGGGGCAGGTTACTTACCCTGAAGGATCAGGACGGCCGGGCTACCTACCGGCTCTGACACATCAAAAAGACATGCGTTGCGTTTTTATCTTTGCGTGTTACAGGAGGATTATAGCAGATTCCGGTGCCCATGCAGCTTCAGGGGCTCTTTTTTCAGCCGCTAAAAAGCCGCCAAAAATCCGAAATTCGTGTTTTTGAGAATGCTATAATTTCAATCTCTGAGGTAAATCCTTGGAGCGGGATTATAATTTTGGGAAGATTATCAGATGAAACTATGGATTAAGATTGTCATTGGAATTGCAAGTGTTTTAGTTATTTTTTCGGGAGTGGTTTTATACCTGTCGCAGTTCCATTTTGATTTTTCGCAGGATTACAAGAGCATAGACGGTTATGAGAATATAGTTTTTAAGGATCCAAAAAGTGATCAATGTTTCCGTTTATGTGCATGGGGGTTAATAAGAGCAGAGAGCTATCCTGAATTTCAGGATCATCGTGAAACAATCGGTATACCATATGATGAATACCGGTCATTAATTGAGCATGCTGACGGAGGGTATATTTGGCAAGCAGTCTCCTCTCCTGACGGAAGATACATTTTGTATGTTGAGAAAGTGTGCAGCTCGGGAATAACAGATGATGAGGATGTGTATTACAAGGTGTATTCGCCGGATGACGGCACGACTACAACCATTTATTCCGGATACAGACAGTATTTGCTGGTTGATTGGAAATAACCATTGCAAGATTACTCTCTTTAAGGACGGTAAGATATCTTTTCGCAATGTTATACTGGGTCCATGAGTGACAGAAAACAGCTTGAGACATTAACATGGCGCGAGCCGACGGATGAAGAAAAGGAGCGTTTGGGATATGCCAAGCGCCGCAATAAGGTTGCTTCGTTTGTTTTGCTGGGTGTCGTGATCTTATTGGTCCTGATACCGTTGATCCGCATCCAAGATGTGATCGGCATGTTTAAGAATAATACCGCCGGATGCGTTATTGCCGGTGTCTTATATGCCGGTTTGATCGTGTTTCTTATCTTGAGGATCCACCTGACGACAAAGTATAAGGTGGCCGACGTTGTTGTTGATAAGATCGTTCTGAACAGCAGTACTGATAACGGAAACTATTGCACGGCAACCGTGTCACAGGGCGATGTGGTGCTGACGGGCATCACAATTGCAATGAAGCAACACCCCGAACCGGGTTCATCCGTTCTGCTTTATATCGAAAACAACGACACCTGGACAGTCGGAATAGTATGAGACAAAAGCAGCGGCCGGAAGTGAATCCGGCCGTTGTATATATGGGTATGAGTGCGGGAAGCATGGACAAATGGTGTCAGCCTTCAATGGCAATTGTGTTGTTGGCAGGAAGTTCCTTGAGTTCCTTTTTCGGAATGCAAAGCTTAAGAACGCCGTCTTCGAATTTGGCTTTAACGTCCTCAACCTTTACGCCTTCGCCGACATAGAAGCTCCTCTGCATGGCACCGGAATATCTCTCCTGACGGATGATCTTGCCGTGCTTGTCTTTCTTCTCCTGATCGTGATCCTTTGAAGCGCTGATGGTCATGTAACCGTCTTCGAGCTTAACGTTGATCTGATCTTTCTTGAAGCCCGGGAGGTTCATTTCGAGTTCGTAATCAGTCTCAGTCTCGTGAACATCGGTTTCCATCATGTGGCGGGCGTGCTTTCCGTAAAGACGCTTGTCAATGTTGGCCAGCTCGTGTGTAGGGAAACCCCAAAAATCATCAAATAAATCTTCTCCAAATAATCCGGACATCAACATAATAATCATCTCCTTTGAATGTTGTATCCGAGCATTAGAGCGGAGGTCTGATCTATTGATCTTCGTTCTCTGTGTTCGAACTCATTATAGCTCGATTATTAGCACTCGCAAGAGGAGAGTGCTAATAAATGCGACCATTTTCCAATGGGTGATTTGTGCAGAATTTAATGCTTCACGGTTCACGCGCGGGACTATAATTATGGGGGATGCTTACTGATTTTGCATTTATCAATTACTTTAGAATCACGAGGCATATATGAAGAGAAACCTTTTAATTTCAGTTCTCGCGGCAGCACTTTTACTTTCATCCTGCAGTTCCGGCCAAAAGAATGAGACGACAACATCTGCTGAAGAGACAACTGCAACCGCAGCTGCAGAATCAACTGTTCCTGCAGAAATGAATGCGGAAGGCAAACCTGAAGATTTTGCTGATGTTGTTTGTTATGACGCAAATAGTGATGAAATAGCGGATGCCTTTGCTTCGGATTTCAATTTTATAGGTGCGTCCTTTTTCAAAGACGATAACGGCGTATACAGATATCCGAATTTTCCGGCAAATAAGGACATTGTAATTACATTTAAGTGCGATAAGGAATTCTATGTCGGCGATATTTGGCGCGAAGATTACCCGGAAGGAATGACCTCCTCAAAAAAGACTGCCGACATTGTAAATTCAGTACCGGACTCTGATGGAGAAATAGCAGCAGCAAACGAAAGATTAAAGAAATACCTTACTTCTAATGACGGCGTATATAAGCTGACAATTCCTGCCGAATACGTTGAACAGGATTATGCTTTCCATTTTCAATTATATACAAAGGAATGGGCAAGACTGGACTTTAAAGTATGCTGTTTAAAAGAAGACACTTTGAGAACCACTCCAAAGTTTCCGATTGAGGATCATGCAGATATCGATAGTAATGCGGTTGATGCCGGAGATTTTGATTTTGGCAATGCCGAATTGCCGGTAATAGCTCAAAAACACCGTTACCGTGCTGACTATCCGAAATATGCCGAAGGTCAGGATGTTGCAATTAAATTCACGTGCAAGAAAAAACTGGAAACGTATTACATAGGTTTCTATGATCACAAGAATTATGCAGACGAAGAACAGCCGGTAGAACGGATTGACCAATCCATGAAAAAGCCGCTTGTTTGTTCCGGTGACACATACACTCTGACGATTCCGGGAGAACATGTTGTGGCCGGTCGTCTATATGTGATAAATATCGTGGAAACAGGAAACGAGAATAATCATTTATTATTTTCTTTTCAATGTAATTGATAAGGCTTAAAAACGGCTATATGTTGCGGCAGGATGCTTTTCGGTTATATAATGCTAACAGGGTGTATAACGGAAAGGACTTTGCTTAATAGTGTATTATTCGAGCTTTGGTTTATTGGCATTGATAATGCATATCATTGTAAATGCTGATATTCTGTTCAGATCACACAAAGGTCCTAACGCTTCAGTCCGCGGCAG